>Ga0080005_111619_pt1 | contig 28410 bp, 41 predicted proteins | sample JossMetagenome_2_FD_69208 | JGI IMG/M metagenome (GOLD analysis project Ga0080005, IMG submission 69208) | Hot spring sediment microbial communities from Joseph's Coat, Yellowstone National Park, USA - JC3_ASED (SPADES assembly) (version 2) | ecosystem: Environmental > Aquatic > Thermal springs >...
GGAAAACCCCCATGCCAGGCCTGGAACACTGTCCACCTCGGGATGTGGGAGTTCAAGAACAGGCTACACAATATTGGCTACGGTGAGGCTTTACACAGGGCTTATGCAGAATGGTTTATCAATGTGAATGGGAGCCTATACGATAAGGTACTCGTTGAGGAGAGCTTCAACCTGGCTCCATTCTCCGCCAAGCCAGACATCCTTTACTGTAAGGCTGACGAGTGCGGTTTAATCGAGGTAAAGGGCTTCTCAACGGATAAGCTAGCCAAGGCGCTTCCCCAATTAAGCATGTATGCCTATATTCTAAGGAGCCTTGGTATTAACCTAGTCCAAGCATGGCTTGTAATGAGGAATGCAGTCCTCCCCTTCAACCCAGATTACCTAGTGAAGGATGGGGAGCATTGGTTCAGGGTAGTGAGGAATTGGGTTAGGAGGCCACCAAGAGGCCCTGCTGTGGATTGTAGGAAATGCCCTTACGCCCTTGTCTGTAGGATTAGGAAGTGAGGTTATGAAGCATGTGTGGTCGGTGACGGCGAAGCCACCTCCATATGGGCTCGTTTATAATGGGTTTTAGGGGTTTAATTAGCTTGGCAACGTGGTAGGACATCCCTCACGTTCGCAATATCATCGAGAGGGTTACTGACAAAAACAACCCCAACAAGCCTCATTGAGGCGCTGGCGCCGTCAAAACAGTAAAGCTTAACCCTGTATGAGTCGAAAGCATCACCCTCATTCTCGTAGTGAAACGGGTCTATTGTAGCAATTATCGCCTTACCCTGTGGTAGGCTCCAAGCCTCAATGCGCCCACTGCGGTTAATCTCGATTACACTAGGCTTAACCTCGTTACCATTCTCATCAAAAACCCTAACCATCCAACTACACTCCCTTAACAGGACTGTTTGAACCTGAGTTTGAACGCTGGCCTGGGCATTACCCTGGGCCATGTGGGTATGGTTAGTATTATACTAATTAGTACTATTTAGTACTATAAGAGTGGGGTGCCCGTGAGGGCTTGGGTAAAGAGGATTGCCGTAAGGCTCATAATCGGCTTCCTGGTAATGGGCATGATACTCCTAGCAAGCCTCATATTCATACAAACCCAAATGCCGAAAATAAGCCTAAAGACTACTACCAATAATACGATTATCATTAGTGTTGGGAACAGTACAGTAACAATGACCCTACAGGCTAATCAGACGGCACCAGTGAACAATACGCATGCCTAGGCTTGAAGTGAGTGCAATTGCAATCGGGGTCATTGGGATTACTGGCGTAGGCCTAGTTGCCAGTGGCATCGTCAAGTGGCCATTCTCAATAATACTACTCACGGTGCTTTATGCGGTAATAATACTGCATGGGTTTTACACCACCAGGAGGCTCAGCGCCTGAGGAGTAGTCTAAGGACTGTTACGGCGTCTGGGGCAGTTAGCCTAATGGCACTACCCCTAGCCTTAATGAACTTAGCCTCGAAGACCCTACCCCTCCTCCCATTTGAAGCTAGGTAGAACCAGCCATTATCATTAATAAGCATTAGGCTGTAGTCAGGTGTTATAATGACTAGGGTTAGTGGGTTAGCCCCAATTGCCAACCCACCACCCACTACCCTGAATAATTCAAGGGCATACCTAAGCCTCTTGACAAGCTCCCTACCATCAGCCTCAGTCCAAGGCATATTACGCCATTCATTAACCCCAATTAGCCTGAGGAATGACCTAACCAACTCCAGGCCGTTGCCAACAATTATTAAACCATCCGCTGGGAACCCTGGCATTAATTCCTAACTATTTAGGCATTAATTAGCCTATGGAAGCGTCCCATACCTTATCCTCAGTATAGTTTATTGCATCATACAGTATTCTGTCTGTTTCATATAACTTATCAATATCTTCCTTCTCAAGCCACTTCATGAAACAATGGGCTGGCCTCCATGCACGTGCCATCCTATCAGTACCATTTTCCTCAATTAACTCAATTGCCTCATTGAGACGTTCTTCCTCTGTCCTTTTCCACGTTATGATATCGTTAAGTTTTTTCACAATCATGAAGTAGCGGGGATGGCAAACAGTATGAGCCTCAATCACATCACAATCAATATCTATGTGCCATATTTGCACAGTGTAGTTTCCCCTGTTCAGCACTATAACATGCTCCCTGCCAGTGTAGATTATTCTGCCTTCATCCTCATAATACTTTTCCATCGGGGTTTGGGCTTGTCTGACCTGGGTTTGCGCCACCTGTACCACCGTGTGGGGATTCCCACTGGTTTTTTAAGGCTGTCATTCAATCATGCACTGGCATGAGTTGTACCCTGTTAAGTAATCATCAATCGTAGCCTGCCTTGAAAGCCTAACATACCACTCGCTCAACGTTAGCCTGGACTTTACAAGTGGGGCTGGGTAGCTTGGTTCCCCACACCTCCTATTCGCCTGTATTAAACCATCAACCTCAACGAGCTTCCTAATCACATCTGGGTAGTGGACTGCAATCCTAACAAGCCTCCCCTCAGGCGTACCAGCAAGGCAGAGGCAATCCCCACTCATACCCACCCTAGACCAAACTGGGTTCACTGGAATGTTAAACCTCTTAACCAACTCCCAAACCTCACGTTCAGGCATGTGCAGTATTGGGTACCATGCCCTAACACAAAAACCATCCTCATAACACCTCCACGTGAAGACCCTACTGTAGTTCAGTAGTCTAAACAGTGATTCATCACCCCTAATACCCATTACGATAATATCGTTTGCTCTGTAGTAGTGTTTAAGGTAGTTTAATGCGGGTTCCCTCTTAAGATGGTAATAACACCACCTATTGTGCCATAGGAGTGGCCATGAGTACCTTGGGGCTAGTTCAGTGAAGGAGTGCCTTGGCTTGAGTACAACGAGTTCTGCGTTAAGCCAATCAGAATACTCCCTAACATAATCCAGGGTGTCTGGTATTGCGATTGTAGTGTCAATGAAGACTAGCCTGAAGCCCCAATTCTTAACCGTGGCAGTCCTGTGGGCTATGTAGCATGCCAGTGCACTATCCCTACCACCACTGAGGAAACAGTGGATAACCCTATGCACATTACGCCTTTTAACAAGGCTCAAATTAGCCCTTGACTGGCTCAAGTTTAATGAAGACCCTCCTTGGGCGTGGTGGGTAGATTAGGATGCCTGGGGTGTATTCCCCACCGAAGACACGTGGGTTGTTAGCCTGGCTAAGCCAATTCACATTATCCTCACCAAGAAGGAAGGCTTTACCCACGGTTTCAGCATAGGGTGCGGGGCCTTGCAACAGTAGGCTGAAGCCGAAGTTCTGCAATGTGGCAGGCTTCACGTCACCAAGGCTCTGCGTGATGACCCAGACGCCAAAGCCCATTTTACGAACACCCCTAACAATAAGTTCAAGGATTGGTGACTCAATAATCAAGTAAGCCTCGTCGAAGACTAGGATGTTCCCAATACTCTCCGTGAATGGTTTACCCAAACCCTCGTGGTATGCCCTGGCTAACAGTACCTGCATTAGGAGGCTAACGTATTCCTTGTGAACCATGACATCCCTAAGTGTAATGATAACTGGGTTTGGGGCATTCATTAACTGGCTTAACTCGACTATTTCCCTGGGGGCTAGGTCTAGGGCAGTGTACCAAACCCTCCTAGCCTTACCATTCCTCACGAGCCAGTTCAAAGCCTCATGAAGCCCAGGGTACTCCCCATACGCATCATAGAGCCTAATCAAATCATCAAAAACCATGCTCGCCAGTTCTGGGTCACGGTAGGCGTGACCTACGGCTTGGCTGATAATGTCAGCCCAGGCTATCTTGCTTATAAAAGGCTCAAACAAGTCAATGAATGCATCCTCCACATTATACACAATGGGGTCAAGGGACTTGAGGTAGCTCGGGTACTCACCCTGAGGGTCGATGATTAGAACCCTAACACCATACTTCATTACACGCATTAGTAGGCTAACAGTACTCCACGACTTCCCACTACCAGTAGGCCCAACAATCAGTGCGTGTGGGCTTGGGGCAGTGTTAAGCCCAATCTTAACCTCACTCCCATACTCATCACGACCAACAGTAACAACAACCTCATCACTCTGTGCAATAAGGCTCCCACCGTAGAAGACTGGGACTGCCGTAACATCCATGCTTAGCCCATTCAACTCAGGCTCCATAAGCCAGTGGGTAACCCCAAACCCAAGCTTCATGCCAGGAGCCTCAATGTCACCGAGAATGCTGAATCGAATGGGTACTTCACCAGCTAGGACACGCCTGTGGGTCACTTGAAGTGCATCAATCTTCGGGGCGTAGGTGCCCCTGCCAGTTAGCTGATACCTATCAATCGCACGAGCTAGTTCACTTGCGTAATTCTCCCTACCAACAAGGCTACCTGTGATTGTGAGTGCGAAGTCCCTCCTGGCATTACGCTCAGCGTAAGCCAGTAATTGACTTGGTTCAAGGCTCATGTGCCTGGCATCACTGTGCGTTACACCAACATTGAATGGGGTGTACCTTGCCAGGCTAAGCCCACCACCAGCCCTGAGTAGGGCTATTACGAGTAGTATCCCAGTTACGACCCCAACCCAGAGCCAATGCCTCGGTAGTCCATAGAGTATCACTGAGCCAGTGAATGCAATTGCCATTAATGCCAGGAATCCACCACTCCTCACGAGTGGCATTGGGTTTCCTAGGAGCCTAACAGCCTCCTGGGGCGTAATTGGCTCCAGTAGGAAGTACCTGTTTAGGATATTGGCAACATCACTGTTACTACCAATGTAGAGGCTCCCACCAACCCTAACAAAACTAATCATAGTATTGTCGAGGGGTAGTGTTGTGATTAAGCCGTTAAGCGCCTTGACAGCGTCCTCCCTATGCACCTCAATACTAAGCCTCGGGTATGCCCTGTAAAACCTCCAATCCCTCCCACCAACCCTGACAATAGCCTGGCTACCCCTGGGTATTATGATGGCTTCTGGCATTAGCCTAGTACCGTAAATCAGCTTGAGGATTTCAATAATGGACTGTGGGGCTAGGATTGCGATGACGCCTCCTAGTATTGCTATTGGCTTGACCTGTGGTATAAGCCCAATCAAGAGTGGTACCGTGAGTAGGATAATGAGCCTGACCCTCATGGCCTCCTACCCCTCAACATGCTGGCAATCCTCTCCAAGAGGCTCCGCCTCTGGCTTGACTGTACAATAGGCCCGAATTCACTTGAAGCCTCCTTAAGCGTATAGGCACCATCAATGAGTGGTTTAGTATTAATCATCAAGACACCCCTATACACAATACACGGTTTATCACCAACATCCTCGGGAGCCGTAACAGTACAACCAACCTTCAAAGCATGGGCAATGTAGGCTAGGGCAACCTCGTATTGAACCCCAGCATTAACAGCCTCCCTAAGAACCCTAGCAACCTCACGTGGGGCGACAGTGAGTAGTACCTGCCTTGCAATGTTCATGCAGAATTCCCTATTATCCCTAATACAGGGCTTCGTAGCCTCCCTAACAAGCCTGTCAATGCCCTGAAGCCTCCTGAGCCTTATTGGCGTTGGCTTGAGCCTCTCCAGGTCAATCACTGGCATCGGCCTTGTTAGCAACTCAACCTCCCTCCTGGTGAAGGGTAGTGTTGGGGAATCCCTACTCACGGCTTCAACCTGGCTAGTGGCATAATTAGGGTTCTCAATGCATTGTAGTACCATTCAAGGCTTGTCAGTGGGCTAATACCGTGGAGCCAATTAACAATGATTATTGTGAGGAATACCCCAACACCGAGTTCAATGACAATTATTAAACCAGGGTGCCTAAGCCAGTAAGCCAAAGGCGCACTGGCTAAACTGGCTAGTAGTGCCAGTACTGCCCCAATGCCAGGCTTCATTGGTTCACTAGCCCCGATTACAACAATGCCTAGTCCTAGGGCTAGGATTACCGTGAAGGCTATGATTGGTGTCTTTGGTACCTGGCTCATTGTGAATACCCTTGGCGTTTCTCTAATTAGTCATTGTGCCTAATGCCCCTTAATGCCTAGGGCAATTGTTAGGGTGCTGGCTCTGGGTAGGGTTAGCCTAAACCTCAAGACATTCAGGGTTACTGCCAGTGAGCGTGTTAGTGTTGATAGTGATGGTACTGTGAACTGCCTTGGTGGTGACTGTAGTGCAAATGGCACATTCATTACCCTTGAGACAGAACACCCCAATCCAAGGGAGCTTTATGATGCCTTGAGGAGGGTGCGTGTCCTCAAGATTGAGGTTGAGGTTATTGGACTGCCAAATTGGCTACTCTCAAGGCTTGAGTTCCTGGTTGGTGAACCAGTCAGTGGTAGGGTTAGGTACACTTGGCGCACTATGCCTAGTTTCGGGGAGCTTGCCCTAGTCCTAAACGACCTTAACCTGCATGCATGAGTGTTATCCTTATTAGATTGTATTGCTAGTATTATAGTATGAATGTTGAACTCAGGCCTGGGGAGTACATTGTGTGGAGTGGGGTGAAGTGGTATCCTGTTAGTGAGACCGTGGCTTGGGTTATGATTGTTATTGGGCTCCTTACAATGATTGTTATTGTCGGCTTCTTCCTACTTGTAATTGGGATAGTATTCCTGGTAATGGCACGGCGCTCTGGTAAGGGGGAGTACGTGGTCACTAACATGAGGGCTATTTCACTGTATAAGGGGGTTAGGGGTGAGTTGGAGTTGAATACCCCTAACCTGACTGTTGGGCTTGTGCCGAGGAGGATTAACATTGGTTGGGAGAGTTTACCTGGGGGGTTTGTGACTTATGATGCCGTGTTCACTGTTAATGGTGTTGAACGGTTGAGGTTCGTTGAGCTTAAGCATGACAGTGCTCATGAGCTTGTTACAAGGCTTAGTAGTATGGGGGTTAGAATAGCCACATCACCAGTGTACCTACTGTGACTCATCCTCAAACTCACTGTCCCCAATCAAACCCTCAACCTCGTTAATGAACTCGTCCTCAAAAGGCTCAGTGCAGTCAAAAACCCTGAGATTGTGGTTATTGGAAACCTCAATGCACCTTACACCCTTGTCACTGGCCTTATTGGCAAGCCTCCTTAAGGAATCATCGTCAATAGTATCAACATCCTCAGCCTCAAGAACCCTAACAGTACTACTACTCACGTAAACCACCTGCCCATTCAGGAGGATTAGTATTGTTTTTGAATGGCTCATGGGGAGGGTTAAGGGGCTTAGTGGTAATTAGGATGCGGGATTGGCATGCCTGGTGGAATGGGCATTTTACAAATCATTGGTGTAATGTGCCCAATGGGGGGCATGCAGTAGTGGGTTGTGAACCCCACTATGCCCACGCCCAGTGTTGCCACTATGGCTATTCCTACTGCTAGTAGTACCCACTTCATGAGTGGGTTAGGGGCTAAGGGGGCTAATTAGGGCTTTCCATTCAATTCTAGTATTAATATTAAAAGAGAGCCTTATAAATACAGGCATTATAATCAAGACTATGAGGATTGAGGTTAGGCGTAACCCAAACTGGGAGCCAGGAGTGCCGTTGATGGTGGTTAGGGTGGAGTATAGGCTAATGCCAGGAATGGGGTACGTTAGCATAGTGCACTGTGGTGGGAGGCAGGTTAGGCTTAGTATTGATAAGACTGGGGATTGGCTTTGGGACTACCCGATTCTTGCTGGTGTTAAGTATAGGGATAGGTTCATGGTTGATGTCGCCATCCCACCTGAGGTTGCGGAGAGGTTCAACATTGTCAATTGCATTAAGGACGTCATCACCATCCCACCTAGGGAGTATTTATTCGCAGTCGCCGATGAGGGGGACTTGAGGGAATCAAAGGGTGAGGAGGAAGGGGGGATGGGAAAAAAGACGGTTGATTTAGTCCACTACGGTATTGTTTAGCAGACTAATGGATTGTGTCTTAACGGCCTTGCAAAGTTTGTGATTGTGGCCAAAATCCACGCCTGTAGTTTCCTAACATCCCTGTTCTCCCTACTTAGGCTAAGGGAAACCCACCTGCCCTCAGGCACCTCCTTAACAATAGTGAATAACTGAGTAGTGATATTACGTGCAAGACACCCATTCTCATAAGTATGTAACACCATCCCCTTCTTATCATACACAACCACCTTATTCTCCTTCACTTTTACTTCATAACCACCGGATTTTATCTCAACCACCCCATTACTCCTCCTCACGGCTAAGTTCAAATTCTCCCTCTTTTTCTTCGTCATTAACTCTTCCACCTTTATCCTCTCCATTACGCCTACATCCTCTAACGTAATCCTCTCCCCTCTCCTCAACTTATCCAGAAGCCTGGCTATTTCGTCTAAAGGATTCTGGCTTCCCTTATCCTGAGAGTTTAGACGTGGAGTTTTGGGAGTTTCGGGAGCTGTCATCCGGGTCTCGGGATTATTAGGCTGGAGGAGGCAAATTAGGGGGCTGGTAAGAAGGGGGAGTTTGGGGGTTACTCATAGTTCACATCCTCATCCTCACTATGCCTCTGCCTATAATTCCTCTTATACCCATACTGCCTATTCCCACTATAATTCCTCCTGTAACTATACTTCCTATACCCACTATTCTGCCCCTGCCCCCCACCCTCCTGAGGGGCACTTTGAGAGCCAGCATTAGCACCATACTTTAAGATACTCATTACTACCTCTAGGTCTCTCATTACCCTCGACATTCTCTTACGAATCCTCTTCAACATTATAGCCGCCTCCTGCGGGCTCACATTATTATAATCAACATACTTACCCCTAGCCTTACCCTCATTCCCCTGTACTGGCTCCTCAGACAGTGGAGTACTCGGCTTCTCCACTGGTTTAGACTCTGGTTTAGACTCAGTTGGCTTATCCTCGGGCATGGGTAATAGGCATTACACCACCTAATTAGCCTAAGCATCAAAGCCAATTAATGCTCCCAAAGCCAATCCTAAAGCCCATAACCAACATATACCCGAAACCAGAGGAAGGGGAACACAGAACGCCAATTGCCAAATTCGGCAGGTTCCTTTGGCTCAAAGAACCCCACAACCCAGGCCCCTCACTGGCTGGGAAGCCACACTGTATCGTGTGGAACACGCTCCTATATGGCTCCTGGGTTATTGAGGGGGAGGAGGATGGGTTGGAGTATGGGGAGGCTGTTCATAGGGCTTACGAGGATTGGTTCATTAAGGCTAATAGTGCCCTTTACGATGAGGTTCTCCTAGAGGCACCCTTTGCACTGGCGCCATTCACGCTGAGGCCTGATATCCTGTACAGGAAGGGTGGTGAATACGGTGTCGTTGAGGTTAAGTCCTATGGGGCTAGTAGGGTTGATGAGGCTTTGCCTCAATTGGCTGTTTATGTTTACGGTTTGAGGAGCCTTGGCTTCAATGTTGTACAGGCTTTCGTTGCCCTTAGGGATGCCGTGGTTGAGGAGCCTGTTGAGGAGTTGTATAAGATTGGTGGGGAGTGGTTTTTGGCTTTGAGGAGGATGGTTAGGACGCCTCCAGAGAAGCCGAGTAGGTCATGCTTCAAGTGCCCATACGCCCTAGTATGCAGGGTGCCCAAGCCCACTCTATTCTAAACCCTAATCAGTCCTTACCGTGTTTTTAGAATGGTATGCCCGAGAGGATAGGCTTAATGGGTCTAAACCGTGGTGAACTTGTGCTGATGGTAATAATGCTGATGATTGTTGCATACGCAGTCATACAGATTGTAATCCAAGTAATCCACATGCTTGCCACGCCACCACCAAGCCATCCAACCGTGGTAGTAATAATGCCCAAGCCAATCAGCCTAATAGCCCCCTAAACTCCCCCACAATGTAGCCCTAACCCCATTCATGAGTATAATACTGTTAAAATAATCAACAAGCCTACGCCCATTATACACAATGCCACATGCCTCGTCCAGAAAGCCCCAGACAACACCAGCAACCTGGTTATCAAGGCTAATCATATCGTGGAAATTATCAATTGGCATATCATTAATGAAGCCCCTTGGTTCAGCTAGGGCTATAAGCTCAATGTTGGCAATACCAGCCTCAATTGGCAATCCCCAATCAGCATAAGCCTCAACATCAACCTCAAGGACAAAGCCCCCCAACCTACCGCCTAGGGTTACTGTTAAGCCATCCCAATCACCAAGCATATCAGCCAGCCTGTCAATGGCCTTGGCATCAACCCGACCCCCAATGCTGATTCTAACCCTCTTACCATTTATGACTACAGTGTCTGGTGTACCACGCCATAGTACAGCCTCCTTCACCCTGAATGAGCCGAGCCCTGCTAGGGTGTTGGCTAGGGTTAGGGTGCTGGCTACACTAACCCACCTCATTACCCCCGAATCCAGGTTGGCTTTAACTGGTGTTACTCCAAGCATCCTGGGTTTGGCTTGGAGGGTTGGTTATTAGGTTGTTGTTTAACCACTTGGTTAATTCCTCGCCTCGAACCCTGTTCAGGTAGTTCACAAGCATGAATGTATTGTGAACAAGCCTCACATCAAGCACATACCCACGAAACCGCCTACACGCAGGGCTTCAACTAGGGCATCAAGCCAACCATACTCATGCGCATAAAACAGGTCAGCGAGCTCGATGACGGGGTAGATAATCATGACTGCCTCACATAATCCCAGAGGATTTGCACCACATCGGGCATTGATGTGAAGTTGCCTAGAAGTTCAAGCCAGTGCATGCTTAGGCTACGAACCTCCCCACTCCTAATGAACGTGACCCTGAGGAAGCCGCCACCATTATCATCAATCCTAACCGCCCTATAATACCCATCCGGGCCAGGTAGTTTACCGCTTAGGATAATAACCCTAGCACCATTCCTAACCGTTGAGACTACCTTGACGCTACCCAAGTCCTCCACTGTGACAAGCGCCATGATTGGGTTGTGCCTCATTACCAAATTAGGCTAATTAAGCCCCAAGCCCAATGTGCGCTTATGGGCAAGCTGTGGGTTGATACAGCATTGTTCACACTACTGATTGGCCTGGGGGCTTGGAACATTACACTAATACCACACATGCTTTCAAGCCACCCGTGTTGCGCCATGTTCAATGTATTCGTGACAATGCTTGACCTCGCTGTCGCTGGTTTGTTTGGAGTGGATATTGTTACGGATGTAAAGGAGGCTAGGAGGAGGGCTAGTACTCGACTGTCCTAAAGCCAAACTCCCTGGCAAGCTCAATGGCGCCACTAGTGAACCAGGCGCCAACCAAAACACCTTTTGCATTAGGCACAGCATCCACATACCTCTTCAACTGGCTTACAGCATTCAAATCCACAACCCCACGCTTAACCTCGATGACAATCCTAGTCCCATTACAGTCGGCAACAACATCAGCCACACCATGACCGTTAAGAGGCACTTCAGTGCCAATGAGCCTGGCGTTTTGGCAACCGGTGACTTTAGCCAGGTTCCTGATGACCCAATCCTTCACATCCTCGTGAGTACCCTGTAGCCTAAAATCCCCCTCACTGGCAATGGCAGTCTCAACCCAAGCAACCTCGTGTAGTGTAATCTTGAGAACCTCATGTGGCCTATGCCTAATTGCAATAATCTGGTTGCCAGAGATGTACACCCTGCTCCCAGGTGGTTGCCAGTTGAGGGGCTGGTAGCCTTCATTCGAGTGGACTAGTAGTGAGCCATCTGGTTTAATGATAATCAGCCTCCAGGCTTCACCAGCCTTTGAGGAAGCCCTGCCATTGTACTCAATACTGCACTTGGCATTCATTACAATCACCATTCCCCTAGCCAAGGCATGGTTTAGGCTATTGGCTAAGCCCTGAGCCATAGTTCAGTGGGTTAGCCTGCCTGATTAGTACGCCTTATTAGTGGTTTAACCGTACTGCCTTCGTGTTCAGGTTCAACAAGTACCTCTACCCAACAGTGGAGTGTATTGTGAAAATGCATGCTGAGCTTGGTGGTGAGCCAGTACCCGTTAGTAGTATCCTAGAATGCATGAGGGGGAATGGGTACAGTGGCATTAGGAACATTTACTACGGGCTTGAGACAGCTATCCAGGATGGGTATGTTGCTGTTGAGTACTCGAAGGATGGTAGGGGGAAGAGGAGGCTCTACGTGCCGACCCTACTCGGTGCCGTGGATGCTGGCATCTACAGGGCTGTTGTGGAAGCCCTGTACAGTGGTGATTCCCCAAGTCCTGATTCCTTTAGGGCTTTCTTATGTTCAATAAAGCACCCAATCTTCTGGATTGCGGTTTCCAGGCTTGCGGGTGGTATTGCATCGGGTGATAGGGGTTTGGTCATCACATACTCGATGCTTGTGAAGGCTCTCATTGGCTCTGAGGTTTTGGGTATGCCTAGGGGTAGGCTTGCCCTTGTGGTAGGCAATATTCTTAACGAGGTTTACAGTATCACAACCTGCCTGCTGGGTTTTGGGGGCACGTGTTTTGAGGGGGGAGTAATGACTAGTGGGGTTGGTGTTTTAAGAAGGGCTATTGGGAGCCTTGCCCTTATGTTCAAGAGTTACTACTCATGGCAGTGTCCTCACCAGGCGTAATGCCTCCTAGTCACGAGGAAAACTACAACGGCTACAATAGCCACAATGACAATTACAATCACGATTGGTACACCTGAGGAAGGTGCCCTAACAGTAGTTGTAACATAATGCACCACTGTAGCCGTGACAGTCCTGTTCACGGGTACCGTGATGGTGGTTTTAACGTAAACCGTGGTAGTCCTAGTGACTGTTGTAGTATTACCCACAATCCTTGTGACAGTGGTGGTAACAGTAACTGGAGCCACCGTCGTCGTGACAGCCCCCTTAAGGCCAGGTGTACAGGATGCGCCATTCAGCGGTATTATGCTAACGTAGAGGCGCATGTTGTAGGTATTGAGGAATGCGATGACGGCAGTGTCACCAGTAACAGCACCATCAACCTCAAGGTAAGCCCAATTGCCTGGGTTAGTCAGGTTAGCGAGTAGTGCCAATGAGCCTTCAATCCACTTGAATGCGCTTACAATACTACCCCAAGCCACGATAATGTAGCCATTATCGAATGGTATTGGGTAGGCTCCACTGTAGTTACCTGGGATTGTTACACTGGTGCTACCGATAGTGAGGGCGTGGGACTGTGGGTTATAAGTGTAGTACTCCCCATTACTCGTGACTCCAGCTACAATGCCCTGGCTTATTGGCGTAACTGCCCCATTCCTGAGGTTGATGAATGCCATGGTGCCGTTGGTCAGGAGTAGTACGCCATTCATGCCATAAGCCTCGATGCCGGCGACGCCACTTATATTGTAGGCCTTGACCACCGCCCCATTCATTGTGGTTACCATGACCTGCGTGTTGTACACTAGCCCTGGCTTAGCCTGGTAGTCAATGTAAATGTACTCCCCGTCACTACTGTAGCTCACCACAATACCACTATGCGTGATGTTGACTGGGCTTGTCCAATGCCCATCAACCCACCTAGCCTCTTGAAGGACAATTGCCACGTTTGGGTACCTGCCGTAAACACTAAGCCACATTAACACCAATGTACCGTTCGGCATCCTCACAAGCTCAGGCTCAACGGCATTGACTGTTAGCGGTGTTGGTGCCTGCGTGAACTGGCAGTTGGTAATGTAGTAGCCTTTTAGGCCTGGCGCCACCCCGAATGTTACCGGGGCGTAGTAGAATGCCACTGTAGTACTGTTGATTGGGGCTAGTGTATAGTCGTTCAGGCCTGTGTTGGTTAAGTTGATTGTGGCTACGGTACCAGCCACAGCCACGTGGCTTGCTAGGGCTAGTGCCACTATCACCATTGTTATTATTGGGATTGGGGTTAGGCTCCTCATGGTTTTGGCTTGGGTGCCTTGAGGTAATTAGGCTAATTAAAGGCGGGGCGTAGTTGAACCATGGCTCATATGCTCACTATTGGTGAGCCTAAACTTGAGAATGCAATAGCCATCGTTGGGACTAGGAGGCCATCAGGCGCAGTTGATGGGTTGGTTGGGAGGCTGGTTAAGGCGCTTGGTGAAGGGGGCTACTCAATAATCACTGGTGGGGCTATCGGCGTGGATTCGATTGCCGTCAAGTATGCCATTGCCTACAACGTGCCTTATACTATTGTCAAACCGTGTTTGAATGGTTCTGAGAAGCCTCCACCTGGTGGTGCTTTGGTTAGCCCGTATCAGTGTAAGAGGTTTTCTAGGTGGTATTTTGTGGGGAGGGATAGGGTTATTGCGGAATTGGCGTTAGCCATTATTATCCCCGAGGCTCGTAGTGGTACTGCCAAGTATGCCTGTTGTGGCACATGGTACACTGCTGTCAGGTATGGTGTAATGCGTGGTAAGCCCGCATTCATTTTCAAACCACTAGTCAATGAGCCTGATGTCATTGAGGCCTATAGGATAATGGTTAGTGGTGGTGTTAAGCCTATTGCCAGTGTTAATGAATTGCTTAGGGTGTTGGGGTTGGTGTTACAGCGTAGGCGGCTAAGTCACCCCACGTGATGTTTTGAACCTCGCCTGGTTGCGGTAGCCTATTCTTGAGAACCAGTACAATGAGCAATTCCTCCCCGCCAAACCTCCACTGACCCCTTTCACACTTTATACCATACTGCTCCAGTAGTTTTGCCGTTGCCTGGTGGCCAATGTAGCATTTAACGTCCTGTGTCTTGAGTAGGTTTAGTAGTACATCAGGCTTTTCGATTGGTGTTACGTCTAGGCGTATTGGCTTGTCAAAGGCGTTTAGTGGTAGGGAGTTTAGTACCACTACCCTCATTCTTTCCCCTACTTTTTGTGCCATGTTTCTCGTGTACTACTATGTATTAATTAGCCTATAGACTACTCTCCCTTATTAGGGTGCAGGTACTGTGGGTATCATGCAATTCCAGCTCCAAGCCCTCGACCTCACAGGGTACAGGGGGAGTTTCTGCCTGGTTGAAAGGATTAGGGGGGATAGTGTGGAATGTGTGGATGAGTTCAGGGTTGTGAAGAAGGTTGATTGGCTTGTTGATGTAATACGCATAAGGAGGGGTCGTAGTGAGGTGTATGCAACACTGCCAAGGTACATTGGCTTCATAACATGCGGTTCCTCAAGCTATACTGTACTCGTAGCCTATACACCCTACCTATCCCCAAAGGAGCTCTATGGTAGGATTGTAAGATGGCCGAAGTTCGTTGAGGCAGTATGCAGGGTTGGTGACTGCAGGCACCCAGGCTCAATGTCCTTCAAGATGGCATTGAATAGGCTAGTGCCAATAATAAGAGCTAGTGGGCTGAGCCCTGGGGATTTTGACTATTTAGTCAGGGCTCTTGGTAGTAACCCAGTTGTTGGCATTCTCAATGCCTTTAGGGCAGGTGAATGCTGGGCACTGGAGTACTGCAAGCCACTTTGAGTTCTAATTAATGGGTTAAAATACAATTCACTCATGGCCCAGAGCCAGGCCAATCAGGCTGTCCAAACTCCTGTCCAAACTTTGGTGGAGGCTTGGGAACTCAAGAAGATACTTAAAGTAGCCTCGATAGTTGATGCTGATGTGGTGGTAATACCGCTTGGTACTAAGTATGGTGCGAAACTAGTGCGTTTTGAGGCTCTTTCAAGGGATAGGATTGCCCTTGTTGCCGTGGACACTGTGGGCTTGTTCAATAAGTTGAATTACAGTATAATGATTGATAGTGAGGGTGTCAGGAAGTTGCTGAAGGCAATACCGTGGAGTAGGATGCTGGTTAGGGTCACCTTCGATGGTGCAGGGATTCAAGTGCACTCGATGGATGGTACTGCCAACATTGAGGGTAGTATTGTTGAGAAGCCTACGAGTATTATGAGTGGATTGGTTGAGCAATTGAATGAGTGGCATCCGAGGGCTGTTATGAAGGGTGTTGATGCCTCAACACTACTGAGCTGGTTTAAGCCATTCTCAATGACTAGGTTTTCTGAGGCTCGCTTCAAGATGTTGTATAATGGGCTTATGATTACCACGGATAATGAGGGGGCATTAATGATGCTTGATGCTAAGCTGGTTCCTGGGGAGTACAGTGTTGATGATATCTTCGAGGTTGGCTACTATCTGGGGTATGTAACGAGCTTCCTTGAGGAGGTTAAGAGGGGCCGTGTCAATGTTATACTGGGCAGGGACAAGCCAATGATAATCGAGGCCAGCCTTGAGAGTAAAGCATCAGTTGAGTCAATTGCCAGAATTGCACAGGCTCCAATGGTTGAGTAAGCCTTATTACCCAAACCCCATTCCAAAACCCGAATGCCCAGGAGAGAATCCCAAAATGCCCAAACTCCGAACTCGAAATGGTGGATACCAGCAATCATTGGGGTAATAATGTTAATGTTACCAGGTGGAGCATTTGCGGCACCAGTATTCTTCTTGCTGGCTGTGGTGCTCAAGAGGAGGAAGCCTAAGGACAAGTCCCCCCAAACCTCCCCCAGCCTCATTACACTAATTAACATCCACCTTTAACAAAATTCATGAGCCTTACCATAATAGCATTCATAATCAACACCCTAGGCATTAAGACCAGCACGCTCCTAAGCGACAGTGATGATGGTATTGATGCTAGGGTTAGGGTTCAGAAGATTGCATACTTCCTCAGGAGGCTTGGTTACAATATTGGCTTCGATAACGGGCAAACCTTGCCATTCATGGTGGGGTTGCTCCGTTACGTGGGTTAGGTTTATTAGCCTTGGTTTTGTGCTTTGTTTGGCGTCTCGTGGGTGACACCCCCTGGTGAACTCTCTAGGCATGAGGAGCGGGGGCTGATTCCCCCCGCAATACCAGGGGGTAGCATCCACGAGGTTAAGTACACTAACGTGAGGACTAATGTTGTTAGGCTCCTGCCGAATGGCTTCCAGGAGAGGAGGCTTAGGAGGCTTGCCGATGCCTGTGCTAGATTATACAATGAGGTTAATTACGAGAGGAGGCAACAATTCTTCCAGCATCAACGTGTGGACTTCAAGGGTACGTGGGATAAGTACTATGAGAAGTACAAGGGGATTTTAGGACCAGCCAACACCCAAGCCGTAATGCAGAAGAACAATGAGGCGTGGAATGCATTCTTCTCCCTTCTAAACCTGAAGAGGGAGGGTGAGCTCCCACCATTCATGAGGCGTGTTTCTCCACCTGGCTACTGGAAAGATGAAGGCACTGGCAGGAGGAGGTTAATACTCGTGATAAGGCAGGATAGGTATGTAGTGGATGAACAAAGGCATGTCATTATCCTCAAGGACTTTAACCTTGAAGTGAAGTTCACTGGTAGGCTTAAGTGGTACGGGAAGCAGGGTAGGCTTGAGATACACTACGATGAGGCTAGGAATGCCTGGTATGCATGCATACCGGTTGAGGTTGGTGTTGAGGTAACGAAAACGGGTAGGATGAGTAGGCATATTGTTAAGGGTGAGAGGAGGTTGATTCAAGTTGAATCACCTAAGGGTAGTAGGGTTGCATCCATTGACTTGGGCATTAACAACCTAGCCAGCGTGGTTGTTGATGACGGTACTTGGCTGCTTTACAAGGGCATAAGAGCAAAGGAGGACTACTTCTACTTCATGAAGAGGATAGCTGAGGTACAGTCCTTGAGGGACACGCTCAAGGATAAGCTTCTTGATGATGCGGTTAAGGAGTTGAATCGTGAAGTAAGGAGACTTCATGGGAAGTTGAGGAGGAGGTTGTTGCACCTCTACAGGAATTTCGCGAATCACCTAATTAAGGTGCTCCACGAGCTAGGAGTCTCAACTATATATCTGGGTTACCCATTCAACATTGCTCAACAGAAGGGTAACAAGTTCACGGTGAACATGTGGAGTTACAGAAAGCTCATGGAGGCCATTGAGTTGAAGGCCCAGGAGTATGGAATCAAGGTGTATGAGGTTGTTGAGTACAACACCTCAAAGCACTGCGCCTACCACGGCGTAGAGGTGAAGAGGCATCCAAGGGGAGTAGTTAATTGCCCTAAGGGGCATAAGCTCCATTCAGACCTAAATGGAGCCTTGAACATAATGAAGAGGGCGATAGGCTGGATACCCCCAGTTATTAAGAAGCCCCAATCATTCATCGTAGAGCATAACAGAGTAGCCCCCATTCAAAGGGGGGTAACCCTCAAGACCTCAGGGAACCCTCGCCCCTAAAAGGGCGGGGAAGAGGTCATTGGCTTTGAATTCGACCTATACTACCATGGCCCGTACTCGGGTGAATTAGCTGAGGCTATTGAGTGCCTTGCGAGGCTTGGGGGTGGGCATGTTGAGGAGCTCACTGCACTATGCCTCAGGGCTGGGGATTGCCGTAGTATTAGGAGTATTGTTGAAAGGCTTAGCCAATACCCAACTGCCACCCTAGAGGTTGCCTCTACAATTAGGAGCCTGCTCGATTCACCAGACTATAAGGGTGATTTGAATGGTGCCATTGACCACGTTAAGTTCCTTAAGCCATGGGTTAGTGATGTTGTTGTTAAGGATGCCTTGAGCCTACTCAGGAGCCTTGGGTTACTAGAATGGGAGTAGTTGGCTTATGACACCCCAAAGCGGGCTAATGAATTCAACAATGATGGCTCCTAGGTAAGCTGTGCCAACAGCCAGGTAGGGTAGGAGTAGGATGCCGAGCAATGTGACTGCCACTGTTATGACCCCAACTGTCGTGAAGGCTGTCTCAACATTGTTCCACTGCTGGTTGAGTCCAATAACGAGGTTCAATGGCCCTGCCAGTGCCCACTCCACGGGCCCAGTGGCTGGGAGCACAGTGTACCCACTCCACCTTGAGCCTGGTTTAAAGACTACAATGCAGGACTCATTGTAGGCTGTGGCATTAATGAGCATCTGCCTATAACCGTAATAGTAGCTTGGTGGGTATGAGCCTGTTAGTGGCGCATACATTGGGAGTACCATTGGCCCGCTTACGAGTGTTGTCTTAACCATGCCAGTCTCATTCACGGCTAAGCTACAATTCCCACCCACCCCACCAGTCCAAGCCCAGAATAAAACACTCTCATTCCTAATGTAGAAGACCGTATCATTAATAACGTAACCAGTCCCGTTAGCCCAATACCTGAGTACCCTCAGTGGGAACCATGCACCATAGGCGCCAGTTGAGTTCTCAATTACCATTGCTGGGAATGGTAGTTGGGCATATATTACGAGGGTTCCACCGTAGAGTGGGATAATGCTGAAGCCTGGTTTTTGTATAGTATAAGTATAGTTTAATACTAGCCAGTCCCATGCAACCTGGCTTACCTGCAGTCCCTCACAACCCCAAATTGGAATGTACATTGTCCCATTAGTCATGAAGACTCCTTGACTCGTTGTAACCAAGGCTGGAGAAGGCCCGTAGTAGGCTACACCGAGTATCTTAATGTCCAGGCATGGTGGGGTTAGTACTGCTATCACACCCATTGTAATATTGTAGAGTAGTGAGGCTACCCATCCTATTAGGGGCGTGGCTACCAGTGTCATTAGCCCAATACCCATTAGTACAATGCCACCAGGCTTGTTTGGTCTAGCTAGGGCTAGGCTTATGAAGAGTGGTGCCCATGGGAATAGTGCTAGCAGTGCCTTGTACATTGCAATCACCATTGCCGTGAGGTAGGCTATGCCGCCAATGAAGCCAATGACACCGTTAATAATGCTTGATAGCGAGTAGTATGTGGTGAACTCCTCGATTGGGAAGAGGATTATGGCTGTTACAATCTTCACTGCGCTTAGTACCGCCGTGACAGTATCATACTGTTCAAGAACCCAACCACCAGGTGGTGGCTTGGTTAGGCTTGGTAGGTGGCTTAGGAGTGGGGTAATAATACTCATCATTATTATGAATGCTGTAAAAGCCCCAACTGCACTGTATAATTCCCGTGTAATGTCCACACCCCTTAGCCTCCACTTCACGATTACCAGGTAGGCAATGTATATTGAGAAGAATGTCACCCCAGTTCCAACAGAACCCCAAAGAATGCTAGCATAATTCATGGCTTATCACAAGCGCCTAACCTCGAAGAGTACCCTAGCCCCAGCCTCAATCAAGTCAGCAAGCCATGCCGTGATAGCAAACCCAATACCCATTACAATATCAATAACAATATCACCTTCGAGTAGGTTGAAGGTGCCAGTGCTCACGAGTGTTGCAGTGTTTTCAATCAACCATGGTAGTGATGTGATACCGCAAACAAAGTCAGCGAGGATGTTGATTGTGTTCCTAAGCCAGTCTGGGGCGTTCAGGAAAAGGCTTAATATCGCCTGGAGTATTGCATTGTTGGAACAATGCTGTTCAATCGTGCTTATCCACATTGTTAAAACATTACCGTAATTAAAAACAAGGACATCCTGGTACCCAGCCACCATTGGTAGTAGGATGCTGAAGACTAGGATGAATGACGCCAACCAAGCCCCAATCCTCCTAGTCCTCGATGGGAGTAGTAACGCCACTGACAGGCTCCCAATACCGTAATTATACATTACACTCATGACTTGGCCAAGGGCGGCTAGGGCTATAGTATTCATCATTGTGGCGACTAATGCCCTATTGTAGGGAGCCATTATTGAACTCAAGAAGTCTGATAAACTACCAAGCAGTGCGCCAACGGGCTTGAGCACTTGGGTAACGCCTATAATAGCCCCAGCGGCGCTGATGGCGAAGGCGAGTACTTGATTTGTAATGTACTGACCCATTACGAGGTTAAAATCATTATACATTACCTTTGGGATGTCACCCAACTGTAACTGAGGGACACTAACACCTAGGGCACTTGCAATAGATGCCCCAATGCTTGGGCCAATACTCATGTAGTAAGCCACAGTAGCCGTTAGAATCGCACCAATTACTATACTGTAGAATTCCTCGACAGCCTCCCTCCTTTGGCTTGGCGTTGGGGCAGTGTAGTACTTTATTAGACCCCATGCCAGTTCAACACCAGCTATGGTGATTCCAATGCCGAATGGGAGGTTGAGTAGGCTTAAGATACTCATCCTGCTGTTGTTTAACCATGCCTTAATTAGATGTTGGCACCACGCTCACTATAAAGGATTTGTTAATGTAAACCGTGCCATTGCTAGTCCTCAGTTTAACCCAGTACCTCCTAGACTCAAGGAGTACCCCACTCAGCGTCTTACCGTCAGCGAGGCTTATGGTTATTTGCCTCCCAGCATACTCCTCGCTGAAGTCACTGTGCCTTGTAACACGCTTCCCAGCCTGCCTCATAATCGGCTTTTCCCTGGCATGTGTTAATTAGGAATTGGCCTCAGGGCTTTAACCCTCCTAACCCTCCCCCCACGCTTCACTACAATTCTAATACTAATACTAGTTATCCCAAGCCTCCCAAGGGCATCCAAAAACTCACTGAGGCTAACCTCCTCAGGGTCAGGTAGGCCAGTGGCAACTGCAATTTGGCTTAATGGCACTCCAGCGGTGCTTGTTAGTTCAACGCCATTATACACCAGCCTCATCCTCATTACTCATGAGTCATGCCATTCTTTATAAACCTTTTCATGATTGAGAGTAGGCTGAAAGTTTCAGCCAACTAACACTCCTTTTAAACAGGAGCGTCATTGTAAACAGGATGCAGGCCCAGGCTCACCCCGAGCCTAAACCAGTTGAGAAAATACTCTACGAGTACCATAAGCCAGGGTACCTAGGCTACACATTGAGGTACTACGAGTACAGGGACTTGGTTCAACTAACGCTTGAAGACCCTAACACTCGGGATAGGATATGGTGCATGAGTACCTTCTGCGCCGCAGGCTCAGTGGTGTTTCAAACACCAATGACGATGGGGCTTGAGTCCATTCCACGTGGCGAAATCCGTGACCCTAGTGTTGTGGCGAGGATACGGGAGAGGATTAGGGAGATTGGTTCAATGAGTGGTGAGGAGGCTTTGAAGGCCTTTAACGAGCTTTGGTGTATGTACTTTGTTAGGGAGTTGTGTGAATTCGCAAGGAGGATTGAGGAGGATGAGGAGTATTGGGAGGAGGTTGATGAGTTGGATGAGTTTATGGGCTACGGCTTCGGCTTCGAGGATGAACCCGAATCCTAGCCCAAACCCCCACCCCTAATGACAGGCACCCTACAGGCAAGTAACCTGCCTAGTTGAGCCACCTCATATGCGTATGCCTTGCCAGATTGCCTAGCCTCAACAAGCCCCCTAACCCTAAGCCTAGCCAGAACCCTCTCAACAACCTGCAGGGAGATTTTCTCCTTGAAGGCATCCGCATAAGCCTTAGTGACCTCCTTAGCCAGCACGTTACCATCGCAAATGAGCCTGAGGACTCTGTACTCTGTTTGGCTCAGGTTAATGAGCCTTGGCGTAATAGGCCAATCAACAACGCCACCCTTATCGCCAGGCACCACGAAGACCCTATCAACACTAATGCCAGTGAAGCCACCAACAGTGGCCAGTGTCATTGCCAGGAAGCCAAGCACTGTAGCCAGCCACCTGTCACCAGCAATACCAATAACGATACTACACGGTGCGTAATCCTCGATGAAACTCCTCAAGCCAGCCACCGTGTCAACTAAACTGGCTTTGGGGTTCAGGATGAACTGTTCAACCTTAATGTTCAAGTCTTGGTAAACCTGGCTTGTGAACTCGGCTAATGCGCTCAATGCGTCACTACTAAGCCCAGTGAGGATTACCAAGTCACCATCATCAACATCACTGTTGATTAAAGCCAACCTGGCTGGGGCAATGTTCAAACCAGCCCCAATTACAATACACTTCTTCCCCATTAACAGATAAGTTTAGCCATGGGTAAAATACCTAACCCTGCGAAACCGCTCCACCGCCTAATACTCAACACACTTAACCAAGCCAGCTTTCTCAGCATCGTAGTAACGCATGATTGCTTCACTCGGCTTATCTGAGTGGATGAGTTTAATCGACTCGCCACCATGCCAAAACTCGATAACTAACTCATCACCACCCTCGTAGATGCAGTACCTATCAACACCACCAAGAATCTCCCTAGCCAATTTCAAACCAGCCTCAACAGTCTCACTAACAGTAAAAGCCTTAACATCCACCAGACTAAACAAGTCATCCTTATACAGGAACCAGGGCATTGTTGCCTGTATCTGGTTTGGTTATTTACGGTTTTTCGGTTCATTGCCCGTTATTGTTGGGAGTAATGCTTAAATGTTGTTTATGGTTTAATTCGTGGATGTCTGAGACTTTATTGCTTAAGCTTCAGGACATTGCCGATAAGGTTAGGGGTATTGCCCGTAGGTATGAGGTTCTTTGCAGGCGGGGTGATCCTAGTTGCAGTGAGAGGAACTTCATGAATGAGGTTGAGGGTGTGTTGAAGAGTGAGGTTTGGGATAGGTTAGGCGTCCCTAAACCTGAGTATGAGTATAAGGTGCATGTTGATGAGGGTTTCGTTGGGAGGCATTACGGGAGGATAGACGCATACTACGGGCTAGTCCTATTCGAATACAAGAGACCATACCCAGGTCTTCGCGAGACTAGCATTAGGGATAGGGCTATCGAGCAGGTTAGGGACTACATAAAGGGGTTGCTCAATGATGAGAATACGAAGGCGATAATTAGTAAAATTAGGAATGCCGGGTTTAAGCCATTAATAACCGGTGTAATACTTGATGGCCACCACGTAATATTTGCTGAGTATGACGTTGACTCCGGGGTTCTCAAGCTAGACCCTGAGGTTGGTGTTTATGAGCTCAATGAGGATAGGTTGAGGAGGGTCATTAGGGCTGTGTTGGCATCGTGGAGGAAGAGACTCGATGCCAAGCTCCTGGCGGCCGACTTCGGTTACGAGAATAAGATAGCAAAAACAGCAGTCAAGGCATTGTACAACGCGTTAATGAGGGCGTTAGGTGGTAATGAGAGGGTTAGGGTGTTCTTTGGGGAGTGGGTTAAGTTAGCGTCCATGGTCTACCCAATAAACACCACTGACCTAGCCCAGCTAGCCGAGGACTACGGCATCACTGGGGATAAGATTGATGGTGCTGCATTATTCTTCGCAATAGAAACCTACTACGCACTAGTCCTCAAGCTAATCGCAGCCGAGGTTGCGAGTAGGTTCTACGACACGGTCATGTCATCATTCATGGAGTCGCTGAGGCGTGAGGTGGATAGTAGGGGTGGTTTACAACGCAGGTTGAGGGACTTTGAGGGGGGTGGGCCAACAGTATGGTACGGGGTATCAAACCTACTTGAGGGTCAATTATTCTCCTGGTACCTAGACGCCTGGGACGATGATGTTTACATGGCCATTAAGGAAATCATTGAGAAACTAAGCGAGTACGATGTTGAGTCACTAACCCTCAACCCACAGTGGGCTAGGGACGTGTTTAAGCTACTCTACGAGGAGTTGGTGCCTAGGAGGGAGGTTAGGCAGAGGATGGGCATATACACAACCCCAGACTGGCTGGCTGAGCTAATCCTAGACAACCTAGGCTTAACGGTGGACAACATGGTTAAGATGAGGGATGAGGGTAAGGATCCACTCGATATTAGGGTTCTCGACCCAGGTGTTGGCACTGGTACATTTCTAACACTCTACATTCAACGCATCGGTGAGTACCTGAGGAGGGTTTACAATGGTAATGCACCCCCAGATGCTGCAAGGGAGGCGCTACGCAAGGTTGTGCGTAATGTCGTTGGCTTCGACATAGAGGTCCTAGCCCTAATGACAGCCAGGGCCAATTACCTAATAGCACTCGCAAGCGCCGGCTTACTACAGTACAAGAGTGGCACTATCGAGATCCCAATATACATGGCTAACTCCGTTGTCCCAGCTGAGTTAATGAGGGATAAAACCATGACTAAGGGTGGTGAGGTTATTGAGGTTGTTAAGATACCGACAAGCATACACAACTTCATGCTACCAGCCAGGCTGGTACTAAGCGGGCTTGCTAATGAGATACTTAGTGAGATGCATGATGGGTTGAGGAAGGGTACTGACTACGTTAGCCTTAGGCAGGCCTTGAGGGGTAGGTATAAGTTAACTGATGCAGAGGATGAGGTGCTTAGGGAGTTTTACGAGAAGCTGCTTGAGTTGAAGAAACGTGGGGTTGATGATGTCTGGATACCCGTTATAAAGAGCTACGTATTACCAATACTCTACAGGAAATCCTTCGACTACGTTGTCGGTAACCCACCGTGGCTATCCCTCAGGTACATAGCCGACCCAAGTTACCAAGACCTTGTTAAGAGGATTATTAGGGATGTCTATAGCTTAACAGGGGAGGAGCACTTGGTAACCCAGATGGAGATGGCTGCATTATTCCTAGCAAGGGCTGTTGACTACTATGCTAAGGATGGTGGTTTGGTTGGCTTCGTAATGCCCAAGTCAATATACAGCGCAGACCAGCACCACAACCTCAGGGTGGGCGCCACTAAGGTAAACATAGCCCTTAGGAGGATAATTGATTGCGAGAACGTGCAACCACTATTCTACGTACCAGCAATAGCCGTAATTGCCGAGAGGGGCTCAACAACGGTTTCATCCAACTCGGCGGGGGTGTACTTGCCGTTGAGCAGCTTCCCTAGTTTTTCTACCCTTGTCTCCTCCAGGATTGTTATGCCGTTGATGATGTTACAACGGGAAAACTGCGGGCGGAGCTTCCTGAGCTCCTCCACCTTGTCCCTCTCGGGCTTGGACAGTTGCTGCAATACTTTTTCAGATGAGGAGAGGAAGACCTTGAAGTCAGCGTTCTTCGGGACAATGCCCTGCTCCGCCAGTCTCCTCGCGACCTCGTCCAACTCATTTGCCAGCCTGTTGTACCTAGCCTTCACATCCTCGCACTTCTTCAACTCATCAGTGAAGAACTGGGGTAGCTCCACCTTCAGCTCAACATTCTGAGCACAACCACCAGAGGACTGAGCTTGTTGCTGAGCAGGTATATCGTTTTTTATGCCCATGGCCTTGGCAATGTAGGGTAAGATCCCCTCTTCGGTTGCGACAGCATCAACAATGATGTTGAGCAACTCATTCAATGGAAGTAACCTCTCTATAACTTGCTCGGAAAGTGCATCGGTCTTGAAAATTAGCGGCGCCAGCTTCTTTCTGACCTCGACAAGTCTCCTCACTGTCCTACTTGATATCCTTAGCTGGCTTGCACACCAGTATCAGGTTGCCTACCCATCAAGCAGCGTCTCTTGTGTCTTTTTATAAAACCTTTCCAGAAGGCAGTTTTGGCCAGTTGGCCTCTTAGGCCTGTTTAGCCAGTTGGACAAATTGACTGTCTGGCCAACTGTCTTAGTAGCCTAAGTTAGCATTTAGGATTGCTCAAACCCCTAGACCTAAGCTCTAGGGCTCTAGCCCTGAGAGCCTCATCATCATATTTCCTCTTAGGCACCCCAGGCACGCCCACCTAAAAACGTTATCTATGGATGCTTAAAATGATATCGAATAACATTATAAAATAACGCTATGTGGAGAGCTTTCAGAGCACTGCACATATTACAAGCACTTTAGAACCCCCAGCAGGTTGCATGATCTAACCATGCAAGCAGATGAGGAGTAGGAGGCTTAGTCTCTGTCTAAGCTAAAACTTAAAAACGCTACTCTCTAACATCAGGTTATAAACTATAGCTGAGGTTAGCGTTAGACATAGGAAGACCCCCTACAGCCGTGGTAGCCTTTAACCTTACTCCATAGGCTGGTTGAATGTGGTGTTAGCTTTTAAGGTTGAGTTTATAGATTGGTGGTGGTGTGATGGATTTCATGGAGGTAGGAGTGCTTGTACAGCTGTTGTTAGCTATTGCTCAATTTGTTGTAGCGTTGGTTATGTGGTTAAGCGTTAGGGATAGGAGGGATAGGAGGCGTCAATTCCTGGAGAAGAGGCTTGAGGAGTTCTATATACCCTTAATAAACCTGTTCGGTCATGGAGGTCTGATTAGAGACCCGGAGAAACACCGAAAGGTTAAGGAGATAATAGTTTCAAGAAGGTACTTGTGTGGTAGGAGGGTTGCCGAGATCCTACCACAACACTTCACAGCCGTGATGGGAGGCTCCGAATTCTACTTCTACTTCACTAGTGAGCGTGAGATGGAGCGATGGGAAAGCATTGCAGACATCATATTGAGTGAGTATACTGAAGTCCTAAGAGAATACTATGATATTATTGGTGTGAAACACTACGTGCTACCCGAGAAGCCTAAATGGATGTTCAATGTAAGAAAAGCTTAAAAACACCGTGGAAAAACTTCTTTAAGGCTTTCCTCCCTTTAAGTTCGGAAGGTATATGTTTACGTGTAGCCTAGCAGGTATTGGTGTAGTGTCTCTTGAGCCTTCTTCAGGACTTATGGTAATCGCGTGCGCTACCATACATAATACCTTTAGCTTCAGGCGTAAACATTATTAAGTGTTAAATAGAAACAAACTATTTTGAGGTGTGTGATATGTCAGCTGAGGTTAACTTATGGACAATGAAAACCCTAAAATTAGCAGAGGAGGGAGATTACCTAGATAAGCTCCTAGAGATTTATCCAGCAGGGCTTCCACCCGAGAGACCTCTACCTGAAGATATCAGGAAAGAAATTCAAGAATTATATGAAGCTCGTAGGTATGAAGATCTTGTCATAAGGCTTCTAGATCTTAGACATCCATTTCCGGTGGAGCATCCTTACGCTGCACTCCTACGACATCTAGATAGAAGTCAGCGGATGTCGGTTATAAAAAATAATCCTCAAATAATCAAGGTTTTAGCCAAAATCCTAGCCTCTTTAGGTCCTGACAACATCATTAGGGGGGTTGAGAGACCAAAAGATATAAATCGAGCTCTCGGAGCCGCCTTTAGAAACTGGGCAAGAAATAAATTCGCAAGAACGCCCTTTAAAATAGTAGACGAGAGCTATCAGCTTTTAAGATGTGGTAGGGATAAAGAGATATGCATATTCATTGGTTCAGATGTAGAGATAGGATCATTCGTTAGAGAACGTTTAAGGTTAAAAGAGCCTAGAAAACGTTTCTTTAATAGAGATATACTTGTAAACGTACAAAATACATTTATCCTTGGTGAAGCTAGGTTTCTAAGTACTCCAGGGGGCTCTCAAAGCAGAGACCTAGATAACGTATTATCTTTCGTTGAGACAATGAAGAAAATATCGGCTTCTGCTAGAAATAGAGGCATAAAGGTCAAGGGTATAGCGTTACTCGATGGCATCGTATGGTTTTATAGAGACTACGTAGAGACTATTAAACAACGTGCTATAGGAGATGATGGAGTGGTTATGTCCGCGCTTTTCCTAGAAGAGTACCTATTATCGTTTTTCGATAAGATTCCTTAGGTTCTTTCCAGTAGCATTAATTAATACAAATGGCTTGAAATTTTCTAGATCTAGCAGTCTTCTAACCGTTACCTCTATAGCTACTGGGGATATGTCTATACATATCCATCTTCTATTAAGCTTCTCGGCAGCTACAGCAGTAGTACCTGAACCGCAGAAGGCGTCTAACACTATATCTCCTGGGTTGCTGGAAGCTTCTACGATTTTCATTATCATGTCTAAGTTCTTTTCGGTTGGATAGCTGGGATAGGGGGGA
>Ga0080005_124159_pt1 | contig 28307 bp, 36 predicted proteins | sample JossMetagenome_2_FD_69208 | JGI IMG/M metagenome (GOLD analysis project Ga0080005, IMG submission 69208) | Hot spring sediment microbial communities from Joseph's Coat, Yellowstone National Park, USA - JC3_ASED (SPADES assembly) (version 2) | ecosystem: Environmental > Aquatic > Thermal springs >...
ATGTATATAATATTACTGAAAATGCTAATGGTATTAAAATATATAAAATTATATTAATACCAAAAACAACTTCTCTTAAATATTCATTTTCAATATCTCTATATTTCATATAATTTTCAATAAATCCGAGTGTCCATCTTACTCTTTGTTTTAATAATGATTTAAAATTATCTGGAGGAACAGTTTTTATAATAGTTTCTGGGCAAAATTTTACTTTAAAATTATTTTTCTGTGCTCTTAATGCAATTTCCATATCTTCACTTATATTTTTTTCATCAAATAATCCAATTTTTTCAAATACAGATCTTTTAAATACAGAAAATGGACCAGATGCTATAAATACAGAATTCATTGTATCGACAACAATATTAGAAAAATTATGTATTGCATAATCAATATATTGATATTTTTCAATAAATTTTTTTGTATTAATTGTTTGAATTGCTGGAACAATAATATCTGCATTATGATAATACATATATTTTAACATTTTTATTAAAGAATCTTTTTCTGGAATAGAATCTGCATCCAATGTAACAATTATTTCTCCACTAGATCTATTTATTCCATAATTTAATGCCGAAGATTTTCCACCATTTTCCTTTTTATATACTTTTATAAAATTATATTTTTCTTCATATTCTTTTGCTATTTCATATGTATTATCCTTTGATCCATCATCTACAACAATTATTTCTAACTTATCTTTCGGATATTCTAAATCTATTAACCTTTCTAATGTATTTTTTATATTTTTACCTTCATTATATGCAGGTACAATTATTGATACATTTGGATAATTTTTTATCTCATAATTAATTTTTTCTCTATCATAGGATAATAAAAATAATAGAGTATATATAGAAATTAATAGTTCTACAAATATTATCATTAATACTATATAAGGGATTATGGACATATTATTAAAATATTCTAAAATGTAATAAACATATTTTATCTATGGTATATATAAAATGGATAGGACATGCCTGTTTTTTAATTAAGAGTACATATGGAAATATATTAATAGATCCTTTTATTAAACAAAATCCAAAGGCAAAATATGAACAATTCGATTTAGAAGATATAGATATTATATTAGTAACACATGCACATTCTGATCATTTAGGTGATACAATAGAATTGGCTCAAGATAAAGATATAAAAGTAATTTCTGTTTTTGAAATAGCTAGATATTTAGAAAAGTTTGGAATAAAAACAACCGGATTAAATTTTGGTGGTAGAACAGTTCATAATAATATAGAAATATATTTATTCCCTGCAGTACATACTTCAAGCATAATTGATAATAAAGATAATATAATATGGTTGGGAAATCCTGGTAGTTTTGTAATAAAGGTTGATGATAGAGTAATATATCATGCTGGTGATACTATGGTATTTGAAGATATGAAACTAATACCAAAAATTGTTGGGGATATTGATTTAGCTTTATTACCAATTGGAGGACATTATACAATGGATATTAATCAGGCTTTAATTGCAATAGAATATTTAAAACCAAAGAATGTTATACCAATGCATTATAATACATTCTATGCTATTGAAACAAAACCAGAAATTTTAAAGGAAAAAGCAAAAAATACAAATGTAATAATATTAAACCCTGGTGATTCAATTGAAATATAAAGAAGCATTAAAAGAATCTTTTTCCTTTTATATTAATAATTTTAGGAATATATTTTTTATATATTTAATTTTATTTATTCCATCAATACCATTATATTATACTAAGAGTGAATTGTATGGGAATTTGGAATATTTCTTAATTTATCTATTTTTATCTATTATAGTTTTTATAATATTTTATACATTTACAAGGTTAATAATATATTTTTATTATGAAGAAGAAAAAAATATATTAAAATCAATAAAAAATCAATAAAGAATTATTTTCCCTTCTTATTAACATATTTAATAACCGTTATTGCTGTATTTACTTCTATTATAATTTCTTTATTTATGTCTATATTTATTTCAATTCCTTTTTTTATTATAAGTATACAATTGTCCAAGATAATATATATAATATCATTTATTGTTTTTTCTTTACTTTTAATAATATTATTTAATAAAATATTCTTCTCTCCAATGATAATTATATTTAAGAAAAAAGTATATATGATTCTTTATATGAATCATGGAAGAATATAAAAATAAGAGATTCTGCATTAATATTGCTTTACAATCTTCTTATAGATTCTATATTAATAATAACTTATATACTTCAAATATATTATAATAATTCTGCATTTTCTCTATTAAATTCCTTTATATTCTCAGAATTTGTAACACCAATAGGAAACTTATTTTCTATAATATTGTATAAACAATATTCAAAAAAATAAAATTATTTTTCTAGCTCTTTATAAGCAAACCACCAATCCAACATCTCTATTTCTTTCTTCTTAGCTTTCTCTTCTATTTCCTTTGCTTTTCCAATTGAATTTGCCGGTGGTATTATTACTTTATCTCCTATTAAACGAGAAGGCTTCCATTCTAATTTATCTGCATACCAATTTGCAGGCAATGTAACTTTTTCTCTATCTGATACTTGTAATGCATATACCAATCTATATATTTCTGTAATATTCCTTCCAACTTCTGGCGGATAATATATGATTGCTCTTATAATTCCTTCTGGATCTACAACAAATACAGCCCTTACAGTATTTGTACCCCCATTTTCTGGTAGCATTCCCAACATAGATGCTAATTTTCCTAAGTGATCTGCAATTATTGGGAATGGAACTTCTGTTTCTGTCTTTTGCTTTATCCATTCAACCCATTTTATATGAGAATATACTTGATCTACTGACAATCCTATTAATTCTACTCCCAATTCTTTAAACTTTTAATACATTCTCGCGAATTCTACAAATTCTGTTGTACATACTGGTGTAAAATCTGCTGGATGACTAAACAATATAAACCACTTTCCCTTATAGTAATCTGGCAATTTTATTTTTCCATGTGTTGTATGCACCTCTACTTCTGGAAATCTACTACCTATTCTTGGAAGTCCATTGCTTTTTTCTTCTTCCATAAAAAATATAGTTATACATTATTTTTATAAGGGTTAAAGTTCGTACCTAAGTTATCGTAATTGATAATAATCTATTATAATTGTTGGCCATACAGATTTTATACCTTCAATACTTTGTAAATATTTAATATATTCATCAAGCTCTTCAGGTTTAGAATATAAAAAATCTATTAATATATCATGATCTCCTCCAGTTAAATATATATCTTTTATATTTTTATTTTTAGATATTTTTTCCAATATATTGAATATCTTATCTTTATCTATATTCAATCCTATAAATACTCTTTTATATCCTAATAAGTTATAATTTAATTCAACTGTAAATTTCTTTATTATTCCAATTTTCATTATCTTTTTAATTCTTTTTCTAACAGAAGCTTCTGATATATCTAATAATTTTGCTATTTTAGTATTTGATATACGCGAATTATTTATTAATATCTTAATTATTTTATTATCTATATCATCTATATACGATCTTCGTACCATTAATAACTAATTTAATATAATAATTATAAAGTTTTTTATTTACTATTATATATGGAGTCTATAGATTTCGAAGCTGAAAGTACAAATGGAAAGATAAGGTTGAGCAATATATTAAAGGAAAAAGATTTTGTAGTTGTATATTTTTATCCAAAGGCATTTACTAGCGGATGTACACAAGAATTAAAGAGGTTTGTAGAATTATATGAAGAATTTAAAAAATATAATACAGAAATAATTGGGATAAGTAATGATAAATTAGATACACAAAAAAAGTTTGCTGAAAAATATGGTGCAAAATTTCCTTTAGTTGCAGATCCTGAATTAAAAATAATAAAATTATTTAATGCAAAAAGTGATAGGGGAAAGGGGGCAAGTAGAATTACTTTTATAATAGATAAAAATTTAAAAATTGTTGAAACATTAAAATCATTAAAAAATGCTGCAGAACATGCTGATAAGGCATTAGAAAAAATTAAAGAACTACATAGTAAAGGCCATTAAATCTAACATTTTCTTCCCTTTTTACTTTTACCTTTACCTTCTCCTCCATCTTTACCAGCCATATTTAATAATAAATTATTTGGATAATATAAAATTTTCTTATAATATCTAATAATGATAAAAATATTTGATTATGAATTATATTCTGGATATATAATGTTAAATGGAAAAATTGTTGCATATTCTTTACATAATAATAAAGATATGCTAATAAAAAACTTAGTAAAGATTGCTAAATTTCATAATTTAAATGGAGATCTTATTTTTGATGAAAATTTAGATAAATTTTTTCAGGAAAAGATAAATAAAGTATTAAATAATAAAGAAAAATTTAATTTAGATCTAAGTAAATATAGATATAAAGATATATATGAAAAAATATTGGAAATACCTTTTGGAAAAACTATAACATATAAAGAATTATATAATAGTTTAAATAAAAAGTATAATATGTTACAAATATTAAATGCTATAAAAAATAATCCATTTATTATTTTAATTCCATGTCATAGAATTATTAAAGAAAATGGTATTTCTGGTTATACACCTTTGGGAATTGAATTCAAAAGAAAATTATTAGAATATGAACATAATTTATAATTACTTACTTCAATAACTTCGGCATTTAAATTTATAAATTCATTATAATGCAAAAGATTTTAGATAAAAATATAATACTATAAAGCTTTTCACTTAATATTTCCGATAATCTTATTTTTCCATTTGTACTTTCGGCTTCAAAATCTGTGCTTTCTTCATTTTTTATTAAAATTCTATTTAAAATATTTTACTTATATTTTTTATAATTCTTATGATTTCCTAAACCTACTAAATATGAAATAATACCTCTTTTTTCCATAATATATTCAAAATCTTCTTTACTATAATTTGCATATTTTTTCATTTTTAGTCCATTAAAGGGGATCTGATACTCTATACTTTTATCCTTATTATTCACATAATATGCATAAAGATCTCTATTTTTATATACAAATAAATAAACAGTTTTATACCAATCTCCTGAATAGAGGATGCTAAAGGTATAAAATTCAGAACCTTTACTAACTATTTTTGTTTCTAATAGAGCATTTATTAAAATAATAGTAGATCTGAATAATTGCAAATGTGCTTTTTTATATTTTTTATCATTTTCATTTTCCATCAAACCTCTTTTAAGTTCAATATTATATAAAAATAATTTACCATCATATCCTCTTGTAATAACAAGAGTATCTATTTCCGCCTCTCTTATAGTGGGATCTTCTAATCTTTGCGGCAGATAGAGTTCTCCATTTTTTGAGGATAAATATATTGAATCTTCTATCTCTTTATATCTAGGTGAATCTCCAAATATTATCCTTATTATTTCTTTGCTTTTTATTTTTTCTACTGGAGAATATAACACATATTTTCTACTATAATTTGTAGTACACCTAATTTGAAGATTTCCTAATAAGATATATGTTAGATTTCCATAACTTCCATACCTTCTTAATAATTCATCTAATCTTATTTGAAAAGACCTCTCGTTTAAAGACATTTCGTCATTAAATTTTAAATTTGATAAATCTAAAGAATGCGAAAAAACTATTTCAGATAAAGATTTTGAATCTAATGACATTATCTAATGCTTTCAATTATTCTTTCAACTAATTCTCTTTTATTATACTCTATATTTTCAGATATTATTTTTCCATCTATGTTTTCTAAAATTTCATATTTTTTTGTTTTATAGTTATAAAATATTAAAAAATCCTCCAAAAATTTACCGTTTTTATAAGTCTTTATTATCGTAGTAATATGGGGATCATCAGATATATAATAAGAAATCTCCATAAAAATCTTTTTCAATAAAAATTTATATATATTGGGAATATTATATATTTCGTTGCCTTTTATATCAATAATAATAATATATTCATACTTTAACTTATTTTTCTTTAATAAAGATAAGAATAGAAAATTATGATCTATCTCTTCATATGTATATTTATAAAATTTATTAAATAAATTATCAAAAAACTTTGAAGGACCTTCTTCTATTTTTTTATATAATTCATCTATTTTATATAATTCTTCTTCATTAAAATCTACTAGATATATAATTTTTCTATATATAATTTCTCTAGAAGATGATTTTTCTTTCCATTCATTTATATTAAATATATAATATTTGTTACTACATTTTATTCCATAATATTCTTGCCTTCCTTTTATATTTAATTTTATGTTTAATTTTACAAATTTATTTTCTTCATTTAATTTAGATTTAATTATAGAATCTAAAAACACGTTAAAAAATTATACCTTTAATTTTTCAAATCTCTTTTCTACTACTGGCCAATCTATATTATCAAAGAATACATCTACATATCCTTTTCTATTACTTCCATAATCCAAATAATATGCATGTTCAAATACATCCAATGCTAATATTAATTTTGAATTCTGTACCATGTATGTATTTTGTTCATCGGATATACTAATTACCAGTCTATTTAAATCATCAGACCATAACAACCATGCCCATCCTCTTGCACTCATTGCAGTTGCTTTCATTTCTTTAACAAATTTCTCAAATGATCCAAAATCTTTATCTATTTGTGATCCCAATGATGATCCTGGCTTTCCGCCTTCCCCACCCAAATGACTGAAGTATATTTCATGATTAATCATTCCTCCAAATGCTCTAGTCCATTCAACTTTTAATTCTCTTATCAATGAATATGTTACATTTGCTGAATTGTAATCTTCATCTGCCAAATTATTTAGCTTTTGTGTTATCTCATTAAATTTCTTTACATATCCTTCATATATCTTCAAATGTTCTTCTACCGTTTTTGCTGAAATACCTTTCATTTCAAACAATTGTGGCCTCTCTTTCTTAAAATCTATTGGTTTTCTTTCTGAATATTCCATCTATATATATTATAACAATTTTTTATAAAAATTAATAAAGTCAAAAAATATATTTCTATAGGCCCCTGAGTTCCCTAATTGCCAACCTTATATCATCTTCATGTACAGTTTTTCTTCCTGCGTGTTTTGCTAATTCTACTGCTCTAGAAGATATTGCCTCTGCTACTTGCAATACTGCTTCTACCATTGCTAATTTTGCATCCTGTCCTACCCTTGATGCACCGGCCTTTCTTAATATTCTATATAGTGGTGCCACTGGAATTGGTGTTGTTCTCTTTGCCATAATAATATTATTGACAAACTAATATAAAAATCTTTTGTTTTAACATTTGTTTAAGTCAATTTAACATGACCATAATATAATACCCCCTCAATATTAGTCCATCATGTCATAAACTCTATCATAAATATAAAAAGTTGTTTCAAATTGAGTTACTATTCCATTAGACTGTTCTACTAATATTGGATACTCATAAATATTTCCATTCTTTTTTAGATATTCTATAAATAATTTTAAGTTTATTTTATTATAATAATCTTTATATAGCCATCTATATGCAAAAGGAAGAGTCTTATATTTATTATATATTTCTTGGAAAAATTTCTTAATATTTAGATCTCTAATTGGTTTGTCTGACATTATAGAATATATTCCGGAAGGTTTATCCTCTTTTACAAGTCCTATACCATTTGTAGCAAATGGTTCGATTGCATATATTCCTTCAGATAATTTTATTTTTGATTTATTATCATAATTTGGTATTGTAATTCCAGCATGCAAAATATATTGTTCTATTTTATGACCAGATAAATTATATATTGGATTATAATTATAAGATTTAATTGTATTTTCTATTACTTTTCCAATTTCAGATATTTCAATATTTTTTCTCATTATTTTCTTAACATTCTCTAATGCTTTTTTAGAAGCTTCAATTAGATCTTTATATTTATTATCGTTTATTTCTACAGTAAATGCTATATCCATACAATATCCATTAACCTGTGCACCAAAATCAATCTTTACAACATCTCCATCTTTTAATATTGTACTATCATTTATTGATGGTGTATAATGTGCTGCTATGTTATTTATAGATATATTAACTGGAAATGATGGAAATCCTCCCAAATCTATTATTTTTTGTTCAATTGTTTCTGCAATATTATATATACTTTCTCCAGGTTTCAACAATTTCTCAGCTTCTCTTTTTACCTTTTTTGTAATTTCAGATGCCTTTTTTAAATCTTCAAGCATTTTTTATTTTCTTAATAGATGTTTCTTTTTCCAATAAATCTAAGAAATCTTTATTTGCATCTTCAACATTTATTGAATATATTTCAATTATATTGTTTTTATATATTTCTTTTATTAATTCTTCTATTTTATCAAATAGCTCTTCTCTAGTCTTTATTAATAATAGTTCTCTATCTTCCTCCTTAATATTATTATTTTCTAAATATAATGTTTCAACCTTTTTTATATCTATTGATATTGCATATTTCTTTTCCAATATTCTTCTAGAAATATTTATCCCATCTCCATTTTTTACAGATAGAAATATTACAATCATAAAAATATTATTATAGAAATATTGAAAACATTATATTTCAATAATATCTTCAATATATTTATATAGTTCTTTCCAATCTAAATAAACTTTCTTTAATGTTAGATATTTTGGATCTGAAGGAAATGGTTTTGGTTCTAAATTATATATAAAAACCTTTTCAATTAAATCTAAAGGAAACAAATTATATCCAACAGAAATTAAAAAAGTAATAATTCTTCTTATCATTTCATATAGAAATTTATTTCCTTCAATATAATTTATATAAAAATCATTGTCATCAATTACTTCAAATTTTGTTATATTACATATTGAATCTTTTACTTTACCTTTGGAAAAATTATGAAAGCTTTTTATTCCTATAAAATGTTTTGATGCTTCTATATATTTATTTATATCAAATTCTTTTTCTTCAGATTTTATTAATATTTTTTCATTATTTATTAAATATTTTGGTATATATTTTTTCTCAAACAATTTTTTTGGTAATTTATACTCATATAATTTACCTCTAGAAAATTTCCTAATATTAATAAATTCTTTTAATTTATATACATTTAATATTTTTATATCATTATTTTGAAATTCTGAAAAATCAATATTTTTATCCAAAGATATAACAATAAAATTTTCTTCTGCATTTACTCCTTTATCTGTTCTTGAAACAATTGATAATTTAAATTCTTTTATATCAAAATAATTTAAAATCTCTCCAGAAATTGTTTTTACATTTTTTTGATATGCAATTCCATGGTAATTTTCTCCATTATATTTTATTCTTAATAAATAATTATACATTCTTTATCAATTCTAAAAATTCTTTCGCATTTTCATACATCATTGAATTATTAAACATTACATAACTATCCTTTTTATTATATTTTAATACTTTTTCCTTTATTTTATTTAATTCTTCTTTTGAATAATCATAACTATATATTAATCTATTTCCTTCATGTAATCCATGTAATCTATAATATTTTATATCAGAATCATATACTGGTTCTTCAACATTTATATCTACAATATCTATTAAATCAAATTCTTTACATATCTTTTCCCTATTTTCTTTACTCCATCCCCTCAATTCTATTGCTATTTTATATTTTTTACCAATTGAATTAAAGAAATTATATGCATTTTCAATATTTTCTTTTGTATCTTTAAATGAATTTGGTAATTGAATAACAATTATATTTGCCCTTAATATATTTGCAATTTCTTCTTGTTTTTCCCAAAATTCGAATACTTCTTTTGTATTTCTTAAATATCCAACCTTTCCCTTTAATTCTTTATAATTTTTTATTTTCGATCTTCTCCATGTAAAAGAATTTACATCATGTGTAATACCTTGAAATGCCTTAAATGTAAATTCAAAATTTTCAGGTGCTTCTTTTCTTATTTTTTTAACCCATTTAATATCTGGTATTGAATAAAATGTACTATTTATTTCTATTACATTAAATTCTTTATAATATTTTTTCCTTGATATAGGAAATCCGCAGGTTCCTACTTTTATCATAAAATATTATTTAATAATTATATATAAAAGAACCCGGGCCCGGGGGGATTCGAACCCCCGATCTTCGGGTTAAGAGCCCGACGCTTTACCAACTAAGCTACGGGCCCAATATAAATTTTATAATAAAAAGAAATTATAAATTATTCTATATTATAATCTTTTGCTTCTGGTATGAAATTTTTTATTATTTCTTTCTGTTCTTTACTTAAATTTAAATCTTTGACATTTATTGATATTTTCTTATTATTTTCATCAATATTTACATCAATACTCTTTTTAGAAATATTATATGTTACACTTAAAATTCCCAAAATTTTTTCTTTTAAATCTGTAACTTCTCTATTTAATTTTATTACATATAATAGATCTTTACCAGCATATGGATGATTAAAATCTATAACAACTCTTCCACTATTTACAGATCTTATAATACCAACCATATTATCTACATTTACAACCAAATTTGGTATTGGATTTATATTTCTTTTATAAAATTCACTAATAGGTATTATTTTAATTAAACTTGGATCTCTTTCTCCAAAAGGTCTTTTTAATAAAAAGTTATATTCTTTTCCATATTCTGCATTAACCAACTTTTCTTCAATTTCTTTATTCAATATATTATATCCTAAAGGTAATATTACTGGCTCATTTGTTTTTTCTAGTAATCTATTATCTTGATCATATATTGAATATTCAATCTCAACCCACTTTACCATTGATGAAAAATCTAAATAAAGTTTATATAAATTATTTAAAATTTTTGATTATCTAAAAAAGATAGTTTTATTAATTTTATTTTCAAAAAAATTTAATGGTTAATGATACGGAGATTTTTGATAAAGAATTGGAAGAATATCTAGCACAGGCAACAAAAAGAATAAAAGTTATTGGATGCGGTGGCGGTGGAAGTAACACAATTTCTACATTATATGGCATGGGAATTGAGGGTCCAGAATTAATAGCAGTAAATACTGATGTTAGACATTTGTTAATAACAAAAGCACATAAAAAAATATTGGTAGGAAAACAATTAACAAAGGGTTTAGGTGCAGGAAAGGATCCTAAAGTTGGAGAAGAAGCTGCAAAAGAATCTGAACAAGAATTGAAAAAAGCAATAGAGGGTGCTGATGTTGTATTTATAACCTGTGGTCTCGGTGGTGGAACTGGAGGTGGTGTAGCTCCAATTGTAGCTGAAATTGCAAAAAAGATGGGAATATTGGTAATTGCAATATGTACATGGCCATTCTCTGTAGAAGGTGCAAATATATGGGATAATGCTTTATATTCTTTAGAAAAATTAGAAAACAATGTTGATTTGCTAGTAATTATTCCAAATGATAAATTACAAGCTTTATATCCAAACATTCCATTAATACAAGCATTTAAAGTTGCAGATTCATTATTAGCAAGTGCATTAAAAGATTTAACAGAATTATTAACAAAACCAGGATATATAAATGTAGATTTTGCAGACTTTAGGTCAATTGTAGCTAGTTCTGGATATGGTGTATTTGGAGTTGGAGAATCAAATTCAGAAAATAAAGCCGCAGAAGCCGTTCAAAGAGCATTGAATAATCCATTAGTTGATGTAGATGCTACAGGAGCAAAAGCTGCATTAGTAAGAATTGTTGCATCACCGGATGTAACACCTACAGATATAAATAAAATATTGGATACAATAAAATCAGTATTAGATCCAAAAGCAAAAATAATACAAGGTATTACATTTGAAGAAGATAAAAAGAATTATGTAAGGGTATCATTAACAATTACAAAATTAAAAGCTCCTCCATCATTTATATTAGGAATAAAATCTGGAGAAAAAGAATTAAAACCTGAAGAACAGAAAAAGCTAGAAAGTGATCTTGGAATTGAAGTTATTTAGATTTTTCTATTAATTTTAAACTATTTATAGGTACATTTAATTGTAAAGGTACCGGAACATCAATTAATTCTATTGTTACCTCCTTTTTCTTTTCATCTATATTTATTATTTTTCCTCTAGTTCCTTTAAATGCTCCAGATAATACTTCCACTATGTCATTTATATCATATTTAACTTTTTCTTCTTCAAAGTATTTCAATAAATCTTCTATTGGAATTTCCTGAGGTATTACTCTTCTAACATGCCTTATTCCTAAGACTGCTCTTTGTAATTCTAAAGAATTTGTTGTTTCAACAAATAAATATCCTTTTACACCAGGTATTTGCATTATAGAATATATAGCATATTTTCCATTTTTTCCTTCATTTGCCAAAATATCCGCTACAAGTTCTTCTCTTCCAGCTGTTACAACTATGGCATATATTGGCATATCATTATACTATACTGTAAACTTATAAATATAGGTAATACAATGGCTGCAACCAATGCAAAGAATAATAATGTAACATAAACCAATTTCTTTACTTCATCCCAACTAGGTTTGTTAGCTGTTTCATATATCTCCTTCATTTCTTTTATACTATCAATTATACCCATCTATATAATCTTTAAAATTATATTTTAAAAAACAACTATATGGGCAAGGAAGTTATAGAATTATTAGTAGAAGGTGGAAATGCTAAACCAGGACCAAATATAGGACCAAAATTGAGTCAATTAAAATTAAACATTGGAGAAGTAATAAGTAAAATAAATGAAGTTACAAAAGAATTCAAAGGTTTACAAGTACCTGTAAAAATAATAGTAGATACAGAAACAAGAAAATATGAAATAGAAGTAGGATTGCCGCCAACATCATCATTATTAAAAAAAGAAGCAAATATAGAAATTGCAAAAAGGACAAAACCTGGTGAAATTGTTGGAAACGTTACAATGGAACAAATAATAAAGGTTGCAAAAATGAAGATGAAAGATCTAAATACTAATAATTTAAAATCTGCAGTAAAAATGGTGCTAGGAACAGCATTATCTTTAGGATTAACAGTAAATAATAGAAATCCAAAAGAGCTAATAAAAGAAGTAGATCAAGGATTATATGATGATTTATTAAAATGACATGTTTGATATTTTAAGTTTTTTTATTGGTTTGATATCTGGAATAATCATATCAATTATTATAATTTTTTTAATTATAAGACATTATATAAGGAAATATTTCTCATCTAAAAAGTCAATAAGAGAAATAATAGAGCTATTTGTTAAAAAATAATTTTTAAATATATTCAATATTTCTTTTTCTATGGATGTTCAAACTATACAATCACTAATAGAAAAATCAAAAAAGAGAAGATTTAAACAAACAATAGAGCTAATAATTAATTTAAAGAAAGAATATGATTTAAATAAAAGTGAAAATAGATTTACAGAATATATTGAATTACCCAAAGGTAGGGGAAAGAAAATAAAAATCGCTGCAATTGTTGGACCTGAATTAGAAAAACCAGCAAAAGAAACATTTGATTTCGTATTAGTTAAAGATAAAATAAAAGAAATAGCTGAAAATAAAAGAGAAGCAAAAAAATTGGTTAGAAGATATTATATTTTCGTAGCACAAGCATCAATTATGACAGATGTAGGAAGATATTTAGGTAAATATTTATCTACAAAAAATAAAATGCCAAATCCAAAGTATGGAATGATAATTCCAGATAACGCAAACCCAGATTTCTTAAGATCAATTTATAATAGATTACAAAATATTGTTAGAATTGTTGTAAAGAACAGTAAAACTATTGGTATACCAATTGGAACTGAAGATATGAAATATGAAGATATATTAGAAAATGCAAATCATGTACTAGAGTATTTCATTAATAGAATCCCTGGAAATAAGAATAGCATAAAGAGTGCTTATATAAAGCTAACAATGAGCAATTCTATAAGAATAATGTAAAATGGTATCCCAACAAAAAATATTATATGTAAATGATATATATTCAAAATTATCAAATTCTAAAATAATTGGAGTAGCAAATGTAATGGATATTCCTACAGCTGCCCTACAAGTAATTAGAAAAAAATTAAAGGAAATGAATATTGATGTAAAAGTTGTTAAAAAGAACCTTTTTGTTAAAGCTTTGGAAAAAATTAATGATCCAAATATTAAAAAGATGATAGATATAATTGAAGAAAATAAAAGAATTACAGTTTTATTATTATTACCAAAAAATAACATAAATCCATTCTTATTAAATAAAATATTGGAAGAAAATAAAAGTTATAGACCTGCCAAAGAAGGTGATATATTAGAGGAAGATGTAATAATTAGAGCCGGACCTACAAATTTAACACCAGGTCCTGTATTAACCGAATTAAAGAAATACAATATAAAAACAAAGGTTGAAAATGGAAAAATTGTTATAACTGAAGATACATTAGTAGCAAAGAAAGGTCAAAAAGTTGATAGTGGATTGGTATCATTATTACAGAAATTTAATATAACTCCAATACCTGTAAAAATAAAATTATTAGTAGTATATGATGGAAAAACATTATATACACATGATATATTATCAACACCTTTAGAAGAATATATAAATCAATTAAGATCTGGATTTAGAAAAGCTATATCATTAACAATAGAAATTTCATTCCCAACAAAAGAAAATATAAAAATATTATTAACCGAAGCATATCAAAACTTAGTAAAATTATCATTAAATACAGGAATACCAACAAAAGATACAATAAAAGATCTATTAAAAATTACAAACAGAAGATCTATAACATTAAAAGAAAAGCTAAATATGAAAGATTAGAAACACATTTTTGAAAGTTATTTTTAATTTACTATTTAGTAGATACTTTTGTAGTAATATTTATAAATATTCACTTACTTATTTTTATATATGGCATATACTACATCACAAGAAAGTTATAAATTAACTAATAGGTCCACAATAAGAAATCTCGAAAATATATTAGAGATGCTTATACCTGAAGGTATAAAACCAATATTAATAGGTGGAATAGCTGTAGCTGCATATGCAAATTATTATAATATAAATTATGAAAGAGAAACAAAGGATATAGATTTTATAATAAATGAAAAAGAAGAGATAGATACAAAAGGAATAGTATATGGAAAATTATCATATTCATCAATTAAAGAGGGAAAAAAATTTGGATATGATGGGATTGAAATCAAATATAAAGATGGTCCAAGTATAAGTATATTATTTAAAGATAGAGAAGTACCATATAATGAAATAGAACTAAAAATAGGAAAAAGAAAAATAAAATTATATATTGCTAAAATGGAATATTTGTTAGTAGATAAAACATTTACTTATTTAAAAAGATATGAAGAAAAAGACTGGAAAGATATAGAAATGTTATCCTATTTAATGAAAAAATATGGTTATGATAAAGAATTACTTTACAAAATATTTGATGAATATTCAAAAGAATATAGAAAATATTCTTCTAAAGCAAAAGATATTATAGAAAGTCAACTATCAGCGTAGCCGTATTCATCATTTTTCAGTTTCAAGCCAACCACATCATTATTCTCCCCTACCTGGAGGAACTGGTTCATATATCCCCAGTGCATGGCAGGTAGGGATAAAATTATAATATTTTTATAATTTAAAATTTTTATATCACAAAGTTTCTGAAATATAAATGAATGAAATTATTGAAGAATATAAAGTATGGTTAGAAATACAAGGAAAATCTAAGAATACGATAAAAACATATTCTGGTATAATAAAGAGGTTTTTAGAATTTCTAATAAATAATGGAATAATTATTACAGATACAAAATCTATTAATAATTCATTAGATAAGAATTTAATCCTAAAATTTTTGGCTGAAATAAAGGTTAAGAAAAATTTAGATTCAAATTCATTAAGATTATATGTTAGAGCTATATCATCATTTTTAAAATTTTTAGACAATGAAAGTTTGGCAAAACAAATAAAAGCTCCAAAGGTAGATAAAAGATTACCAAAATTTATTACATATGATGAATTAAATAGATTATTAAAAAATGCTGAAAATTATAGAGATAAACTAATTATTAAATTCCTATTTTATACAGGAGTAAGAGTTTCAGAATTAATAAAAATAAAAAAAAGTGATATAATTTTTGAAGAAGGTTTTGTAAAAGTATATGGAAAGGGGGGAAAAGAAAGAATAGTACCAATACCAAAAGAATTATTAAATGAATTAAGAGAATATATAAATAAAATAGACACTGAAAATATATTTCCACTATCATCAAGGCAGGTAGAAAGAATTATAAAAAATATTGCAAAAAAAGCTGGAATAAATAAAAAGGTAACTCCACATGTATTAAGACATTCTCTTGCAACTACATTATTATCAAAAGGTGTAGATATAAGATATATACAAGAAATATTAGGGCATAGTTCATTAAATATCACACAAATATATACGCATGTTGTTCCAAATCAACTAAAAGAAATATATCAAAAAATATTTGAATAATTATAAAATAAAAACTACAGCAGATACAACAGTTGTATAATCCTTTACAGTAGCTTTTCTAAATATTTCAAATTCCTTATCTATTTCTATATTATACATTGACTTTAGCATATTTTTTGCCATGTTTTTTGCATATCCTTCTTCCTTTCCAGTATAGTATCCATGATATTCTGTAAAATATCCATTATATTTTTTATCCTTAGGTAATGCTACTCCAACTGATGAAAATATTTCTTTGCCTTCTTCATTTGATGTAAATCTTGCTAAAACACAAAATACAATCTGGCCTGCTTTTAGATACTTTAATCCTTTATCTATATCTATGATTTTTACATTTGGCGGTGCTATGCTTGATACTGGAACTAAATTAAACTTCTCTATTTTTGCATCTCTAAGTGCATATTCAAAACTTAACAGCGGATCACCTGCTATACCTATACCAGAAGTAAAGAAAACCTTTTTGGGTACTAGACTCCGCGGGTTCATAAAATAAAAAATTACTTTTATACTTTATAAATCATCTAGATGATGAAGCTAACCTTTCTAATTCTAATTTCTTCTGTATTGCAAATGATTCTACTGAATTTTTATATGCATCTATTATTTCTTTTGCCAATGCACTTGCCATATCCTTTTTATTTCTGGAACTATGATATGCACCCCAAACAATATGCCTTATAGCAAGATCAATTCTTCTTAAAGGTGAAATATCTACTGCCTTTGGATATCTTGCACCACCCATTTCTATATTTGTTATTTCTTCTCTTGGAGCAGCATTTTCTATCGCCTTTGTCAATACTTTTATTGGATTTTGTTTTGTTTCCTTTTCAACTATTTCAAATGCTTTTATTAATATTTTTAATACTTTATAATATTCTCCAGAAGCATAATATGATGTAAACTTATGTTTTCCACCATAATGACCTGGCGTCATTAATCTACCAATTAATCTCTCTATAATTGGTATGTTTTTTCTTCCAAATCTTCTATTTTGATATCTACCATTAGTCTTTGGAACAATATATGATCTTAAATTCATAAATGCTCTTAAAGTTTCATCTTCTACATCTATTTCATATTCCCATCTTCCAAGAAATTTCAAATCATCAATATCTTTTACCATTAAAAATAATATTATAGAATAAATTAAAAAATTATTCTGATTCCTTTATTGCCCTAACTAATACTGGTATTAATGTTAGTACGAATAATATTACAAAACCCCATGCAAATATACTCTCTACATTTGCTGAAAGATTTGAATATCCAACAGTTAATACTGATAGAGATGATATAACGAATATTGAATATATAAATACTTGTATAAATGGTTTTACATTTTTATAATATTCATTTTCGCTTATATTTTCTGTTATATATCTCATTACAATTAATCCAATTGATAATATTACAAATACACCTATTATATTATCAAATAATGTATACTGAAATCCTAATAATTCTAAAGAATAATATGTTATTATCCATACAAATCCTAAGAATAATAATAGTTTCAATAATTCTGCTACATATTCATTATATCCTTCAATTAATATATATAGATATGATGTAAAGAATATGGAAAATATTATACCTGCTGCTATTATTAATACAACTATTGATATTAATAATAATGTTGAAGAAACTATCATTGTCAATTGCAATATATTAGATATATTATAATACTGAGTTGATGTTAATACATTTGGCATCAATGATAATACACTATTAAATACTAATATCCCCACTATTATTCCAACTAAATATGATAATAGAACTACTACATTTATCTCTGGCATCTTGCTAAATGTTGATTTTAATTTTTCATATAAACTCTCTATCTTTATATATTTTGCAAATAACCAATTTAATACTTTATATACTATCCATCCAATAAAATAGCCTATTATACCCCCTAATACTAAAAAACCGATATAATAACCTATAGATATCAATAAGTTATATACCATTTATCTTTTATGTAATAAAATCATATAAATATTGTTTTTGTTATCAAAAAATAACAACTATTTATCTATCTTTTCTATCTTCTAGCTTTTTCTATCTTACCTTTTCTTAATAATTCCAAGGGTTGTCCATTTACTAATATTACTTTATATCTTACTCCAGGTATTGAACCTATGGTTCTTCCCTTTGGTCCACCTATTCCAACTATTAATACTTCATCATGTTCATCAATATATTTTATTGCTTTATCACCTGGAGCAAAAGCTGTAACAATTTTCCCATTCTTCTTTAATTGTACTTTTACACATTTTATCATTCCAGAATATGGCTGTCTTTTTTCAATCTGTACTTTTTCTAATACAATTCCAGATGCCATTGGACTTCCTTCCAAAGGATCATATTTTTCTTTTAATTTCAATATTCTTCTCTTCCATTCTTTCTTACTCCATCTAAATTTTTTTCTATTTTCAATTAATTTCTTAGCGGCAAATAATCCATTAGCCATTTTTTAATATAGATATAACAGAAATTTTAAATGGCTTTTTCAATAACAAACCAACTTCTTCATTTGAATAATTCAATATTTCTACTTCAAAATTTTCCAACTTATGATAATATTCTATATCCTTTTTTATATTTTCAGGAACATTCTTTGCTAAAAATATTTTTTCTACTTTTCCTCTTTTAATCATTTTCAAAGTTCTATTATATCCAATAATTATGTTTTTCTCATCAACAATTTTCTTTCTTAAATCATCAAATGTTACCATAAAATTTATACATATAAAAAATATTTTTATTCTTTATCTTCCTTTTTCTTTCCTACAAAATATATATCATATAAACCTGTACCTAAATATATTGGTTGATTCATTATAGAATTATCTAATCCACTTAATACTTTATCAGATTGCCCCATTATTGAAGATCTAACAAATATAGAAACTGGAGTTTCAAATGCTGCTTTTGATAATGTAGATTCTTTTTCTGCATGCAATCCATATCTATTTATACCTAAATATGTACCATACCATGTCAACATATCAGCTACTAACATAAAGTGTCTTACATCAACATTAAGACCTTGTTGCTCGTATAATTTAACTAATTCTTGCAATATTGCAGCTCTAGTAGCTTCTATTCCTAAAACTTTTTCTATTTCTCTCAGATCATTTGTATATACTTTTGTATAATCTACTTCTGGTATTTTCATAACTTCTAATAAGTTAGAGCCAAAAGTATATATCACATATTCATTATCTTCTTTCTGTATAGCTACATCCTTAATTCCCTTAATACCTTTTATTAATATTTTCTTTACCATTTCTTTTAGTAAATATAATTCTCTTGCAGATAATTTTGGAGCAATTATATATATGTTTTGTTTATCATTCTCAACCTTATATTTCTTTATTTTCTTTTTTAATATTCTAAATACTTCATCGAATGTTAATTCTTCCTTTTTCAATTTTTCTTTATTCAAACTAATTATTATCTTATTTTCAAATACATCCAATGTTATTGATGATAATAAATCTTCCAATAATAATTCCTTTATCCTTTTTGCAACATTTTGAACCATATTTAGATCATTTTTATACTCATCCAATAATCTTATTATCATATATTTCCTTTTCATTTTCTTTTTTGCATCAGTAATTTCAGTAATTCTAGGCAAACCCAAAGAAACCTGCTGAGCAGATATACCTACAAAGTGAAAAGATCTCAATATCATTTGCGTAGTTGGTTCTGCAATTGATTGAGCAGCAACTATACCAACAGGTTCACCAGGATCTACTATAAATTTATATGAAAAATCTTCTACAACTTTTCTTAATTTTTCATCTTCTACTTTTTCTAGATCTTTTTTTATTTTTTCTGGTAGTTCCATCTTTATTATTTTCTACATAAGGTTTTAAAATTTGGGCCAGTAAATTTACATCTAATTTTCCGTTTATTGATTTATGTACTGCAACACCATCACCTCCATAAACAAATTGTACAATCCTATTATAAGCATCTCTAACAGTTAAATCATCATTTACATGAAGATCATATAAACTCAATACTAATCTTCTATAGAAATATCCAGATTGAGCAGTTCTTATTGCAGTATCCATTAAAGAATCCCTACCAGGTAATGCATGGAAGAACATTTCCCATGGTTTTAATCCATCTCTAAGAGAACTTATCACCCAACCATGATATTTTGGATGGTATACATTTTTTTCAAATATTGATAAATTCCTTCCTCTATAACCAAAATCTATAAATCCTCCTCTAAATGCCTGAAATCCTAATGATCCAACCATCCTAACCGCATTCTGCCAATCACCTCTTGCACCAGTTGTAGACATGATATATGTACCTGTATCCTTCTTCATATATTTTCTAAGAACATCTTGTATTTTTGTAACACTTTCAGATATTACTTGTATAGATTTCAATTCATATGTTTCCTTTAAACTTCTACCAGCAATTCTTTCAAGAGTTCCTTCAGTATATTGTTTATATAAATCATCTACTACTTTTTGTGTATCATCTATTATCTTCCTTATTTCTTCTTTTGCCTCTCCTGGTAAATCAAAATCTGAAATAGACATTGTAATTCCTAAATTATATTGATAGTATATTCCTAACAAACTATATTTTTGCAATAAATCTGTTACATATTCCTTTCCATATAATTTATATAATACAACAAATAATCTACCTTTTTCTGCCTTTATTAAACTTGAGTCTAAATATCCATTAACTATCATTCCATTTTCTATCTTTATTTTATTATTTTCAAAGTTAAAATTATCTGGTAAAAATACTGAAGCAACTTCTTTTCCAGTTAAATAATCTCTACCTTCTTCTTTTGCTTTTTTAATAATATTAGACAATTTATCTAAATCTTTATCATTAGCATTTGACATATATATCAACTGTGCAGCCCGATTAATTGGTATTTTTACGTCATCTTGTGTTATTAAATATAATCCTGTTATCATTTCCTGAATCATACCAACAATAAAGTCTCCATATCTTGGAGTAATATAATTATTTGATATTTCTGTTAAAAATTCTGCCTCTGCTCTTGCTTCTTCACTTCTTGGTAAGAATATATTCATCTCATCTCCATCAAAGTCTGCATTATAAGGTCTACATATTATTGGATTTATCCTAAAAGTATTTCCTGGAAGTACTTTAACATAATGTCCCATCATTGATAATCTATGTAAAGAAGGATACCTCAATAATAATACAATATCTCCATCCATTAAATGTCTTTCAACAATCCATCCTGGCGCAATCATTGAAGCAAGTGTTTCTTTATTTTCTTCAGTAATTACTCTTTTTCTTCCATCTGGTGATATTACATAGTTTGCACCTGGATATTTTTCAGGTCCATTTAATACATATTCCCTCATTTTTTCAATATTCCACTCAGTAACTCTTTCAGGAACTGTCAATGTTTTTGCAACATATAATGGTATTCCAACTTCATTTGGCTTTATTTTTGTATCGGGAGTAATAACTGCCCTTGAACTATAATTTATTCTTTTTCCAAGCAAATATCTTCTAATTATCCCTTGCTTTCCAGAAATTCTTTCAACTAATGATTTCAGTGATTTCCCAGATCTTTGTTGAGCCTTCGGAACATATGGTAAAGTATTGTTAAAATATGTAAATACATGGTATTGTAATAAATTATATATATCATCTACAATAACTTGTGGAGCTCCCGTTGTTATATCTTCTTTTAATCTTTGATTTGTTCTTACAATATCAACTAATTTATGAGTTAAATCATCTTCTGCTCTCTCACCTGTTTCTAAAACTATTGAAGGTCTCATTGTTACTGGAGGTACAGGTAAAACTGTTAATATCATCCATTCTGGTCTAGAAAGTGATGGATCGAATCCAACTAATGGTAAATCTTCATTTGGTATTTTTTCAAATATTGCTCTAATTTCAACAGGATACATTCTTCTTTCATTTTCCTTATTTTTAACATAAAAATAAAATGGTTTTCTAAATTCAACTTTTGGATTTTCATATCCACATATTGGACATTTTGATCTTTTTTTAGCTCTAGAATATACAAACTTAACTATAAATTTATATAATCTATTCCATCTTTTTGAATTTCTATACTTTTCTATCCTATTCAATGCAAATTCTCTTTCTTCTTTAGTTAATTTTACATGACCACAATTATGACAAACAGCATTTACTAATTCTCTAACAATTGGCAAAAATTCTGGATGTAATACAGGTCTTGCTAATTCAATATGACCAAAATGACCCAAACATTTTCCTGCAGTCTTTCCACATGTTTCACATACATAACTTGGATCTACTACTCCTAATCTTAAATCCATTAATCCACCCCTTATCGGAGTCCCATCTTCATCATATAACTCTGATACAATTATTTTTGCTGCAGACATTTTTCTAATTGCATCCGGACTTAATAGAGAATATTGAATTTCAGAAATTCTTTTGAAAAATATGTCGTTCATCATCAGAACTTATAATTCAACTTAAGTCTAGGCCAAATTCCAAGAGATATTAATTCATTTAATAATAAGTAGAATGCATAAGAAATTTTAACTTTTGATATTTTTTCAGTTTCACCACAAACAGGACAATAAACCCTATTTCTTATATTATCTTCAACAGCAAGAGAACCACATTTTTCACAAACATAAACAGTTGTATCATCAGAAGAAAACATTTCTCTTAATAATATAGAAGAACCATGAGCAGCAAGAACTTCATGTTCCATTTCACTAAATCTCAAACCACCTTTCTTTGATTTACCTTCTGTTGGCTGCCTTGTTAATAATGTAACAGGACCTGTTGCTCTTGCTTGTAATTTATTCTTCGCCATATGTTTTAATCTTAAATAATAAATACTTCCAATAAATATTTTAACTTTAAATTCATCTCCAGTTAAAGGATTATATAACGTTTCTGTTCCATCTTCTCTAAATCCTAAAGATAATAATTCTTTCCTTAATTCTTCTTCACTTTCTCCATACCATGGGGTTCCATCAACATATCTTCCATTTAAACTTCCAACTTTTCCAGCAAGTAATTCCAATAATAAACCAACAGTTTCTCTTGAAGGAATTCCAGCAGGAGAAAATATTATATCTGGAACAAGACCTGAAGACGACCATGGCATATCTGACGGGTCAACGATCATTCCCAAAACACCTTTCTGTCCATGTCTTACAGAAAATTTATCTCCAAGTTCAGGAATCCTTAAATCTCTTAATTTTATCCTAACAAGTAAATTTCCATCATTAGATTCCGTTATTATAACCTTATCTACCCATCCTTCCTCCCCACTACCAGTAGTTAATGAAGAATCTTTCTTTCTTAAACCTGTTGCAATAGATTCAGAAGTTAAACCAATAAATCTTGGAGGTGATATCCTACCAACAAGGACCTCTTCAGGTTTTACAAATGATTCAACAGAAACAATCCCATCTTCTTCTAAATTTTTATATTTATCCTTTCCCCTATACAATTCTACAGATGGATCTGGAATTGTAATTTCATCCTGTAATCCTCCAGAATATCTAAGTCTTTCTATTTCATAAGATTTGAAATATACAGATCTAAATAAACCCCTATCTATTGAACCTTTATTCATGATAATTGCATCTTCAATATTATATCCTTCTTGTGTCATTACAGCAATAATTACATTTTGTCCTATTGCATAATCGTCCTTAAATATATTAAAAGAAAATGTTCTAGTAATCGGGTATTGTGGATAATATAAGATTGATATATCAGTATCAAATCTATTGTGAAAGTTTAATGAATATATAGCATGAGCCTGTCTCTGTGGTCTAACACCTCTATTTAATCTTGCAGATTGATTTCTATTTGAAAATGGAACCAAAGAAGTAGCTATACTAAATATTACTAGAGAAGATAATTCTAAATGGGTTGTATTTTCCTTTATATCTTCAGGATATAATGCAACATTCAAATTTTCTTCTTCTGCAGGATCAACCCATTCAATTATACCTTCTCTTTCTAAATCAGACCATTTTATTTCCCCTTTCTTTAATTTTTCAATATGTTCCCTTGTTAATAATGGTTTTCCATCTTTTACAACAATCAAAGGTCTTAAAATTCTTCCCTTTCTTGTTAATATTTCTATAACATTTCTTGTTTCATCAAAATTTATGTTTACAAAATATGGAATAATACCCTTTCTTCTCTTTTCTTTAAATTCTTCAATAAATTTATTAGCATCATCAACATATCCAACAAAAATACTGTCTATATAAACCTCATACGCCATTTTTATTTTTTATCGGAAATATTTTTAACTATTGGCCTTAATCCTATATCTTCTAATTTCCTAATTAATTCATCTTTATCAAAATCTTCAAAACTTATTTTTGATAGTATTGTTTGGTTTTTTCTTAATCCAGTTTCATGACCTTCTGGTGTTTCTATTAAATCCAATCTACCCCAGTGAGTACCGTGAGCCATTCTTGCTTCTAATAATTCAGCTTCACTAGATATTGAAGAAACAACCCTTGTTAAATGAGATAAAACAGAAATTTTATTTGTTCTATCTAAATTTTGTGAAATTCCGGTTCTATTCCTTGTCCATTTTCCAATAGCCATTACATTTTCAAATCTTTTTGTAAATATTTTTGATCTAAATATAGATGTATATAAAGGTATTTTTCCTCTTTTCACCAATCTTTCATATTGATACATTGCATCTGTCATCAATGTTCTTAAAGTAACTAAGAAATATTCTCTCATTAATTCTCCAGGTGTTCTAACTATCTTATTTGAAAAATGATCCTTTATATCCTCATCAATTTTTTCATGAGCTAATAATAATAACTTTCTTGCCATCTTTAATAAATTGTAAGCTTTTAATAATCTATCATTTGGAGATGCCCCAATATTTGGTAACAATAAATTATCTAATATTGATAATAATTTTTCTCTTTTAACTTCAGGAGATCCAGTTAATTTTAATTTATCAGCTAGGTATCTTATTGCATCTTCAGAAGTTTTTATATCTTGAAATTCCAATAAATTAATATATACTTCTTCAAAGTCTTCCCCTTCAGAAATTAATTGGTTTATTTCAACATCTTTCTCTAAACCTAGGGCCCTTACCAAAGGTATTAGGGGGACCCTCTTATATTTCTCAAATGATAAATATAATAGACCATCTTTTGTCATCTCCATTCTATGAGCTCTTAATTGGGTTAAAGATTCTGATAATAAATATCCACTATATTTTATAGAACCAGACTCTTTTTGAACATAAAATTTATTTGTAGCAAGTTCTTCAGATAATATAATTAATTTTTCATTCCCATTAATAATAAAATATCCACCTCTATCTGTCGGATCTTCTCCAATCCTTATTAATTCTTCTTCAGATAATCCATATGTATTACAATATTTTGATCTAACCATTATTGGCAACCTACCAATAGCTACCTGATACTTACTCTTAAATGTTTCATTTTCATATACAGAAAATTCCATAAATACCGTTCCAGCATATGTAAGTCCTCTAATTCTAGCTTCTATTGGATATATTAATCTAGAAACCCCTTCCTTTTCCATAAAATCTGCCTTCCCCAACCACAATTTTTCTATTTTAAATTGTAAATCTCTTAATCCTGGAGCCAATAATCTTGGAGAAAATGTTCCCAATTCTCTTCCAATCTTTGTCATTTCTACATCAACAAAATATTCAAAAGACCTAAGTTGCACTCCTAGCAGATCATTTTCTTCTAGGTATTTATAGAATAAGATATAATTATCTATATTATTATTAGCCACTTTTTATTTATATATATGATATTCTTATAAGCTTAATCCTCAACAACAACTCTATAATATACTTCTTCACCAATCCAGGGATTATTTCTTATAATCTTAACAATATCCCCTGGCTTAACATTTAAATTCTTTAATGCCGGATCTGAGATTTTAATCTTTGGTAAATCTGATAAAGATACTTTATACTTTTCCAATAATTCTTTCTTTTCTACTTCAGATAATACTATATGTTTTGGTACTAAATAATGTTTTTTTATGTCAATTTCCGATAATTCTCTCAAACTTTTTTTAGGTTTATTAACTTTAGAAGTTTTTTTAGATTTAGACCTATTAGTAGATTTAGCCATTTATCTAATTTTTATAAAAAACTTATAACTTTACCTCCCAGATATTAGAAATGGGTAAAGTAGCCATATTCGCAAAAACTGATTTAGAAGATTATAGAATAATAAAGTTAAAGGAAGAAATAAAAAATTATAATAACATTAACATTATCGACATAGAAAAAGAAAATATTTTTCCATACAACGAAAAAATATTAGACTACGATTTATATTACTTTTTTATTGGATCTACTTTTTTATCGGATATACACTTTCTAGCAAAATATCTTAAACAAAATGGAAAAGAAGTAATAAATAAAATACATGTTAAAGAATCTGTAATATCAAAAACTTTATTTTATAGTATTCTTAATAAATATGTAAAAATTCCAGAATTTGTAAAAATATATTCAATAGATAACATAGAATATGTAATAAATAAAATAGGATTTCCAATGATAATAAAGCATCAGTTTATTCATAGAGGGGAATTTGTACATAAAATAGATAATGAAAAAGAACTATATGATTTTTTAGAAAAATATTTATTGGAGAAAAAAATAAGCATAAAACATTTAATATTTCAAAAATATATACCTTATGAAAAAGATATACGAATAATTTTCGTAGGAAAACCAATTGGTGCAATGGAGAGAATTAACAAAAATAGTTTTAAGGCAAATATTAGTCAGGGTGGATATGGAAAACAATACAAATTAGATGAAGAAATAATAAATATTGGATATAAAATTATGGAAAAATGTGACTTACAAATATTTGCATTTGATATATTATTAAAGGATAATCAATATTATTTAATAGATTTGCATCACATATTTCAATATGAGGGGTTTGATAAATATTTAAATAAAAATATTACAAGAGAAATATTAAATTACTTAAATGAAATTAGTAATAAAAGCTAAAGGAAATAAATTAATAAAAGCAACACATAAAAGTACTTTAGAAATTACTAAGGACAATTATTTAACTGAGAGAGGTGATTGTATAATTGGTATAAATGCAAATTATTCTGTAAGAGATTTGCCAGAAGATCTTAAAGATCATTTATTAAATGAAGGGAAAATAAAAATTGTAATTAAAGTTGATGATTTGATAGATAAAATAATTGCATATGGTTCAAAAAGATTATTGTTAACAAATGACAGAAGTATTGTTATAAGAAAAAGCAATTATATAGATGATAGAACTTTAGCAATAAATTCAAATAAGAGTGCTATTGATATTGATAGAAAAATAATAGAAAGATTGAGAAATGAAAAAGATATGGAGTTCATTATATACTACTAAAAATATTTATAAAGAATAAAATATTTATCCTTAATTATGAAAAGAAGGGGTATAGACATGGCTGTACAGTTAATATTTGTAATAATAATAATGTTAGTAGTAGCAGTTATTGTAATTAAACTATTCCAGCAACAATCATCAAAGATTAGTCAGATATCAAATACACAAACACAACAAGCAGTTTCAGAGTGTTCAAGCTATTGTTCAAGCCTATATACATTTTGTACAAAGTATGAAGATATAGGAAATGGACTTGTAGAAGTAAGTCCTGGGTACTATATTTGTTCAAATGCTGTTCCATGTAGTGTAGTATTACAATTATATGGTGGACCTTCTAGTCAATGTCAATATGAAGGATTTACTATAACACCTCTCGATTGTATGTATTTAGAATGTC
>Ga0080005_134733_pt1 | contig 28252 bp, 25 predicted proteins | sample JossMetagenome_2_FD_69208 | JGI IMG/M metagenome (GOLD analysis project Ga0080005, IMG submission 69208) | Hot spring sediment microbial communities from Joseph's Coat, Yellowstone National Park, USA - JC3_ASED (SPADES assembly) (version 2) | ecosystem: Environmental > Aquatic > Thermal springs >...
CGCCTGTATCGCCGGCTGGTTGGGCTGTGATGGTGCACTTGGTGGTACATTGCTTGCCGTTGGTTGGGTCTTCGTCGGCTGAGCACCGGGCGGCGTGTAACTACCACCCTGCTGAGTCTGTTGCTGGGCTGAAGGCGCACTAGGTGATGGGAACACGAACGTTACAGGTACCTTCACATCCAACATCACTTCCGAAGCACCATAAGCAAATGCTAGCCCTAGCACAATCGTACCGCTATACGTGCCGGGCTTGCATAGGCTGGTGGGTAGACTCGGTATGGTAAACGAAAACGAGAACTGCCCCCGGCCTTGTTGTATTTGACTTGGTTGTATTTGTATCGTGCCCAGATCCATTGTCGGAGAGAACGTACCGCAGCCATTGATTATTAATTGCTGTAGCATAACGGGAACCAGAACAGGAGGGGAGGTGGAGGTCGGTATTATGTTCATACATGCGTTAATTGTGATCGATAATGGCTGATCTACAGACCACATGTTTGTTGCAGGCTTTACTGAAAGTATAGCAAATCGGGATGGGCAAGAGGGATTTTGTTGCGGCACCTCTGATGGCGATGGAAATATGAATGTTGAAGGTACCATCAACATAGCTGTTAGTACTCTATAATCATTGCTTGGTGGTATTGATTTTGCAAGACCGGGCTGTAAAAATTGCACAATTCTAATGAACGTTTGCCCTTGATACTGCCCCTGCGGGCATAGCGTTAGCGATGGGCAACCAAATATTATTATCTGGGCCGCCGCGCATTGTGAAAAACCGGGTGGACAAACACCAGCAAGATAGAACTGGCCTGTTTCAGCATAAGGATTACCTGTGCCATTCACTATCATTTGAAATCGATTACAGCCTTCAACATAAATAGCAGCACTATAATAAGCAACCTCCGGTACCTGAACCAGGGCTTGTAATAAATCATTATACGGGGTTGCAGCTGTTATGAATGTTTGTACATAATTACCTTGCGTATTACAACCAAGCACGTGGTAAGTTATCTGGTTCCATCCTTGCATTGGTTGAACTATCCATATAATAGCATTAGCATTAGCAAGAGCTGTATTCGAGTCAACCTTGAGAACACAGGGATTGTCCGGAGACGCCATTGAACAACTCCTGACTTGGTTTCCATTACTGTCAATAAACACGACCCCCGCTATAGCGGATGTTGTAATTACGGTTAAAGATAGTGTTGGGTAGAAATACGGAGTGTCATAATAATAGTATGTATTACCATTTACTTGTATAGTATCATTAGCAGATTGTGAGTCGACATACCAATCACCAACCCATTTATTACCCTGTGTATTGCAGAAAGGATGAGGCGGTATATTGTCTACGCAAACCATTATCCTCGATGTAAATGGGGCCGTTAGTAGGAGCCTTGCTTTAATTCCAATTGGCGTGGGTAGGGACATAGTCTCAACGTATGTATTTTGCTCATTAAAAATAAAAATTTGTTCTGAATCTACGTTGTGACTTTTATTAATTGGGACTTGTTCAAATAAACTTAATGGCAAACCTCGCCCTTTAGGGCAGGGTCTCACCACTACATAGAGTCTCATGAAAATAGATTTCAAACCCCAGCTTTACTAGGGTGCTCAGTAGCTTCACCAAAGGGGAGGATGGTCGTTTCGTATTTAATTGTTTTTAATTAAAAATGCTTGTCTCACGAGCTTGTTCCTGCTGATTGTTCGAACACCAAAGTATATGCTATTTTGACCCAGGGGCAAGCCTCGCCCTTAAGGGCGAGGAGGGGATCATCATTTACGACATTAATGCTGTCGTCAGTGTTGTAAATACGTTCAACATCATCATAACTAGCATAACCTGCATAACCTGCTGGAGCTGCGCAGTTGCTGGTGTTGGTGCTGTTGTCGGAGTCGCCGCTGGCGCCACTGTCGCGGCCGTACATGTTGCGCTTACGTCAACAGCAACGTACGATGAGTTCACAACTTGTGAGTCAACGACGACTGCCACTTGGTAATAGTAAAAGCCTAGTTGTTGTGGTGCGATTAAGTTGAATGAAACCCGTGCCGAGCCTTGGGCCGGCACTGTTAGTTGTTGGCTGTTCACTACATTACCTCCTTGCGTCAGTATTTCAACGGTTACCTGCTGCTGTGCATTCGACGCATTCGTTATGGTGGCCCCTATGGTAACTGACGAGCCGGGCGTTGCGCAAATCAGTGTCTGTGACGGAACTATGCTCAATGTGGCCAATGACGCCTGTTGTTGTGGTAGTACGTTTATTGTAGTTGTCGTACTGACAGGTTGCGTTGATGCATTCTGGTACGTTGCAGTCGCCGTTGCCGTTACTGTGTATGATGTATTGGGCTGGGCACTGAACGGTATTGTGTACTGCACATCAAATGTCACTGACGGACATGGGGAAGCCGAACACGCTGGTGCCGACTGCGTCTGCGTTATGTTTGTGCCGTAGTTGTCGGTTACCTGTAGTGTTATTGTGACGGGTACGTTCGACTGATTGGTAACGATGTATTGTAACGTCAATGTTTGACCTGGCACTCCGCTTGCTGTCGATGTGCCCGTTATTGTTATGCCCAACTGCGGTACGAAGACCGTTTCATAACCAAACGTAGCCATTGCAGCACCACCGGTCACCGCATTCGTCGAAGAGGACGCCAGTGGTACTACGTATCCCTTCACATCCATACCCACCGCACCCGTACTTGTTAGTGTATTTGGTATAAAGTAAATAACAACTAACGCACCAATGTGAGAACCCACCTTAGGCGCCGGCGGTACCTCAATAACATCGTTGATTTGTTGCTCTGGCTGTAGCTTATACGCCTTTACATACTTAAGATGAGTAAGATTCGCGGGGAAAGGCGGAATAGGCTTAGCCCGCATTGCCACCATAGCTGATGACTGTATTTGCTCTATGTATTGCCCAAGCTCTGCTAAGTCATCCGCGTACTCCTTATCATAAGCCCTCGCATGTTCCTTCACCTTATTAATCAACGTAACTATTGAGCCGAGGTCCGATAATTGGACGTTTGGTGTTGATTCGATATAACTAATATCAGGTATTGCAAACACCAACGCCTGTATCGCCGGCTGGTTGGGCTGTGATGGTGCACTTGGTGGTACATTGCTTGCCGTTGGTTGGGTCTTCGTCGGCTGAGCACCGGGCGGCGTGTAACTACCGCCTTGTTGCTGTCCTTGAGATGGTGGCGGTGATGGTATAAAGCCGCCACCGCTTAGTTGTGTTGATTGTTGACATGCATCTATGTATGCTGAAAACGTGACCGACGCAGAAGCTCCGCTACCGCTTGGAAAGCCGTACGTATTGCAACCCTTAGAGCCGGCGTATTGCCCGGACAGCGTGGCGGTTACCGTTGTGGCACACGTACCTGTACATACATTTAAACAACTCACTGATGCCGTACACTGTAATGGGCTGCATCCAGGCGGTAAATTAGTTGGTTGTGGGTTTTGCCATGCTGGTACATTACTCGGGAACTGCAATGGAGGTAGACTTATTGGTTCGTCAATAGTTACGCAATTCCCTGGAGTAATAACGCCGGTGTTATATGAGGATGTCCCAAACCAGCTTGAGCTGAAGGTAACTGTTGCCTCGCCCGGGTCTGTACCGCTATTGCATACTACCGCATGTATTCTACCATTAAAGCCGTTTGTGGTACTCCAACCATTAACGGCACTAGTAGGCAATATTCCAAACTGCGAAAAGTAGAGACACGCATTTGGCCCTGGAGTTGGTGATTGCTGTTGGGACTGGGAACTCGATGTAGTAGTTGTTGCACTTGGCGGTGGCTGACAGCATGCCTTACAACATGCATCATACCACGACTGCCCAGGCGGGGGAGTGCAATTTGAGTCGCACCGAATTAATGCCGCCGAAGCGCCGCTTGGACACATCGTCCCAGCTACGACAAAGCAATTGGTGCACCAGCTTGGGCAGATATCTGAACTACTCATCAGGATGTAGTTTGTTTTAATTATTAAAAACAGTACTTTTGATTTAATGACATATTTTTATTTTAGGCGCTCGTGCTAGATGGTAGTTTAAACGACAAGGTATACGAAATCTTCACGCGTTTGTCAGGCGTTGCCTTGGGCGTTAGTACTGATGCTGATATGAGTGGTATGTATGGTGGTAGTGCGCCTGTTACCGGTATAGATGATGTATTCATGAGAGTCATCTTTGTGCATGCTAACATCGCTGGGTTTGCTGTGTTGTATATGCATATTTGCGCCTGACCGCCGTACGTCTTTAATGACTGCATTAAGTATTGCTGTTGTGCCTGTGGCAGTATGCATGTGTATGAACCATCATTGTTAGCATTGCATGTTAACGTGAACACCATAGGTCCAACCTCTATCGACATCCCAATAGGTACACCCACACTATTCAGTGCCCGCGCAATTGTTGGCGGTATGTCGATTCTAATCGATGCCTGATTTGTCTGCAAATCAGCAATTAATTGTTTCGTAATTGATGTAAGAACAGACTGCAATAGCGATTGCAATAATGACGGTATTATGTTAAGGTTCATATTGTCGTTTATTGACGCAGTCACAGTATTATTACACGCATCAGTACTCGGTTGTGGATTGAAGTACACATTACTTGCCGTGGGTATGACATATGCCGTAAAGCACACGTTACCTACGCTGACCGTCTGTGTTGTGGAGCCCTTCACGAGTAAAGTCAGAGGTCCGCATACCGTGTATGGATACCAGTTGATTAGGTTGTACTGTGCTGACGATGAGGACAACGCATTAGATAACGCATTCTTTACATTGGCTGGTAACCCAACAGGCAGTGTTGATTGTGAAATTGAGACTGATGAGGACAGCTTTAGCAACGTTGGTGATACGGAACTAATGGATGCACAATCTGGGTCATTAAATGTAAGCGATACGCCACCGCTTGGTGTTATTTGTGGTAATGCAAAGACGTAGACTACATCGCTCCACGTTGTTACGGCTTGCCTACCGCTTAGCGTTACATTGTTGCCATTTACGGTTAGATATGCTGGTGAGTACAGGACGAGAGTAGTTGGGTTAGCGCCAGACATACCACCTGGCGAGCAATTCCACACATTGGCGCTTATTTGTACAGTCGGTAGATTCAGCGGTGTAATTATGTCGAACCTCGGGATACCACTGCCTATGCCCAGTGCTTGGTTGCCAAGGCATGCCTTCACTTGAACTATGGATAACGACTGGGCGCTTGTTACGGCTGTGAAGCTACTTGAATTAATTGGAAGGTTCTGGATTGATGCTATGTTTATTGTATTGGGTATACTTAGGCTACTTGGTGTGTAGTTAATCGTTAAGTCAAATGAGTCAATTACATAAAACGGTGCCTGTGAAATCGGCGATGTACAAATCTGTGGTGCTGGACATCGGGGACAGTTTGGCGGTGGGCTTCCGCAGTACGCATTCTTGATGTATGCGTCCCTTACGTCAATGCTTCCATCCGTATACGATACATTCGTGATTTGGGCATAGGGTATCTTTGGTGTTATTGTTATGCGGTACACAGCCTGGGCTATCAAGTTACCGCCTGCGTTGTTGTAGTTGACAACCACGTTAATTATTAATGGGTATCCGGCATCGAGCTGTAAACTGGTTGTTGACGGCGTAAGTATGTATAGTATTAACTGACTTGCATTGGACATGTTAACTGTATCGGAGCCAAGCGCGCAGTGTCTCTTGTCTGTTGGTGATACAATATCCACCGCGGCACCACTTGCATAGTCGCTATCAACGAATGCGCCGACCGATATTGCTGAGCCTACATTGTTGTCTTGCACGTCGACATAGCCGACTGATACTGATGATGCGCCGTACACCGTAGAGAGCGGTAGTCCAACCATTAAGACTGCTGTGTTAGTAAATGGATTCTTTGAAGACGCTATCCCTGTGCATGTCAATTTATCCGCCAGGTTTGTCGGTACTATGTATGTCGAGTAGTTCGGGTAGTCAAGTCCTATCAGTGCTAGGTATGGTTGGTTGTTGGCTGATATCCCATACGCCGTCAGGTTCATGTTAACCTCATACGCAGGCGGAACGATTTGCTGGCTCGACGGTATAGCCAGTATCAACACCGCTGGTTGCATTTCCCCATTGGTTGGCTGTGCTCCGCTTGGTACTACCGATATGTACATATTGTTGTTAACTAGGTAAGTGTATGAATAGTACCCGCTCGTTAACGACTGTACATAAGTCCACCCGGCATTTTCAAACAGTTGCGGGATATTTCCGCTTACGGTGAGTGACCCTATGTTCTGGTTAACAACGACTATTGTGGGTATGTTGTGTATATTGGTTATTGTGAACAGCTTGATTGTTACGTCGTTCAAGCCGATTGCTGACAGCGGTATGTGTATCCAAATATCAACTGGCGTGTATAAGTTACCGCTTGAGTCATAGCAAGTGTTAGTCTGTGTACCACATGCCAGGTTCACTATACCATTTGCAAACAACTGCGGGCTGAAGACCACCTCGTACAGGTACATGCCCTGCGACGTAGGTATAACAACAGCACCGGCGTAGTACTTAGACGGTAGCTGGAATGTGCTCGATACTGCGGTACTCGGTGTCGGTACGCCGACTTGTAATGTTGTGGATGATGTAATCATGCCGGACTGAGATGATGAGTCGCTTGGTTGCGGAGTCATGCAGTTTACATTTATTGTTGCCGTTGTGGAACCCGTAACCAACGTACACGCCTGCGGGAACTTTGATGGTAACTGTGATGGGTCTATGTTGTATATATTCAGCGCTGTCGAAAACGTCGCTGGGTTTCTTGCAGATATGCTGAAGCCCTGTGATAGTAAATACGGAACACACACTACAGCCTGAACCTGCACTGGCACGTTAACTGCTGTATAGCATGGCGAGTTGGGCGTGTATGGTGCGTTAGCCACGGCAGTTACCGAGGTCGATAAATTAGTTCCTGCCACGCCTTCGTACGCAACAACCGTGTTTGGCGTGTTTTGGTATGTGGCTGTTACGTATAGGGATACGAGCATTACGTCCTGGTTAGACGTTACGCTCACGTTTATCGGTATGTTACTCGGGGTGCAAGCATTACCGCTACTACACGGTGTTGATATCGACATCCGAACCTGCGTGTTCTGAATAGTTGTGGCTACCACCTTAATCATTGCCGTGCTGTAATACTGCGGAGTACTCATCGGAGAACTAAACACCTTAAATATAAAAAGAAGAATACACTAACAACGTTGTTTGTTTTATTTTTAACCAATTGGTTTCGTTTTCAACCACCACTCTACGGTCCTTTTTATGCCCTCCTCGAATGATACGGTTTGTTGCCATCCTAGGGATTTCAGCTTATCGCACCTGAGCGATTGGTTCCGTATTTCTGGGTACGGTGATGGCACTTCCTTCACAACACCGTTTGGGAAGTACTTCAGTATTTCCTTCACAACCTCGCCACTCGACTTTATATCCCTGGAGCACACATTAATCACTGAGTAGTCCCTGCCTCTCTCGGCAATTGTTACCAACGCATTGACCAAGTCGTCAATATAAATGTAGGCGCGCTTCCCCGCCGGTACATATAGTGTGAACGGGACACCCTTCATGAACGACCAAATAGCCTTCGGCACAATCCTGGTCAGGTTCGTGTCACCTGGCCCATATATATTCACGGACCTGGCCACCGTCACATCCAAGCCGAATTCCTGCCTGTAGGCAAGCGCTAGGAAGGTCGCCGCCAGCTTAGATGCGCCGTAAACACCGCTGTTCCTGGCTAACGGCGCATCCTCATCAGCGTCCTCGACCTCCCCATACTCCTTGTCCGTACCCAACACGACGACCCTCGCCTTGCCGTACCTACGCGCTGCCTCAAGTACTCCCAAGACAGCCCTAACGTTATTTAGAGCCGATTCGTAGGGCATATTGTGAACCTGCGCAACTGTGGCATCTGCAGCTAGGTGGAAAACCGTATCCACGTTGCGTTCAAGCATTAGCTTAAGCATGAACTGCCAGTCGCCAGCATCACCGCCAATAACATCAGCACTGCGCGGATGTCTGGCGACGCCAACAACGGAAATGCCACGCGATTTTAGTGCATTTATTAACGCATTCCCTATGAAGCCGGCGCCGGTCACGAGTACTGACTGCATTAATCCGTTATTTCGCATTCATTTAAAATACGTGCAGGCTACATACTTTTTATTTTGTTTTGATAACACTATATTCTACGATGGTAAAAACGTGTTATGGGATGATTACGTACCTGGCTGATATACCTAAGGCCAGGTTCCTGGTTGAGCTTGTTAGGCCGTACTTTGATGAGGTGATTGTTGTGTACACGAGTGAGGAGCTACCCAGTGATTTTGAGGAGTTCTTGGTTAGGAATAATGTAAGGCTTGTGAGGTTTAGGTGGATTGACAACTTCGCACAGGCGAGGAACCAGTACGTGTATGAAGCCAGGAGATTGGGTTGTACGTACTTGATGGTCAGCGACTCGGATGAGTGGCCGTCGCCACACCTGCTTCGCGACTTCAAGCAGTTGGTTGTAATGTGGTTGAACGATAATATAGCGATGGTTAGGTTGCAGAGCATGGACGTATTTATTGGGTTTAATGATGATTTAATAAACAAGTATATACAACGCGGATTCCTGCTTACTCCCGAGGAAAATAGGGAGATATATGAGTACTTAGTAAACGTGCTTGAGGGCGGAACCACTAGCAAGCCCAGTGTCCCAATAACAATTGTAAACCTATCATCATTCCATAAACCACTTATTTTCATGCCCGATAAGGGAGAGTACATATGGGGTGAGCCTCATGAAATCCTGAATATAAATGGTAAAGAGATCTATCTATCATATCCATACTACTACATGCATGTAAAGTCGATACTTGAGATTTGGGAACATGCATTGCGTAACGTCTTTATAGGCGGTGGAGGACTTAATATTAAGGAGCAAAACCCATACTGGGTAATACTCAGGAATGAGACAAAGAGCAGGGGCTTGGATACCTGGCAGAAGTTTAGAGCGTACCTATTTGAACAAGCTATGAAAAGGCAGGTACCTAGGTGGGTCATTGACTTGTTCGTCCAAATGTCGCTTGACTGTAATAAGCCGTGGTCGGCCGAGGTTGCTGACTCGCTTAGGTGGTTCAATGCCATATACAATGTTTATGTTGCCATACCATGTAGTAACCTGGGCACACCATACACTAAATCAACACTTGCCACTCATGCACTATTACCACATTGGGGCGTCATTGTTGAGCCTGATGTTGCGTGGTCTTTTGTTGAAACCTACGGTGCTAATGATTTTGTAAGACAATATATTGCATCACCAACTAGCGCGTTCGCCGTTGTCGCACGTTTGTACGATGCAATACTGTTCCGCCCTGCTGATAGGAGCGGTTTGCATGAGTATACTAAGTTGTTGCTTAGGACTGGTGATGTGAAAAGAATAGCCGAAATACTCCTAAACAGTGAGGAGTATAAGAACCGCATCGGCAATGAAGGGTTCCGCAATAGGGTGCTTGGGTGGAATGGAAATATCGACTACGGCGAGACCGCGCTCCCCGCGAAACTTATGTTGTGGCTGATGAATAGGAACTCCGGTTCTTTATTAACGATCGGTTGTGTTGATAAGAACCAGGTCAATGAATTGAAGACTAGGCATGTTGTGATTACGTATGATTTAACGAATAAGGGATGCGGACTGCCTGTCAACCCATGGCTTTACCCACTGCCTAACTACCAATTTGATTATGTGGTGGTCACGCCGATAATGCACCTACACCCGCTATCCAAATACGTTGCAACAACCGCGCTCGCCCTAACGAAGCCTGGCGGTTACTTAGTGCTCCCGCAACCAGCGCCGTTACTTGTGTATGTTGCTAAGGTCGGTGAAGTTGATGCTGAGTACGTGATACTTCAGCGTGTAATCATTAACATTAATGTTTAGCAATAATTCATTATGTCGCGTAATATTTGAATTAGTTCACGGTACCTCAATGGCCCTATTGCTTTTGGTATGTAGCTTTTTCCTTCCAAGTCTTCAAGTAATGACTTAGCCAACTTCTTGTCCTTGCATATTGATGAGTACTTCTCACCCAGTTCATTAATACGGGTAACCAATTCATTGTTCCGGCTCTGCAATTCATTGAGCTTACTCAGCAATTCATTGTATGTCGCCTGCAACTTCTCGTATTCCTGCCTCAGCTCCTCATACTTGCTTGCCAACCCTTCATACTCGCCCTTCAACGCTTCCTTCTCGCCCCTGCACTTCGCCAATTCGTCCTGCATGGGCTTTATCGCGTCCCTAGCTAAGTTCACATACACGTCTGCGAACTGCCCCAGTGTCTTTGATATTGCCGCTAGCTTATCACTAATTTGGCTCAGTTTGTCGATGTGCTCGTTGAGGATTCTTGAGTACTTCAACCTACCCTCACACCCATAATACACATTTAGCAACTCATTCAACGCCTCATTGTAACTACGGAAGCCCTTCTCCCTAATGAAAGTCTCCAGTCTCTTGAGTTGTAGTGGGTCTCCCGATATATCCCTTATCAACTCATTCAATAGGTCGTTATCCATACAGAATTAAACGCAAAACAGTGCTTAAAAACCTTTGGTCTTTTTTACTTAAAAAGTTTCGATAACGCTTTTTTCACCAATTATTAGACGATAGCTTCCATCCTTGGCGTTGATTATTGAGCTTGGTCCCACAACGCTGTCGTGGAGCAATGCGTTAATCATTGTTATTTGTGTGTTGTCGTATATGAATGTCCTTGTTATCCTGCTTCTTTCACCACTTATTCTGACGTTGTCCTCAATATTTACGAAATGCTCAACAGATGCGCCGCGCTCTATAATCGTGTTTCTACCTATATACGCTGGACCATACACGTCACCATGCACTTCTGCGCCGCTTTCTACAATGACCCTGCCGTGTATGTTACCATCAACTGCGCCGTAAATCCTGGGCTCCCTAATTTCGTCAAGCATGTACTGTATTAGTTCGAGCAGGTCGTCATATGTGCCCATGTCCTTCCACCAGTCCTTAGTTATTACATACTTTACCGTTCTGCCCTCAACCAGGTATTGCGTGAGCAAGTCCGTTATTTCAAACTCACCCCTACTTGAAGGGGATAGCTTGCTGATCAATTTTGCGTATGTGTCCGCGCCTCTGAATGCCATGAGTCCAGTTAGGACGTAGGAGTTTTCGGGCGGTTGCTTCGGCTTCTCTATTATTGTTTTCACCTTGCCGTCCTGGATGACCACGTTTCCGAACAGTTCCTTACGTCTGTGCATCGCTAGGACTATATATGCATCATAATCCCGCTCCTCAATGAACCTCCTAACATAACTACACATCCCCCCATGGAAGTAGTTGTCCGTAAATACAACAATGAACGGTTCGGAGACGCCCGCATCTATCCCCCTCATTATTGCATCCGCCACGCCCAGCCTTGCAGATTGGTATGCAAACCTCGCGTTAATACCGCTGTTCTCTACGTAATCTTTAACGACAACGCTATAATGCCCGACCACCACCACGTAATCGTCAATACCGCAACTGCTCAGGTCGTCAATTATCCACCTAATTATGGGCTTCCCCATGATTTTAATCAGAGGCTTCGGCACAGAGAACGTTAAAGGCTTCAACCTCTCACCATAACCCGCACTCAAGAGTATTGCCGTTACCACATTGGATAATTATAATAAAGTAATAAACTCTACAAACTTAAACCCTTATAATGCATTAAATCATAACAATTGTACATGGGCGGGATTAAGAAGTTCAAGGCTGTGGGTAAGGCTCCTCCTCAGCGTATTTATGCTGACATGGATGTGTGTAGTGGGTTGAGTGTTATCCTTGATGAGGTAAAGGCTAGGTCTGCTGTGCTTATGGAATGGTCTGAGCTGAGTGATAGTGTGCTTAGTGATTTGAAGGAGCTGTTGAGTAAAGACCCGAACGCTAGGATTGATTGGGGGTTGATTGAGGACTTTCTGGCTAAGCATCGCATGAGTAGGGTAATGCCTTACGTGCTTGAACTGAGGCGGTGGATTTTCACGAATGGGCAGTTGCTGAATGCGTTGATGTTAGCTACTGAGATTTACAACACAGCGATTAAGTACATAGACTTCGTCCAGAACGAGATGCAGAAATTGATAATGATTGCGAAAATGGCTGGTTGCCCAATCTGCATGAAGCTGTCCAATTACATAGCTGAGTACAACAAGGAGTACGGCGTTATTATCAACGCCACGAACAACTACCTAACCACGATAAACGAGTGGAACAACAAATGCGCATCACAAATACACGCAGAGTTCTGCAATAAGTACTTCACTGTAGCCAAGAACGTGGCCGCAGTGCTGAAGAAACACATAGACCGCTCAATAAACGATTGCTATTAACGCGCATACTTCGAGAACTCTATGTAGTTCCTGGGGTCGTGGTTCCTCCTCGCGTCCTCCATGCCCTTTTTAGCGAGTTCGATTAGCTCGTTTTCGTCCATGGTCATTACGTTAAATATTGCTGTGGCTAAGTCCCTTCTGTCGATGATGTGTGGTTTAAAGAATATGTCCGAGCCCTCTATGGAGTTCCTCTCGCTACCGCCGAAGCACTTGGCTGGAGCCTTTATTATTGACGAGATGTTCAGCTCATTCATCGGCGGGCAATCGAGGGTTATGACTGGGGTGCCCAGCGCGGTGGCTTCGATGAGCGGTAGCCCGAATCCCTCTATCCTGCTCGGTAGCAGGACTGACCACGCGCTTGATATTAGCTTGAGCAATGCATGCCTAGGCATTGGGTACCTGAGCTTGTATATCCCGAACAGCTGTAGCTCGTGCTCGCTTAAGCCGAACGGATTTGGCGCCCTGTCGCTTATTATGAAGAGCCTGTAGCGCCTTGATACGGGTTCCGTAAGCCAGAGCCTGACCCACGTGGCTATTATTTCGTCAATTCCCTTGCGCCACCAGCTACCTCCGTAGTAAATAAAGTACCTGCGCTTGGTTAGCTCGCTTGGCTTGTACTCGTAAACGTCCTGTGGAAGCATGTGGTGCAGGTAACCGACAACGTTGGGCACGCCCGACTGCTTGAGCATCTCGTATGCGTACTTCGAAATGGCAACAACAGCGTTCGGCTTGTTCACGCCTGAGTAGTCGTGGTTAAGCCTGCCCTCGGTTATGCCGTAGACTATTGTGAACACGCCCTGGTTGGCTATGGAGCCTGCCTCAGTAACAATCATTGGTCTCGGTATATCAACAACGATTACCAGGTCGTAATCACGCCACCAGTACTGCATGGAAAAGCCGTAGTTAAACGGTAATTCCACATACACGGTGTTCACACCGTTAAGCCCTAGACCGTACACCACGGACTTAGCTACAACCTTGTAACTAATTGCTCCATATGTATTAACAACAACGGCAACGCGCACAATCCCTTCACCACATTTGTGCTTTTAATATTTTAAATCATATATAGCTGTGGTTTTACGACAACTTGATGACTTGGTTTACCAGGGAGATTTCGGCAGTGCGCAGAGCGTTAGTGGTGATTCTTCGTTTGGTATTGTCAGTGTGGCGCAGGAGTGCTACGTGGGTAGGGATTTCCATGTGCCGTACCCAGACGGCACATGGTTCAAGTTCTGGGACTTGGTGAGCGCATACGCATACATAATGAACGAGGTAAAGAAGCCCAGGAAGGCTCTTATCCATTGTTGTGTTGGTGCGTCGCGCTCTGTCGTCGTCTCCGTGGGCTGGCTCTGCTTTAGGTACGGCTTGGACTTCAACACGGCAGTGCAAGAAGCGCAACGCAGGTTGGGTGTAGGTATATCCAGCGGTGCTCACCTGGACAGCGTCAGGTACATGTGCGATGTTTTCAACAGCCCGAGCGGTAGGTGGTACCTCCGCTGGTTGAAGGTACAGCTTGAAGCAGACGATGCAGACCCAGCGCCTGGCTCTGACTTGGATTCGTTATTTGGATGGCGAGTTGATTTGCTTAGGCAGTACGGGGTTAGGGATGTCTTGGTGCTCGGTGCGTCGTCTGCCGAGCTTGAGTACTTCAGCAGGTACTTCAATGCTGTCGGTGTAACGCTCGCCATACATTCGTACATCAGAGCTAGGAATAAGGGACTCAGGATGGTCTTCGGTGATGTGCTGGATGATACTGTTATAGAGTGGACAAACCTCGCCCTTCAGGGCGGGGTCACCCCACTACGTGGGGCCTACGGAGATGGGTTTATAAAACCCTGCTTTACTGGATACTCAGTAGCCCCCACAAAGGGGGGTAACACCCAAGACCCCGAGGAACTCTCGCCCTGGTGGGCGGGGAAGGGGTCAGAGCCAAACTCGTTTGATGCTGTTGTGGCTTTCGACGTGCTTGAGCACACGTACAACCCGTGGGCAGTTGTTGGTCAGGTCAGGCGCCTGCTTAGGGATGGCGGTATATTCTTCGTCTCAGTACCAACAGTGTATAATGCGGAAGCCACCGCCCCGTGGCACCTCGTCATACCCGACAAGCTCGGGTGGGAACGCGTGCTTGCGTGGTGGGACTTTGAGAAGGAGAAGGACTTATCGCCACCGTTCACGATTGATTATAGGGACTACGGCATAGACATAAAAGCACCAGACAGACTCACCGCAATATACAAAAAGAAACCGATAACAAAGCACCAGGCATACCACGACTTAATTGGTATTTAGAGCGAATGTGTTCATCAAATACTTTGAGAAATCCTCCTGTGTCTTGCCCACCGCTTTCTCTTTATAGCATACGAACCCCCAGCCTGGGTATAGTCCGTAATCTAGACTGAACTCTTTTTCGCAGTACTTCCTTATTATCTCAATGTCCTTGAGGATTCTCTCCTTGTCTTTCCAATGGGTGTGTATTTTCTCAAGGAGCTTTTCGTCACTGAATGTCTCCTTCAAGCCCTCCTTTTTCTCATCCTCAATGAAGTCCCTAACCCACCTCGGGTAGTTGTTCCTTATGAAGAGCTCCCTATCCTCGAACGGGTAGGAAACCAGCACCACCTCCTTCGCAACCCTAAGGGCTTCCTTGAGCACTTTCTCTACGTCATCGACGTGCTCAAGTACCTCCATGAGGAGCACAGTGTCGAAGCTGTTGTCCCTAAACGGCAACATGTTAGCATCAAGCCTTACGTGCGTGTGCCTATAGACCTCGATGTCCACACAAACCACATTCTTTGGTGGGCTACGACCCCAGACGAAGACCGCGTCTCCGCACCCTACGTCCAGTATGTATCCCTTGGCGAATGCCTTAACCAAGTCTATTCGATTCATGGTTTGTTCTGTTTTACGTTTTCATGTATGTTTCTTCAAGTGCCTTCAGTGCTTTGTAGAATTTCTCGGCGGTTACCCTGTCTACACGTAGTTTTGAGTATGTTTTGTAGGACTTCTTTATTATCGTCGTCCCCGCGAACTTTAGTCCCCTCTCTATGTCTGGCGGTACTTCGAGGAGTACCCCGCCTATTATTCCCATTATTCTGCCCTTCATTAACTGCTTGACCGCTATATCCACCACCTTGTTTATAATCGCCTTCTGGGCGTAGATTTGGTCTGCGACAGCCTTGCAGTAGGTGCTCGGTGGGTTGTTCCTAATCTCCTTAATCAGGCTGAAGGAGCTGAAGCAGAGCAGTACGTCACCACCCCCAGCGTATTGGTAGTAAATTGGGTTGCACAGCAGGTTGTCGTACTTGTTCTGAAGAATCATTTCTAGGAAGCACTTCATCACCTTGTACGCATAGACGAAAACCCTACCCCGACCCTGCTCTGGCACGTGCATACTCCAGCTAAGCACTAAAATAAAGAACCTAAAAAGTATTTTTATTTAGAAACAACGAAGTGCGCCGTATGGGGAAAATACGGACAAAACTCATGCTGGACCTCCTCGTTAAGCTCGGCTATGTTAAGGCGTCTGGCGGGTACGAGTACGAACCAACACCAAAGTTGCTGTATCAGTTGGCGAGCACCGCATTTAACTACGCACTGATTACGAGGATAAACCTAGGCTTCCCAACGCCAAGCATCAAGGACGTGGTCATGAACACACTCATGCTCGCCGCGTACAACGACTTGGCAAACATGAAGGGTTCCCAACCGAGCGAGAGCGAGCTCATACAGTTACAGAACGAGACGCAATCCCTACTGAACGGGATGACGAACCTAGAACAGCTCTTCGAAAAAGCGCGCGACCTAGTCGCAAACACAATAGACGAATTAATAAAACTAGTCAGCAACTGGGAGTTTGCATAACTTTACTTTTTATTGACATGTCCGCATTCAAAATGAATAAATGAGTGAAAACCCGACATATACACCGCTAGGGACGCCATCACCAACAGCACTGCCAAGCCCAATCGCCCAGCCTGCCCCAATTGCCACCCCTTCTCCAAATTTGGCGTACCAAACCGTGAATGCTACTCCGTGCTACATAAACCTGCAGGTTATCAATAACCAGCCGATAAGTACGGCGAGCCAGACGTTCCACGTGCAATTAGTACAGCTCGCCCACACAACAATAGTCGGCTACTGCTCAATCGCCAATGTAATAGGCGCAACGAACCTAGCCCTCTACACATACTTTATAGACGGCATTGCAAATGCAGTGGCTAACTCGTGGTACGAGAGGTTCGACGGTACATACCACTACTGGTGGGTCAGGTTGAGCACGTCAATAAACGCAAACACTGCGTACCCCCTCACGATGTATATAATGAACTACCCAGTGATTAATGGTACGACAATCGGCGCGAGTCCATGGTGGACGAGTAATGCGTATGGGTGGACGCCCTACATGAACATGGACAACGGGCATAACGTGTTTCACTGGTACTACAACTGGCAGACGCCGAACTCCCAAGTCCTGTGGAGTGGGGTTGTGTACGCAGGTGGAGGTGGCGGTTGGGTGGACTCCTACAACACGGTGCAGGGCTTCATGGTTCTTGGAAACAATCGCGGGGAGGGTAAGGGCGTGTTGTCGAAAATCAAGTATCCACAGCCGTTCCCTGTCGAGGTGCTCGTTGGTTGGTGGTATGTATGTTGTGCGGATGGGTTGTCCATATCATATAGTGGCAACCCATCGTCGTTCACATGCGTGTACTGCCAGAGTAGTAGTTGCTACAGTTGCGGCGGTAGTATGCCTGTCGAAGTATACTCCGCATATATCCAGTACGAGCTATACTCAGGAACTTGCGGTGCGCCTTACGGTAGCCCCGTCGTCTTGGCTTCACCATCGACATCTGGCTCGTACAACTGCGCCGTCGCTGAGCAATTCTTCACGCCAGCTGGTGGGCAATTCTACATAATTTCGCGCTACGAATTCAGCGGTACATCGCTGACGGGTGGATACACAACAAGCCTAATCGGCGGTATACCCAGCGCTCCACTACCCAGCATGTGGAGTACAATACAGCTGGCTCCCACGAGCATTGTCGCCGCCGTGACTTCGCAGTGGGGAGCGACCTTATTCATCGGCGCTGGTTCGGGTGGTTGGCGCAATTTCATATACCTCAACTGGGTGACCGCGTTCGACTACCCGCCAAATGGTGTTATGCCCGCTGTAACTACCGTAAGTGCTGGCACGCTTGGTTAAAACTCGCTTGATGTGTCTACGACGAGGTTTTCTGCTTCGCGTAGTATTGCTTTGTATAGTTGTACTGGGTCGTTGTTGTTCAAGAGGGCTTTCGACCTGAGCAATGTCACTGCGTACTCAAGTAGTGATGCTTCGTCTATGCCGAGCTCCTTTGCCAGCGACTCTATTGTTGTCTTCAGCGTCTTCGGCACCTGCATGTTTGAGTACCTGGTGGTTATGTGCCTCAGTGGGTATAGGCTTACGAACAACCCTGCGTAGATGTACTTCGACGCCGACTCACTACTGGTCAGCCTCTTCTCAACAACCAGCTTCTCAGCCCTATGTATCCAGTACCAGTACGCATTAACTATCGAGTCCACGGTCTGCGGCGAAGCGGAGAGCAGGAGGAGTAGGAAGACTAGGGGGTGCATTGTGAAGACCACGTTGCCGTCCTTGTCGAGCTTCCTCGGTCTTACCAACTGCCTCAGTTCATCCACAATCTCGCGCCACGTCTTGCCCGAGTACCTGGACTTGAGAGCCCTCTCCAACGCCTTGTCCGCAAACACGGACAGCCTAGCCCTGCACTCCTCATCCGTCTCGAACATGCCGACCAGGTAGTTCTCGCACACATCCTCAATGCTGCTGTTCAGGACGTCCTTAGCCTCAACAAGCCCCTCCAGGACGGACGCATCACCGCTCTTCAGCAGGTCCCTAACTACGTCGTTTATGTCCACGGGTTGTGACGGTGAAGGCTTGGCGCTCGGCATTGTGTAACCGTACTCCTCAGCAACCCGTTGCTCAAGCTCCTGTTGCTCCTTATCCACCTTCCTCCTCTCCCTCTTCGCCTGCTCCTTCGCTGCCTCCTCAACCGCCTCCTGCACGTCCTTAGTAACGGCACCCTCAACGCTGGGCTTCTGCTCTGCGGCGACTTCCTCAGCCGTCGCCTTCGCCTCAGCCAGCGCTTTCATGAACTCCTCAGCCAGGTTCGGGTATTTGTCGCTGTAGGAGCTCATTACGGCGTTTGCGAAGAACGCGACGGCTGTGTTCCTAGCCGATGCGCGGAGGAATGCATCATGCCAGTCCTTGCATGCCTGTATGTAGTACGCGACCTCTTCCTCTTTCGCGCCGATTGACATGACTAACCTCCTCACCTTCTCCTCATTGTTCGAGATTAGGTAGTTCATTATTGCGGCGCACGACTCGCACCAGAAGTACTGCCTCAATTCGCTCGGTGTTAGAACCCTCTCCTGCAACACCCGCTCGGCTAGCAACGCCAAGTCCCTGCACTCCTTGGGCTGTCTCTCGTTCTTCCTAACCGTGTTCAGTATTAACGAGACCACCCTCGCGTCCTCAAGCGAGGATACGCACTTATTCACCATCACGGGCACCTTCATAGCCAGGACCCTCGGGTCCCTCGCCTTCCCCTTCTCTGAAAGCCTCAACAGCGCCAGGAACCTCCTCCACCCATCAATAACCACGAATGTGCCGTTCAAATCAGCAACCATAATCGGCTGTTGCAAGCCAGCGCTACCTATGCTCTTCACCAGCTTGTCATCAACGTCTGGCTCAACAACATGCAGGCTCACCAACTTCCTATTTTCATACAAATCAAGCAGACTACGCAGAGTTACCTCATTCTGCTCAAGGCATTTTGAAGACATACGGACAGAGACATGTAGTTAATAATTAATAAATTTTTCTTTTCCGTGTGTATCCCTAAAAGCTCGGGAGTTTTCATTATTTAATAATTTGTTAATGAATGAACTGCCGTGGAGAGGTGCAGTTTTGTTTATTGGCGTGATGAGAGCGTTTATGATGAAGAGCTTGCAAAGGGCTTTGCAAGCAGGTTCGGTCGCACCATAGTCGATAGGTTCGGTGGCGAACCATGCGGTTCAGTGTTTTACGTGGCTAGGAACGAATTCCCATCGCCAGAGCTCGCTTCAGATGCGCGAGAATTTAATGAGCGCGGTGAGTACTACGTTAGGCTTGTGGACGTGGTGCTCGACATTGACGAAAAGGCTGTGCAGAACTACGTAGAGCACGGTCGTGCGTACAGCGTCGAAGTTCTGAGGGATATCTACAGCGTTGTTACAACTGGCGTTAGGAGGAGTGTCGAGCTCGGCGTCCAAAACCTGAGCTATGTGATTGCTGATGAGATTAAAAAGTACAGCGTGTACAGGCTCTCCGTACTGCATGAGTACAGGAAGGCTGTGGTAAATAGGGGAAGGGTCGGCGTCGAGTTCGTTGGGTTCCCGTACTACTACGTTAGGGTTAGGACTCTGCTTGACATTTATGAGTGGTCGTTCAAGCAATTGCTCGGTACGGAGGTTGGTCGTGAAATACTTAGGGCTTCCCCAGTCATTGCTAACTCGTGGAGGCAGTTGAAGGGGTACCTGCTCGACCTGGCTAGGGCTGGTAGGAAGCCTAGGTGGTTGTTTAAGGTGCTGAGGAAATACTCGGGGCTCTGCGGTAGGTACGGCATATCTAAGTACGTACATGATGTGATTAGGTGGGTGAATGCAATATTTAGTGCAAACATACCGTTCTGTAGCGCTGGGGAGCTCTACGGCTTCCCCAGGCTCTTCATGCCAGACCTATCCCTGAGCATGTGGGGGGTGCACTACGATGGGTGGCTCGACTTCAATGAGACGTGGAAGTACTACACAACCGAAGTTTACAGTCGAAACCCAAGCACCGTAATGGCTGTAATAGCTAGGATGTACGACGCAATACTGAGGAGACCGCCTGATACCGACGGCTTGCTGAACTACACGTACAGGGTCATCGAGGGCAAAATGAGCGTTAAGGACGTGGCTGACGCGCTAATAAACAGCGATGAGTACAGGCAGAGGATAGGTGCCCAGCCAATTATTGACGACACGCCGTGCAACGCCGACGCACTGCCCCAGGAGGTGTTCAATATCGTGAAGAAGTACGGGAGTGAGAAGGTTAGACCGAACCTGTTGGTCATTGGTTGCCTGGACATGAGCCAGTTGGCTGAGTTGAGTGAGTTCTTCGACATAACCGTGCTGAGCTTCACAGATGGCGCATGCGGCGCAACTACAGATGCTTGGCTAAACAACCTGCCAAACCAGCAGTACTCCGTGGCAGTTATAACGAAGTGCGCCTGGGACAAGCACCCATTCCCAAAGTACCTACTCACAACAGCCCACGCGCTACTGACAAACTACGGACTACTGATATTACCTACAAACATAGCGGTGGAAGAACAGAGGTTGGTAAATAACAATGGATATTCGGTATTTAAAAAAACAATAATCCTTACATAAACTGGATTCATTATTTTATTTTGCTAATAAATTGTCAATACTCCTCCTACAGTCCCAAGTGTCCATAAAATGGACTCTTTCGGGGCATACCGACCTGTAACAACGGCTGTTGTTATGTTATACCCCTTCCCGCTTGAGTCATACCAAATACCGGTACGTGGGTCGTAGTTGTTCGCAACATACTCGGCCATTAAACCTATGGTTACTCTGTTGCCCATATAAATAGATTGCACCGCGCTGGCTACCAATGTAGTATTGTATAAAGCAACATAAGCAATGTTACCATTAAACCAAAACCATGTCTGTGTCGTGTTTGGCCAAGAACCTCTACTGTAGGCAGTACCAATATTATGATATGGATATGGGCCACCGCCACCAAACAGCTGAGGCAATGAAGTTGTAGAGCTTTGTCCAATAAGTACACCGTCCAGGTACAGAGCTAGGTAGTATGTGCCACCGCTGTACCATTCCTCAACAACGGCCATATGCCAACCTGGAGGGATTGCACTTGATGTTGAAACTTGCCATAACGATCCTGTCCAATCGCCAGCGTACAATACCAGGTTCGTGCCAATATAAAGCCAAGGGGTCCACCCACTGCTGGGCGAATTTGGGTATTGAACTGTCTGAAACCCGAGCAATACTCCTTGGCCAAGTGGTGGTTCGTAAAATAAAACAACTGCACTTATTGCGCCATAGGTAATTGCGATGCAACTAAATAATCCATACGTTCCAGTGGCTCCACCGTACGGATTTGATGAAATGCTACACTGTGGTAGTTGCCACGCATAAGGACCGCTAGTTAGATTGTTACCAGTTAATAATACGGCTTGCGATACTCCCAATGATGTCCATGTATATGACAAAAACATATTTCCTTAATATCAAAAATTAAAGTAACATAAAAAAATAAACAAAATATTGTGCCTTAACCTCGCAGTATTTCGAGTACCTTGTCGTCGAGCCTGCGTTCCAGTATTGCGTTCACCAGCCTCACTATGTCGGTTGGGTCTATGCAATATGTCCTTGCGTAGTTCGTTAAGTCCTCGACAGCCTTTGACGCATCCGCGAGGCTCCCCTTCAGTAACCAGTTCTCCATCTCACCAATCATCCTGGCTTGGACGTGCTTGTCTAGGCACTTATCCATAATCAACGCCACAAGCTCCTTAACGAGCTCCTCAATAGGGATTGGGGTCGCCACATTAATGCTTTGGTTAAAATTATTTAAATTAATTAAGTACGTGTTTATAATAGGTCACTATGGTCTACAAAACGCTTATAGGCGTTGATGCCGACCTCCTAGTACTTGGTTTGCTTAGTGTTGATGATTTGTATTCGTGGGCTGATTTAGGATCCCTCGTTTTCGTCGTTGGCGATTATAACTTCGAACGAACATGCCAGGGCGATGTGGTTAAGTGCTTATACGCCGTATCTAGGGAGTTCAAGGTTCCTGGCGGTAAATTATTTCTAACTAATAAGCAACTACGCGTGCCTGAGTGGAATATTGTTAATGCAAAACATGCATGCCTCAACCTAGGTAGCGGTCTCTTCCCATTCCGCGGTTGCGTAAATATTGATAAGAGACTAATCCCCACCGCAGACCTAATCATAGACCTTGAAGATGCATACATACCATTTCCAGATAGGTTCTTTACCACCGCCTATATGATAGACGTTATTGAACACATAAGCTGGAGGAGAGTGCCGAAACTTGTGGCTGAAGTAAATAGGGTGCTGAAGTGCGGTGGGCGTTTCATTATTAGGACGCCCGACATTGGCTTAATAACCAAAATGATACTTGACCTAAACGAATCAAAAATTGCCCTACGAGACCTTGGTGGATTTGTTAATAAGTTTTCGGCTATTTCGTACTTCCTATACGGCAACCAGGACTACCCAGAGGACACACACAAGGCTGGGTTCACAATTGATGCACTGCAGGAGCTACTGAACATGTATGGTTTTGAGGTGAGCATTATTAAGAACCCGCCGACCAAGCACCCAAACATCTTCGCAGTGGCTACGAAACCATGTTCTTAATTGCATTCAAAAAGTCCTCCCTACATTTACTAACGGGGTAGCCCCACCACTCATAGCACAACGAGTAGCCTATCTTCACTAGCCCGTTTCCGTCCTCCTTTACCGAGTCCCAAAGCTCCTCGATGTACTGCCCCAGTTTGAAGTAGTCTACGGCTTCCCTGACCAAGCCCCAGTCGGGCTTCTTGTGGTACATGTCTATAATGTCCCTAACGAGCCAGGGCGCCCTGAACCTGTCCGACTCATGCATGTCCTTCTGTAGCGTGTACGCCCAAAGCTTGAACGCCCAGTGCGCAATGAGTTGCTCAAGCGCCACCGCCCTGTACCCATTGACGACCCTCAGGAACCTCTTGTCGAACTTCAGGTCCTTCTCGTACACGTAGTTCATGCTGTACAGCCTAATAACTATGCCATTGTTTAGGTAGCACTCCTTCATGCCTATCGCCCTCATCTCCTCATCCTCATTCACATGACCACACACCTCACCCAATACGTACTTCGCATCGTCAGAGTCATAACCCTCTATCAACAAGTCTATATCGTGAACCCCTGCATCAATTCCGTACAGGAACTTGAGCGCGGCACCGCCAGTAGCCCACGTGGTTGATGTGTTGGTCATTATTAAATCGAAGTAGTAACGCTTGAGGGACAGCGAGACGGGCGCGTCGAGCTGTATATTGAACTTTTCAAAACACGACAGTGATTTCCTATCGGTCTCCCAAACAGTTGCGTATGGAGTGATTGTCATACAAAATAATTACTAGGCGAATTCATTATTAATGCCTAGGCTGAACATAGTTTTACTACAGCTACGCAATCCTTACTTCAATAGCAATAGGAATGCGTACGGTCCTGCAACCGATGCGCCACCAATTGTGAAGTAACGTATCCCCTTCTTATATGCTGCCCACATCTCATATGAAACTGTAAATGGTGTAGTTCTGAGGAAGTATTTGCCGAGCAGTAAGTCTTCCGCCCTCTCTGCGAAGATTATTACTGCCTTTTTAGCCGTATCTATTGCTTCCTCAACCTCGTTGAGACTTACTAATGAACCTCTGAGTAATACAACGTCTGGGTTTCCGTAGTCCTTCGTTATTGTCAGTCGCTTGCCGACGTAATTCATTATTTCCGTTTTGTTTAATTCATCCATATATGGAGGAGGTATTGTAGGTACCCTCAGCGTGCCCTTAACCCTCATTAAATACAATGCCGTTGGTATTAATGCTTCCCAGAATCCGTTTACCAATACATCCCTTACATTTAATAATGTTAATAACGCAAATAGCGTGTTTTCTCCATACCTAACCCCCGTCTTCCTCCATGAGTACACCATCATTAAATCGTACAGCGATGCGACATGTGGGTAAATCGGTAATTCCCACGTCTCCCTATCCCACCAGTCCCACTTATCGTAGAAGTACAGCCCATCTGCTATCCTGTAGAACGCATAGTCCAGCACATACGGCGACTTAATCACTACAAGCACGGGCAGTGACTGGTTAAGTATTGAAATGATTTTATCATTATTGGTGTGTTTCAGTACTTGGAACGCCAGGTCTATGTAGTACGTGGACACCTTATACTTGGTGTCTGGAACGACGTATTGCAGTAGCTCATTCCTTATTGCAAACCCTGAAACAGACACCGCATTACCCTTGTACAACTTGAGTGCGCCGACTGAGAGGTGCGGGAACGATACTATGTCGGCTTCGTTGTTGTTCAGCAACTTCTCCATCACTTCTACGTGGTTGTCGGTTATTTGAAACGTTGAGTGGGTTATGAAGACGTGGCGCCCCTCCTCGTACGCCTCCTTAACCAGCTTCCAGAAGTGCCCGCTCCCTATCAGTACGTTGTCGGCTTTAACGCTTGGATACCCCCAATCAACCAGGTAGTACACATCACCCTGTGGGAACTTCGAGTACTTCATCTCAAGCAATATTGGATGAGTGCCCTGCGGTTCCCCCTCAACCAAGGGATAAATCAGCCTTGGGTCCTCTGGCTCCGAGTGAAGCACTATTGTTGTGAACTTACCCACGTGAATCCATTACGCTATAAATAAAAGCTGAATAAGAGCTCTGAACTTTATTGCCTAATATATTAATTGCCGTGCCGAGCATAACCGTGTTTGCAAACCTAAATAGCGAGTTAGGCTTCAACACTGTTGCATGGAATATAATCAAAGGGCTTAGGCAATACGGTTTTGAAGTTGAAGGGAAACCCATCAATGGTGATATTAAACGCGAAAAAGGGCTTGTAATCGGAGATTTAGGTGCGTTAATAATGATGTCTGGTTCGGTGAATGAGCTGTATGGGTACATAGTTGTTGAAGGACCTGTTAATAGGCATATAGACCTTGTTGAGAAGGCAATGGAAAAGGCTGTAGCAATTGCGGTACCCAGTAAATTCGTTGCTTCAGAATTAATAAGGTTCAGGCGCGATATAGCGATTATACCCCATGGCATTGACCTAAAAAGATATGAATGTGACAATACCGAGAAGTGGTTTGATCTGGGCATTGTTGTGTCATACCCGCATTATGAAAGGACAATAGCACTTAGAAAGGGAATTGATTATTATTTAGATGTACTTATAAACACGAATTATAGTGCAGTTGCGACATACGGCTTCATACACCTGCTTAAATATATCGCTGATGACGCCAAGATCCAGTTAGTAATAGATAGGTTGAATGCAATCCTTCCTCACACTTCAGATCCCAAGTTAATTTATTGCAAATCAAAGATCCTCCTTTGGCTTTCTCGTAGTGAGGGGTTTGGGTTGCCACCGCTCGAAGCAATGGCAAGCGGGACACCCGTAATATACACAGACGCACCAGCACACAACGAACACACATGCTGCTTCAGGGTAAGGACAAGGCTTAATGGTACTATAGACTTACCCAGTGAAGGTATGTATAAATACATCCCATACAGTTACTATAACTATGAAATCGTAAATTTCAACGAATTGATAGAAACAATTAATTACGCGATAGCGCACTACAACGAGTACGCAGATGAAGCAAGGCGCATTGCCCAGCAATACGACGTGCAACAGATGATCGATGGCATTGTAAGCCTTATTAAAAAATAATTTTGTTCCGTTTTTATTATACTATACATATACTATATCGTGGTTTCGATAGCGTTCTTTGAAGAAGTAATCGAACCACTTGGACCAGTTAGGATTGATTGTATACAAAAAATGAGACAAGCAAAGATAATTACAATAGTGCTTGTGAAGTCGCACCAACCTGCCGAAGAATCCAAAAGAAGGTGGCTTGACAATGTTGATTTAGTCATTGAATATGGCACAAACAATAAGCGATACGCACTGGCTGCATTACGTAGTTACTTGTACTATATGTATGATAGTGGCCCACTACAGATGGTGGTGAGTAATGACTGTGATATAGAGTCAAATTACGGCTTTGTTTGTGTTGAAAGCAAGAACTTTACATGTTTTGGAGATCCAATTGAAATGCTGAGGTGAGCGGCATGTCTGTTAATTTTAAGTATATGGGTGCTAATATATTATACATGTTTAAGCAATACGTGGAGGAAGAGCAAATATTTAAAACTAATAACTTAGCCACCCAGGTCTTACTTGTTTCAGAATATCCAGAGTGCGATATTGTTACTGAACTGTTTGATGTAACGTGTAAACACGCTGGTCTACACGGTGATACTAAACCAGATGCTTCTGAGTTCAGCGCAATAATATTTATACACCCATCTAGTGATCCGTCCCCCGGCACCGTAATAGGCAAAGTAGTGAAGACCGCGAAAAAAGGCACTAAGGTGATAGTTATAGATATCAGGGATGAGCACTGGGCGTACCAATTCGGTTCCACAGTTTTTCTTAGCGGTATATCCATGCATAGATTAGCAAACGCGTTGAACATTGGCTCCTTAGCGATCGATCCAATTCATGCATATTATATATACGTCGGTGAAGTGGAGGGCAAAAACCTGATTGAGCCAAGGCCCCTCATGCTAAACGACGTAGCAAATGTATATAGATTCCTCAGAAGCAAAGACGTCTATGCGCTACCTGTTGGTTCAGCTTTAATGAGAGGCTATGCAATGTGGGATCTCGACTTCCAGGTATATGAAAGCAAGTACACGTGCTTCGACCTCGGTGATATGTTGAATAAAGAGTTCGGCTTCCCAATTGATTTGATATGCGGTGACGTCGTCGTGAGGACTAAGTGGGGCATTGGGTGGAGGAAAATATACTCAAGGTACACAATGCCTGGCGAGAAGGCTGTGTCAAAGGAGCAGTTGGAAGTTGAGAGGAAGTATGTAGAGGAACTCTTGGGTGTTTCGCAATGATCATCATAAAACTGCCCAACTGCCCAGACGAAGCCAACTGCAGGCTTGTTAGGATCGATGCTAGTCAGGAAAAGGCTGTGTGCGTTGGCATGCTGAAGAAACCGCATGGCGAGCATAAGTACTCCATGTGCATCTTCTACCAAGACTCGGTAACTAGATTACTACTTAAAGATAGCAATATCGATCTGTTCAAGGTCATGATTAATACATTAGATGAAGTGAGGAGGCGCAATGTTCGGTAGGCATAAACGTATTGCAGTTGCCATCGATACAAATACAGGAACTGGGTTATTTTCGCAGGGTATAAACACGGTTAGTGCTTTAAAACTTGCTGGATTTGACGTGAAAGTATTAAGTGTTTATGAACCAAGGAAGGTAGACAATGTCGTGGTTGTAAGCACGATACATTACGTATCGAACTGGGTTAGAAAGGCAAAACGGGTATTTGCGTATGTACCTATTGAGGGATTTATAAAAATAGATAAATCCAAGGAATATATAGACGCATTGCGTAGTGCCTACTCTGTAGCCACGGTTAGCAATTACTCGGCATCCATGCTTAAATACGTGCGTAGCGATGTTTATGTTGTCCCGCCAGGCATTGAATATAATTACTATGCGCAATGCTCCAACGCGAAGAGGGAATTTGATGTGGGTATTGTGCTGTCATCATCCCATATAGGCGATACGGAATTGGCTATAAGAAAAGGTGCTGATTTATATGACTATGTCCTCCAGGCAAGCAGTTACTCGTTCATTGGTAATAAGTACTCAATGTACTACCTAAGGAACTGGGCTCGGTTTGCGATGTTGGTCGACAAGCCCAGCCTGGTCTACTGTAGCGCCCGCGTCTTGCTTTGGCTTTCTCGTAGTGAGGGGTTTGGGTTGCCACCGCTCGAAGCAATGGCAAGCGGGACACCCGTAATATACACAGACGCACCAGCACACAACGAACACACATGCTGCTTCAGGTTTCCTAGCCTCA
>Ga0080005_169481_pt1 | contig 28186 bp, 41 predicted proteins | sample JossMetagenome_2_FD_69208 | JGI IMG/M metagenome (GOLD analysis project Ga0080005, IMG submission 69208) | Hot spring sediment microbial communities from Joseph's Coat, Yellowstone National Park, USA - JC3_ASED (SPADES assembly) (version 2) | ecosystem: Environmental > Aquatic > Thermal springs >...
GTTGCTGGGCAAGATCGTCTATATCTCGTTTAGTCGCAAGGACAACTGTATCGGAGATCACTGCGGTGACGTTCTGGGCGTTTGCAATGACTGTGTAGATATCAACCACATTCTCAACTTTGGTGACGCCATCGGAAGGAATAAAATCTGCACGGTCTCCTGCGTAGGCTACTGCGTAGAGGATTTCTCCGAGGTCTGTGTCTTGGGCATAAATACCGATCTCTCGCATGAAGAAGCCTTGAGAAAGGCCGGTGTTGGTTAGCACAAACCTTAGCCGAACTGTTCCGTCGCCAACCACCCGGATATCTTGTATGGGCAAGGTTAGCTTGGGAGAAACGAGGTCGTTTAGCTGGGTTGGGTCTGTGTTTGAAGACCAAAGACCGTCGCCGAGCTTTATTTTTGTGAAGGCCAGCGTGGCTCCGGTCTGGGCTTTGGCTAAAAGGTTTCTACCTTTCTGTGTTAGTATCGTGCCTTTGAAATCCGCCATTCCATCACCTCCTAATTAGCTGGATATTTAGCTGGATATATAGTCATAGAGCTTGCGCTCCTAAGAGCTGAGCCGGCGTAAAGTGTGTAAGGCTCAACTGATACTTGAGGTTCGTATATACCTATCTGGTAAGAGCTTGCGCTCCTAAGAGCTGAGCCGGCGTAAAGTGTGTAAGGCTCAACGGATGTGTCTACATGTAAGCTGATATGATAGTGTTTTCCGTTTTTCTGAGCAAATGCGTAGTATAGTGTTTGAGTATATTCTCTGTGGAAGCCGATTGCGTCAAGCCAGCTACGGACATTTTTATACTCGTTGATTAGCTCGATTAATTTGCGGTATGTGGCTTCGTCTTGTATGACGCTTTTAACGAGCACTTTAAACTTGTATGGGTCGCCGTGGTAGTCAAACCATTCTTGCAAAGTGGCATCTAAGTTCAAAGCTCGGAATACTTTTTTAATTGCATATGGGGTGCCCTTGTAGCGGTGGAGCTCGATGGCGTGCTTGATGAGATTGCGTTTTTCCTGAATGGTCTGGGCTTGGTCATAGCCCTCGATGTGGAATTGCCAAGCGAGAAGGTCAAGGAGTTTCTCATCCTCTATCTCATCAATGCGAGGGTAAATAAGAACCTTGATGATGCGATTCTTCAGTCCTTCAAAGCTTGCGTCAAAGGTATCTACTAAGTGCTGAAGTTCCTTTACGCTTGGAGGGGTAAGGTCTTTAATCATCTACCAAACCTCCGTAGCGAATGCTTACATTCCGTACATGAGCTATTTGTTCAATAGTGAGTTCCTGCCTCGTTGGTGAGGTTAAGTCCACCCTGTAAGCGCCTGCCTCCTTGATAAGTCGTATTAGTTCCTCGGGCAAGATGTCCCTTCCGATCTTGGATTTTGTCCAAGCGATAAAGTCGTTCACTGCCCTTTCAACCGCAGGCTGGATAAAAGAAAGCTTCGTGGCATCTTTCTTATTCACGTAAAAGGTTAAATCAATGTCGTAGGAAACCACCTGAGGGGCTGAGACTAAGACTTGGTCGGTCAAGGGACGCACACGTTCTGAGGATAAATAATCACGGACAAGGGAGAGCATGCTTGCATCCGGGATATTGCCACCTTTCACGGTAAAGATGACCTTTACCTGACCGGGGGCGGGGCTATAGACTTCCACATCTTCTATGTCCTGATGGGCGGAAAGGGTGTGATAGATGTAGGCTTGTTTGGAGCCTGCGTTAGTGAAGCGTTCAATGGATAGTCTTATCCTCTCACGAAAGCGCTCGTCATCTTCTTCGTCCGCACCATACATACTCATGGTGATGTTTGAAACAGAGGCAACATAATGCAATGGGTCCATGAGGTATTTTATCTGCCCGGGAGAAAAGCCGTTTCCTATTGTGCCGGGCTGATTACACTCCGCTGGGACATCAACGAACAGGCTTCCGGCTGGAATTTTTGCTTCCTGCAAAGTTGCAAAATAGAGGTCTCCTCCTGTGGATACCCTCGTTCCAGCAGGGATGACCACATCAAAGCTTAGTGGTTCCGCTAAAGAAAACCGCAGGATGGCTTGGGCCTTTCGGGCGGGAAGTCTTTGAACTCCGTAAAACTGTGCGAGGGCGTCAAGGTGTTGCCCAGTTGCAAAGGCAAGCAAGTTCTGCTTTGCGGTTTCGTTTATGGCTATGGCTAAAAGGGTGCATGCGTAGGTCTGAAGGTTGATTAACAGGCGCTCAGGGTCTGCTGGGTAGAGCGGACGCTGAGTAATTTTCTCGTAAGCATCAATCAGTAAGCCTTCCCAGTAAATCGGGTCTTTTTCTACGAACTCAAGCTCTTTTATATCCATAGGCTCTGGCTCACTAAGCCTTCTACATTCTCAATAGCTAAGAGAAGCTCTATCTTGGTTCGGTCATACCGTCTATCAAGGCTAATTCCCATGACCTTGACTCGTGGCTCCCAGCGTTCGATTTCTTCCACGATGTAGGCTTTAATCTTGCCAGCGGTCAAGGCGGTCAAGGGCTGGTCTATAAACTTATAGAGCTCTGAGCCAAAGTCGGGGCGGTGCACATCCGAGCCTTTGGGCGTAGTCAAAATCACCTGAATATTTTGCAGGACGCTTTTTATAACATCTTGTTCAACTAAAGTCATCGGTTAAAAGATGACAAGGGGAAAGAAAAAATTCAAGCAAAGATTGCACAAAGGGGAGACCCCTCGCTACGCTCGGGGAGACAAAAGGGGGCTCGGAGCGACAAAGAGAGCTCGGGGAGACAAAGGGGTTCGGGGAGACAAAAGGGGCTCGGGGAGACAAAAAAGGCTCGGAGCGACAAAAAGGGGAAATCTTTTAAGGGTTATCGTTTGAGTTGTTTCTGCGGATGATCAGCTTATAACGAGGGCGAGGCAAAATCTCTGGGATGGTTTGATTTTTTTCTAAGAACTCTCGCAAGGCATCATCGGGGATGCGTAGAGCTTTCTTTTCCCCTACTTGAATAGCCCTGAGATAGCCAAACTGAATGTAAGAATAAATCGTTCGCTTGCTGAGCCGTAAAAGTTGAGCGACTTCGTCAACCGTATAAAGCTTCATTCTGTGCTTTTAAATTAAAATAGACAAGTCGATCTTTCAAGCAAAGATTGCATAAAAAAAAGACCCCTCGCTTCGCTCGGGGTGACAAAGAGGGGCTCATAGCTACTCATGCAAATCTTGTAAGCGATAGTCTATATCGTCTATCCTTGCGTATTGGCAAAGGCTTAAAATTCTGCTTATAATTGGCTCGGCAAGGATATTTTGTAGCTTCTTTAAAGGCGTGTTCGTTGTGATAAAAAGGGGCTTCTTCTCGTTCCAGGCGGTGTAGATAATCTTCTCCACAAGCTTTAGCTCAATGCTCTCAATGTTTGCGTTTAAGTCGTCTATAAGGTAGCAATCGGCGTCTGGGTATCTATCCCAGACGCTTTTTCTGTAGGTAATGCAAGAGATGTAGAGAGGATTATTTACTTTATACACTCGCACAAGCTCAGCGATGGCGTAAGTGCATGCAAAGGTCTTCCCTACCCCAGCTGGACCTTCAAGAAGAAAACCCTTAGCGTTCTTATACCGCAAAACCACCCCTATCGCTTTAGTCTCCTTAATCAACGGAAGCTGTCTCAAGATGTTATTTGGGAAGTATCCGTAAGCTAAGATTTTCCTAATTTTATCAAAATCTCTTGGCTTTCTGTAAAGCCTTGCCACATTTTCAGCGATAAAGACCACATAGTAAGCCTCCCCGTCGTCGATTTCGGCTTCGGGGTATTTTGCTTTGAGCTCTTCTATGCTCTCAGCGACCTCATACATAGCTTAGTCCTCCTTCGAGGATTTAATATGCTGAAAATAGTAATCCTCCCCCCTTGCGTTATCTAAGCACCAGCGGTCCTCTTTTTTGCCCTGCATAGCCTTGATCTTGGGAAGCCTCAACCGGAACTCAAGAAGACCTCCTGTGCCTTTCTTGGCAGTTGCTTTTTTGCGGTATTCTTCGTAGTCGGTTTTTAAGTCGTCAATGGTTTCTCCGTTTCGCTCGTAAATTTGAATAAGCTCTTTGAAGTGTTTGCCTAAAAGCTCCTTATAAGTGACAAACCGCAAAGCCTCAGGGGGCTTATCATTCCAAAGCTTGAGATACCAGCCCATAAGGTGTTGAAGCTTTTTATTTAGCTCTGCGGTGTCGTCCTTAACCGCTGTTAGCTTATCTATCAGAAAGTTCAAAATAATCATGGCATCGTTTACTTTTCCTGCTTCCAGGAAATCAAGAGCCTGCTCAAGCCTTCTAACTATGCTCCGTTTGTCCATTCTTTTCCCTCCTTAGCTTTATTAACTTCTTTTTGATGGCGATGACGCTCCGGTTAAGCTCTTGAGAAAGCTCCTTAGCCTTCTCCCGATTAAACTTAAGCTCTGGGAAGGTTTCTCTTAGTCTTCTTAGTTCTTCCTCGCTCCAGAAGTAAGAATCCCTCGCCCCTTTGCGTCTACGGATTTCTCGGCATTTTTCCCGCCGGTAAAGGGGCTTACAATCTTGACAAATCACATGGGCTGAATTCATCGGGAAAAACTCCTTCCCGCAGATTTTACACTTCCGCATCCCTCCGCTTAGGTTTTGACAAAGCTCAGGCTTTGGGAGCTTCACCCGGTAGGTCTCTGGCTTTTGTGATACCACTTCAAGCAAGTTTGCTTTAAGCTGTGATCTTATAAGCCCATATACCTTTCGCTTGACATAAGAAAGCATAAACTCCGGCGGGTTTAGGTCGTTTATGATCTCATAAGGGGAAAAAATTCCTCGTTTTAGCATGGCTTGCCAGATTAAGCCTTCTCTCATTCCCTACCTCCCAAGCGTCTGAGCGATCTTACTAACCATGTCTTCGTTTAGCTGGCTGTTCATCCTCTTTGCTACTTGAAGCACAAAGACTATGTCAATAGTCGTCCAGTTCCTCTTTTTTGCTACTTCAAGGAGCATCTCGGGGTCGGCTTTAACCTTGAACTCCTTTAGCAACTCTTCAATGACCCTCTCGTTTATCATGTCAAGCTCCCGTTTGATAAAAACCCGTTTGTGTATGCTGTGTGGATAGGTGCTTATAACCTTTGGGATGGTTTTATCCCCGAGAAAGATATAGCTAAAGTTCAAGGCTGGGATTTCGCTTAGGTCCTTCAGCTCGTTCATCATCGTTGGTTTTCGTAAAATCCTTTGGGCTTCGTCTAAAATTAGAATAGGCTTGATGTTCAAGACCTCGCAGTAAGCTATCATCATGTCAAGCGTAGCCTCAAATGTATGCCTTGCCCCAGAGCCGATGGCATAGCCTATCATCCGGTAAAGCCTTCCTTTCGTGATGTCTCCATCCGGCACTTTTATGTAGAAGACATTCTCATGCTCGCTTGCCACCTTCTGAGCGGTGTAAGTCTTCCCCGTCCCCCATGCCCCCCAGATCAAAGCATGGACAGGTCCTGACACGCTCTTTCTTAAGTGGTTTATGCTGGCTATCGTTCCTTCTAAGATTTCTTCTACCGTCTGCATAGCCTACCCCCTTAGTTGATTTTTTTATCATTTTGGTCGATAACAAAAGGCTTATCTTCTGAAGAGAAAAGCTTTATAAGGTCGATCGTCCCAAAGTCTTGGACAGCCTCTTGAGTTTCTGGCTTAGCCTCCCCATTAGCCAAAACCTGAAAAACATCTTCTCCCGTCTGATCAATCTTTGGCTCGGGCAGGGCTTGCTCTAAGCGTTCAAGCTCGTCTGTCAGCTTCTTTTTCCGCCTGAGCACCCTCCTAACCTGAGCCTTGCCCTCTTTTAGCTCATGCACATCTTCAGGAGCCTTCTCGGTAAAGAGCACCGCCTCCCCAAGTTTAATTGTAAGATCTCGGTCGTAGACTATCAGCCGAGAAAGGTCGTCAAGGAACCGCACCGCTACTACCTCAGGATATTCAGTCTTCCTCCCAAGCTCGCACGCATCGGCTTTTATGCTTTCGCAATGGAACTCGTAGCGCTGGTTGTCTATGGTTATGGTGTTGTTTATCACTTTGCGGATGAACCGTTCAGCAAAGGCAAAGCGGAGCTTCTCCTGCTTGACCGGCTTTAGCTCAACCTGCTTAAGCATAAAGGCTGGGATGACCGGCTTATCAAAGTTTTCAAACTGATGCTCCATCTCGTTGTATTGCTGAATGGCTCGGAGCAAAGCGATCTCAAAGTCCTCTGCCTCTTGTTCTCTAATAAGTGCTTTCAGGTCTCGTATGGCTCGCTCGATAAGCTTTGAGTTAGGGGAATACGGGGGCACATGCTCAAGCTCAACCCCAAGCTCGGCAAGCCCCCTCGTGATAAGCTCTGACTTCAGCGTTAGCTCGTTATCCGTCTTGACCTTGTAAGGCAAGCCCCATGTGGAAAAGATGTTAATTAGGAACTTGGCTACATCATACTGGTCTAAAGCCTTGTTGTAATGCTTCGCTGTAGTCTCTTTGACCTCGAGCAAATAAGGCTCAAAGAAGAACCCGCTCCAGACCTCCCGGGCAAGCAAAATAAAGTAGTTTTTTCCTCTCCAGGTGTAGCCCGTTGCGTCTATTTCAATAACGCCGGGCTCCCTGCGAACCTTAGCCTTTGTCTGCCTGAAGGCTGGCATTTCTTTTAGGCTCCTTCGACGCCGTTCGAGCTTTTCCAGCCCGCCATACTCTTCCTTGATGAAAGCTTTTAGCCAGCGGTAGAAAAAGGCTCGGTTGTTTATGCCGACGGCGTGGAGCTCATCCCTCAGGATGCGGTAGATCTGGGAGAAGCTTAAGACCCTTGTTCGCCCCTTCTCCTCAGTTCTCGTTGTGAGCAAAGCTTTAATCTTGTCTTTTAGCTCCTTTGGAACAAAAATCTGTATAGGATTTTCTTTTATCCTCTCGTCGTATAGCCACTCCCAGATGGTAGACTTGCTTACATTAAGGATCTGGGAGATCTTGCTTATGGAAAAGCCAACATTATAAAGCTCTCTTGCTTTTGCTCTCTTATCTTTCATTACTTACCCCCTTTTAAACTTGCCATACCGCTCTTCCCACCATTCAGGGTAGAAGTAGCTTTCATACAGTTCTGGGTCTACATTCTGGATAAAGACGCCGAGCACTCCCTTTTCCTTACAGCCCTTCCCTCGCACGGAAATTAAGCGGGTGTCTACGAATTTTTTGATTAGCTTTAGCAAGAAACGCTCGGCTATATACCAATCCCACGCTATTGTGATGTGTAAAATCTTTCCGTAGATATCGTTGAAAAGCCAATCGAGCTGACCCTCGTCGTCAAGCGGTGGTCTTTCCTTTGGCGGTCTTCCGCCTTTGTTTTTGCGTTGATCTTTGAAGCGTTCAAGAACTTCTTCGTAGTTTTCCCCTTCCTTCTCCTCTATCCATTCCTTGTATAACGGGGGTTTCCCCCTGCTAAGGCGGAAAAGGTCTATCTCAGCCATCATTTTTAAGCGGAATTCCTTATCCTTGACAAACCGTTCCCTCAAGTGTTCGGGGACTTGCACTGGGTATGGCCAGTCTTCAGGCTCAGGAAGAAAGACGGGCTCATCCCGCCTGCGAGGCTCTGGCTTGTAGTCGGCTAAGACCTCGTCCTCTTCTTCCTCTTGCTCTTCCTCTTCGTCGTCAAGGGGAAACCTTCCAGCGAGAAAGTCCTGAAGCTTCTTTTCTATATCGTTTGTGGTTGGAGAGGGCTCGGAAGGTTCGGAGGTCTCTGGTTTTAAGGGCTCGGAGGGGGGCTGGGTAGGTTCAGAGGGTTTGTTCCATTTTTGCAAATTTTGCAAAAATGAAACATCTTCTTTTTCCCACCTTGCTATTGTAGGATATGGGACGCCAAGTTTTTCTCCTACTTCTCTTACAGTTAGCCCCTGCTTCCTAAGCTCTAAGGCTTCCTTCTTTAGTTCTTCCTTTTCTTGACCCTTCATGCTCCGAAGCCAATAATACATAGTCCTTTGCGATACGGCGAAGATCTTCGTTAGCTCCGGAATATCTATCCCCAGCTTATAGAGCGTCTGGGCAAGGACGATCTTTTCTTCTTTCCTGAGGGGCAAGCCGTGCTTTAGGTTAGCTTCTATGGCTTTAATGCGGTAGTCAAGCTCGTCTTTGCAGTCAACGAGCTTAGCCTTGATGGTAGTTCTTCCTGCTCTCTTGTAAGCCTCAGTCCTATGCACTCCGTCAACGATCCAGTATAAGCCATCCGGGCGTTTCCATACCAAGATGGGGTCAAAATCCGTCCCGTTCTCCACCATCTCCTTATACTCTTCAACCTTCTCCTCAACGGTCCCGGTGATGACACGAGGGAGAAGCCCCTGTGGAATTTGCAAGTCCTTCAACTCAAGCTCAACGATCATGGCAACCCTCCTTTGTGAGTTTTTGTTTTAGATTATCCAAATAGGTTTTAGATATAACTTTGCGTGTTGTAACGCATTTTCCGTTTCGGTCTATCACTAAGGTTAGCAGGTAGCGTCCGTAGTAAGGCTTTGCGAAGTAGTGCCAAATGCTGTTCCCATTCTTCATGGTCCCAAGCTTTTCATACTCTTTGAAAAGAAGACTTGCTATGACCTCTGCGGTGTCCTTCCACATGGCTTTCTCCTTAGAATGGAAACTCGTCTTCCAAGCAATCATCGCAAACCCTCATCCTAAAACGCATGTTTAGCTTGATAACAAGAAAACTATCCCCCTCTTCTTTGACCACTCGGTAGTAGTCCTCGCCTGCTTTGAAAACATCAAGGTCAACCCATTCAGGGTTGACAAAGATATACTCCTTTCTGGTGAAAAAGTCTCGGCATTTAATTTGTTTTTGCCTCATCGTTTCCCTCCTTTTTATTTGTTTTTAGCTCATAAATGATTTTGACTTTTCTTACCCTTTCGGTTCCGCAGGCGATAAGCTTTTCATCCGGCCATTGCTCAAGAACAGCCCAGTTGACCTTTTTCTCTATGATGATTGCTTCCGTCCAGCCAAGCTTCTCAAGCTTCTCAAGAACTCCCCGAGCCTTCTTGACGGCGATCTTTATCTGCTTGATGAGCCTTCCAAGACGGGTCTCACATAGATCGCTATTTTCAAACAAGTCTGCAGAGTATCTTGTGGCAAGCTTCTCAAGCTCCTCTTCATATGTTCTTAAAGCTTGCTTGTGAGCCTCGATCTCTGGGTAGTATTTAGCTTGAAGTTTTTCAAGCTGTTTTTGATAACTTGTCTCAAGCTTTTCTAAAGCCTTTTTCTCAGCCTTAATCTTGGCGAAAAGCTCATCGACCTCCATGATGAGCCGATCTCTCTTGGTTAAGGCTTGCTCTTTTTTAGCTCTTGCGCTCGCTTTCATAGCGTTCAACCTCCCCTATTAGTTTATAACTTCCGAGACTAAAGGCGATCTCGGCTACCACTCCGGGTAGCGTCTTGCCTCTGATTTGAGCTTCTATGTCAAGCAACTTAAGAGCTCGTTTCCTAAGCCTCTTGCAGTAGTCCTCAATCTCTTGACTTGCCTGAGCAAGATAATAGCCCCCGCTATCTTTTTCGTGAGTAGAGAGGATCGGAATACCTTTCTTCCTAAGCTCTTCGATTAGAGCTCGAAGCTCTCGTGCTTGATTGTGCTTATTTGTGCAGGGCTTCTTAAAGACAAACTTATAGAGCTCGCCTTGATCGATTGCGTTCCCCCTTCCGACATGCTGGGAGAGGGCATAAAGGAGCCTTGCGATTAAAATTTCTTTTCTCTCAGTGCTTATAGCCATCGCTCACCCTCCTATTTGGTTTTAGGTTCTTCGCATTATTTTTGTCACCTCGAGTGAAGCGAGAGGTCTCCTTCCTCCTATTTAGGTTCTTCGCATGGCGGGATGTAGATCAGGGCTTGAGGATAAACCGCTGGGTTGATGTAGAGCCCTTCAGTTCTGGATGGATAGGAGCTTAGCTTATGCAAGATTGCAATCTGTAAAACGAGGCAAAGGATAAGCAAGACATAAAGCAGAAGGTTGCGTTGCGGTTTAGGCTTTTGCTGGTAGACCATCATTAAGCCCCCCTTTGTGTTTTTTGTAAATGAGATGACCCCAGAGGGTTTGCCCTTCCCTCTTCAGGATGGTAAAGAGGTAGAGCTTCTCTGAGGTCTCAAGCTCAAGGCTAAAGTTTGGGATGACCCAACGCCAGCGATACTTCTCAAGCTCAACGGCACTGATAGTCCGCCCGTCCTTATCCACTACGACGATACGCATTTGTGTCCTTTCCTTTTCTGGATTTCTTTCTCATACATGTAGACAATCTCAGGGCTGTTTAGAAGCTCGGCAACCGTTAGGACAAGCGGGCGGGAGACCCTGAGAAAACTCAGGGTCTCCCAAACTTTGTGATAATCGAGCCCGTTTTTACGGCAGAAATCGTAGAGCGAAGAATACCCTTCCCTTAATACCCTTTCTTTTATATAATCCTTCATATGGCTACCCTCCTTTAAGGTTAAGAATAATACAGTTCTGAATTTTTGTCAAGGGGGTGATTACAGTGGCTGAACAAAAAATAGAAATTATAGAAAGAATTAAAAAAGTAATAAAAGCTAAAGGTTTAACGCAGAAAGAGTTTGCACAAGCTATTAATCTGGCTCCTTCAACTATTACCGAATATTTTGCAGGAAGAGCCAACCCTTCTGATAAGGTTCTTAAGCTCATTTCAAAGGTTTTCGGCGTTTCCTACGAATGGCTCAAAGAGGGCAAGGGAGAGATGTTTGAGAAGGCAAGTTTTCTTGACATGAATATTAACGATATCTATTACGAGCTAAGGCAAAGGATGAAGGAGCAGTTCTGGAGTATTCCTGTAATTGGCAAGGTAGGGGCGGGCTTCCCTCAGGCTAAGGGCGACCTTGAAATCGTTGGCTATTTTGATATCCCTAAGATAAAAGGCTTAAAGCCAGAGCAACTTTTCGGGGCTATCGTGCACGGAGACAGCATGGCTCCAACCCTCCTTGACGGCGATACCGTTATCGCTAAAATTTACGAAGGGGATGCAACCAATATACCCAATAAAAAGGTCGTCATCGTGGCTAACCCTGACGGCGAGCTTTATGTAAAAAGGCTCTTCAAGGCAGACGGCAAGTTCATCCTTCTTTCAGACAACCCCTCTTACCCGCCTATCTACCCTGAGGAAGAAGGCTACCGGGTTATTGGCATAGCCATCAAATTTTATCGTGAGGGCAAGTTGTAAAAGCTCTTTGCAATCTTTGCTTGCCTTTTTTCACGGGTAGCATAGTTTTTTGGCATGAAGCTTGACTGGGAGCTTGTGCGGGAGATCCTTCTTAAGCTTGAAGAGCTCCCGGAGCAAGAAGGGCGGTTAATGCCCCATGCCTTTCAGCCTTTTCACGACTGGGAGAAAGCATCCTACCATATTAAGCTTCTCTACCAAGCAGGATTAATCGAGGCAGACTGTATTAAATCTCTGGGCTCTCCTCCTATCTACTACGCCATTAGCTTAACTTGGCAAGGGCATGAGTTTTTGAACAGTATTCGCAACCCATCCGTTTGGAACAAAGTCAAAGAAAGGGCAAGGGAGCTTGGGTTAAGCTTGACCTTTGACCTTGCTAAAGAGCTTGCCAAAAACATCGTCCTGAGCCTGATCAAATAAAGCTCTTTGCAATCTTTGCTTGGTTGGAGGCTTATATGTAATATTTTATTTATATGCAGTATGCAACTCTCGGGGATATCGTCTTTAAGGTCTACTCTTACCTTGAGCATAAAGAAACGAACGAATATGCGGTAGCCAAGCATAGAACCATCTTTGCCCCTTCAAGCTTGCAGTTTCTCGGGGATGAGCTCTTAAGCCTTGAGGTCAAAATAGGCTTCCATCGGGATTTTTGCAACCCGCTCGAGGAGTATCAAAAACTTAGAGACCTTGCCAAAGAGGGCTTGCCGAAAAAATTAATCATCGCTGAGCAGGTATACGGAGACTTCGTCATCGAGAGCATCACCGCAGAGGTTAAGCAGGTTGACATGTGGGGAAAGCCTGTTGCCGTATACTGCAATGTAAAGCTTACGGAATACCGAGAGAAAAAGCTCCAGACAAAGAAGGTCAAAGCAACGAAGAAGAAAGCCCCAGCCAAGAAGAGCTCGCAAGAGCAAATACAACCCTATAAACCCATCATCACGAGGTAAGCCTTATGGAATATCTCATTTACATTGCTAAGCAAGGGGACCGCTGGGACACTATCGCTTGGCAGTTCTACGGAGACCCATATCTGTATGAGCCTATTATTCGTGCAAACCCTCAGTATCTTGGCTTGCCCTACCCACCGCCCGGTGCAAAATTGCAGATTCCAATCATAGAAGTTGACGACGAGCCAGAGGTCATAAAAGCCCCATGGCAAACAGAGTAGAGTTTTACAAGCCCTTTCTCTATGTTGAGATAAACAACAGGGATGTTTCAGCCTATATTACGCCCTACCTTCTTAGCTTTCGCTACATAGACAACGACGGCTTAGATAAGAACGAAAGCGATGATGTAGAGATAGAGGTTGAGGATAGCATCGGTTTCTTCAGGAAAAACCCTCCTGCTCGGGGCTCAAGCCTAAAGGTCCGCTTTGGCTATGAAGAAGCAGTGCGGGATGCTGGCGTCTTTTTCATAGACAGCTACACCTTCAGATATTCCCGAGAAGGAGCAACCTTTACCATCAAGGCTTTAGCCAAAGATGTCAAAGCAAGCTTCCGAACCTTGAAGACTACCGCTTTTGAAAACACAAGCCTAAAGAAGATAGCTCAAGACATAGCCAAAAAGAATAACTACAAGCTTTACTTTGAGGGTTCGGACATCACCTTTCAACGGATAGATCAATACAAGCAAAAAGACTTAGAGTTTTTATCTCAGCTTTGTAAACGCTACGGATACACCTGCAAGATTGCCGATGGGAAAATCGTCATTCAAGGGGTGGAAAGCATCCTTAATCGCAATGCCATGTTTGTGCTAACGCCTGAATGGGTGATAGACCTTGAGATAGAGGTTTCAAGTTTGAACGCTGGGACGGTCGATGTGGTCTACTTTGACCCAAAAAAGAAAGAACAAATCGCAGATAAAAAGAAGACTGAGGTAAAAGCAAGTCAGGACAAGCAGATGGAAAGGGTAAGGGTAGAAAACAAGTCGCAGGCTGAGAGAATAAGCAAGGCTCAAAAAACGCTAAACGAGATGAAAGAGTTTAAGGGAAGGCTTACTTGTGTGGGCATCCCTTCCGTTTATGCCAGCGGAAGCATTGAGCTTAAAGGTTTTGATAAGTTTGACGGGGTCTATTATGTCTCTCAGGTTGAGCATGAGATAAAAAGGGATGGCTATACAACCAGAATAGAGTTCTTAAAAAAACCGGGAGAAAGCAAGGGTAAAGGGGGTAAGAAAAAATGATCCGTCGGGGCATAGTGGTAGCGGTTGACGAACAGACAGCAAGGGTAAGGGTGCAGATGCCAGACCTTGACGGCTTGGTTTCTAACTGGCTCCCAGTCGTGCATCACAAGACCCAGAAGGACAAGGCTTATTGGCTTCCTGACATCGGGGAATATGTAGTCGTTGCCTTTGACGAAGAGGGAGAGCATTCAGACGGTTATGTGATAGGGGCTATTTACAACGACAAGGATGCACCGCCAGTTGTCAGCAAAGATAAATTCTTTATGCGATTTGAGGACGGGACAGAGATTGAGTATGATAGAAAGTCTCACCTTTTAAGAGTAAAGGCACAAACGGTTCAAATTCAAGCGGGAACGGTCATCATTGAAGCCAATGTAAATGTGATCGGAAATGTTGATGTTAGCGGAAACATCCACGCCACAGGCTCCATCATAGACGAGGGCGGGAATACTCCTCACCACAGCCACTGACCCTTTGCAATCTTTGCTTGAAAAATCCTTGCTTCGGGCTCAATCTTAAACCTTAAGATGGAGATAGGGGTTATCTCGTTTATTTTCCAGGGAGGCTGGGTTGCTGGCATTGCCTTCTTGCTCTATCTCCTCCTTAGGCTGGAAAAAAGGCTTGGAAGCTTTGAAAACAAAATGAAAAAGCTTGAGGAAAAGCTTGAGGCTTTTCAAAAAGAAATGGTGAGCAAGGAAGAATACTACCGAGATGTGAGCGGATGGAGATGCGAGCTAAACAGGCTTATCTCTAAACTTGAAGAACTACAGAAATACGGCGTTACAAAAGAGGAATACTACCAAGACATAAGCGGTTGGAGAGGAGAAATACTGAGGCTTGAAGATAAGCTTTCTAAAATCTTAGATAAGCTATGGGAGGTTCGAGGATGATTAAAAGCCTAAGGGGTTTGATATTAGACTTTCTCAAAAGGATTTATCCTCGTGAGATCGAAGAGCTCGAGATCATTGCGGTCTTCTATCAATACTACAGGGATACGGAGATAAGGCAGGCTCTTGCTTACCTTGCGGACAAGGGCTATGTGGATGTTAAGAAAGTGGTCATCCCATACAATAAAAGACGCTATAGGACGCTTTACAAGATCACTCCAAAGGGAATTGACCTCCTTGACGGCGAGATCGTAGATGATACCGTCCTTCCCCCTGAAGATGCTTAAGGAGTTAAGGAGTTGCCATGCCAAAACGCAAAAAAGCCGAGCTCTACGACCTTATCCAGCGAATAGTTTATCTATACGAGGAAGAAAAGAAGGATTTTAGAACGATAGCAAGCTTGCTCCGCTCAGAGGGCTACGATATCTCCCGCTCAACGATACACCGAGCCTACCGGGACTATAAAGAGCTTGCTAAGCAATACAACGAATGGTGGGACAAGATAAAGATCCTCGTTGAGCAAACCCAAAATAAGCCAACAAGCTTCATGCTCTCTGCCCTTGTCTCCATCCTCACCCAGCATGTGCTTGAGTTCGTGAAAGACATAGAGTTTATGGAGTTTGAAGAGCCCGGAGAACTTATCAAAGCGGTCAAAGAGCTAACGCAGATGACAAACTGCCCTTGTCTCCATCCTCACCCAGCATGTGCTTGAGTTCGTGAAAGACATAGAGTTTATGGAGTTTGAAGAGCCCGGAGAACTTATCAAAGCGGTCAAAGAGCTAACGCAGATGACAAAGAGCTTAGAAGAATACATCTCTGCAAAATTGCAAAAAGCGGTAGAGAAGATAGAAGAAGAGGGCAAAAAACGGAACATAGACCCAGAGTTTTTAAAGCTGATAAAGGAAGAGATATATGGAGTTTGAAAAGCTCCTCCTCCCTTACCAACGCCATGCCCTTCAGAAGATGCTTGAGAAAAAGTATTCCATCCTTATGTGGTCAAGGCAGACAGGTAAGTCCTTTATTGTATCCCTTTTTGCGGTGCTTAGAGCAATAGAGAGAAAAAACCATCTCGTCGCCATCATCTCACCTACCGAAAGGCAGTCAAAAGAGCTCATGGAAAAGGTCAAAAGGCATGTGGAATTTCTAAAGCAGGTCGGCAAGCTTACTGGGAATGTGGAGTTTTTTGAAGATACGCAGGCTAATGTGCTTGAGGTCAAGTTTCCAAACCGCTCAAGGATCGTCGGGCTTCCCGCAAACCCTGACGGCGTAAGAGGTTTGACCGGCGATGTAATCCTTGAGGAGGCAGCTTTTTTTAAAGATGGCTACAAGGTCTACCAAGCTATATTCCCAAGTATAACCAGGAACAGGGACTTTAAGCTTGTCGTTATCTCAACACCGAGAGCTAAGAATGACATCTTCGGGCACCTCTGGCAGATGTCAGAAGGAAACGAGCTCTGGTTTAGGCAAAAGCTAACCATCTTTGACGCCGTCAAGCTCGGGCTTGATGTGGATGTGGAAGAGCTAAGAAAGGGCGTGCCAAACCAAGATATATGGCTTCAAGAGTATTTGTGCGAGTTCTTAGACGAAGAATCTCTCCTCCTTCCTTACGAGTTAATCCATGCCTGCACGGTGGAAGGGATTGAGTCCGACATCAGGAAACTGGCGGGCGATGTCTATCTTGGCGTTGATATAGGAAGAAGGCATGATTTGACGGTGATAAGCATACTCGAAAAGGTGGCAGGCAGGTATTACCTACGCAAACAAGAAATCCTAAGAAAGCTTCCTTTCTCCGAGCAGTTTAAGGTTATTGACCATTTGACCGCATACGCTCGAAAGGTCGCCATAGACGAGACAGGAATAGGTATGCAGTTGGCAGAAGAGCTCGCAAGAAAATGGGGGGAGCTTAAAGTCTTACGGGTTTACTTTACAGCTAAGACCAAAGAAGAGCTCGCAAGCCGGATGAAGGCTGTCTTTGAAGATAAGATCATCAGCATCCCGCCTGATAAAGACTTGATCGAAGACCTGCACTCTGTGAAAAAGACCTTGACCCCTGCCGGAAATATCCGCTACGAAGGAGAAACTCAAGATAGCCACGCAGACCGTTTTTGGAGCTTAGCCTTAGCTCTGCATGCGTCAAGCCAAGAGGAGACCAAAGAGTTTTTACCCGTGTTTTTTGCTAATCAAAAAAAGGAGATGAGATATGGACTTAGTGCGCTATCTTAAACGCCTGTTTGGCTTTGAAAAGGCAAACTTAGCCGAGCTTCCTAAAACCAGAGTTTCAATCCAGCCCGAGAAAATTTTTAGCCCGAAGACCTTAGATGTTCGGTATAGGTTCGTTAATCCGAAGTATCCAAGAGATTGGCTAAACACCATAGCCAAAGCAGTTGTCGCAAACCCCATCCTTTCGCAAGTGCATAATCTTGTTATCAACCTTGTGAACACCGGACATATCGTGCAAGTTGAAGGGAAGGATGCCGAGAAGGCAAAGGCTGAGCTTGAAGAGCTTGCCTTCCTTTTAAACACGGACCATTTAGTCAACCAGCTTGTCGCCCAGATAAACATTTCCGGAGCCATATCAGCCGAAGTGGTAGTTTCCGAAAATTTGCAGGGCATAAAAAAGGTCGTGTTTGTCCCGGCTTCTACCGTGTATTTTGTCTATAACGCAGAAACGGACGAATACGAGCCTTACCAATGGGTCGGGACAGCTAACCCCATCAAGCTTAACCCCATGACCTATAAGTATTTGCCCTTGCTTACCCTTGAAGATTCGCCCTATGCCATCCCACCTTTTCTGGCTTCTCTTTCCATCGTCGAAGTCGTAGAAAGCATGATCACCGAGCTTAAAGGGCTTGCCCAGAAGATAGGTTTGATCGGCTTTTTAGATGTCAAGTTCCCGCCCCTTGCCAAAGCCCCAAACGAGACCGAAACAGAATACCAAGAAAGGGCTCTCAAGTGGCTTGAAAACATCGCCCAGCAGGTAGTTGAAAACATGAGCAAAGGAGTTTTCTTGCACTACGATGGAACGGAAGCTGAGTTTAAAGAGATATCACCGAACGCTGGAGGCATAAGAGAAATCATCGACCTTGCCGAGAAGTGGCTGATCGAGGGAGCAAAGAGCCAGCCAGCGATACTTGGCTTTTCCACAGGCTACACCGAGACTTGGGCAACCGTTGCCCTTCATGTCTTCAGCGCCCAGCTTGAAAATATCCAAAGGCTTGTCAGACGCTTCTTAGAGTTTGTCTACCGCCTGCATTTAATGCTCAAAGGTTTTGACATAGAAGATGTAAACATCATCTTCAATCCGCTACCCGACTTTGAGCCTCAGAAAAAAGCTGAAGCAAGGCTTAAAGAAGCTCAAAGGATAGCTACCCTGCTTCAGACAGGCGTTATTGATGTTGACACAGCTAAAAAAGAGCTTGGCTACGAAGAATAAACATGCCCAAAGAATACGACTGGGACGCCGAAGGAAACGAGATAGTAGACGAGCTCTCAAAGATCATCCTTCCTTCCTTTCTGCAGAAGGTAGAGTCTGCACTTACCCAAGCCTTCCGCTTTGCCCCCTACTTCATCAGTTATAATGACTTTACCCGTTTTATCATGCAAGCCTTAGAGGAAAAGGTGCGCTTATCACCAGAGCAAAAGGAAAAGCTTTACTCTGAGTTTAAGAAAATCTATGAGAAGACGCAAAAAGAAGCGGTCAAGGAAGCCCCGCTTAAGATAGGGTTTAACATGGCTGATGAACGCTCTATCAACTACGCCCTGTCCTTAAGCGACTTCTATCTTGGCAAGTTCTTTCAAGGGGACAAAAAGCTTCGCTTGGATGTGGTCAAGTGGCTTTCCAAGTATTACTTAGAGCAAGGGAACCCTATCGGCAAGGGGCAAGAGGGCATTAAGCATTTTTTAAACGAGTTTGGAAGCTATCTTAAGCAAAGGACAGAGAATAAAGCAAGGCAGGTCATAGATACATCGGTCAACCATCTTCGGAACTCCGCAAGGCTAAGGGCTATAGCAAAAGCAAGGATCACAAAATATAGATGGGATGCGGTGGGAGACAGGCTCTCCTGCCCCTACTGCCGAGCTATGGACGGAAGAATTTTTGAGACAGGAGATGCTATCCGGACCTTAGAGCTTATAGAATCTGATCCAGCATCTTTGCCGGAAGTGAAGCCCTTTCTGACAAACTTTCCTTTGGAAAAACTAAAAAGCTTGCCAAGCTCTCAGATGCCGTCAAAAATGCCACCAGCCCATCCACACTGCAGATGTCGCATCGTCTCTTACATTGAAGAAATTGAAGAGCCCTACCCGGTGTTCGTAGAACAAGCAGTCCAGCCTAAATCTCTGGAGCAAACTGCAATTTTGCAAGAGCTAACAACCGAGCTAAAAGCTTTACGACCTGAAGAACTAACCGCAAGAATTAAAGCCCATCTTGGGAGCGACTGGAGACGCAACCCAGACGGCACTTTTGACCTTCAGTCAACCAGGCTTAAAGCCGAGTTTGAAAGGCACGCCAAAGACCTAAATGTCCAATCTCTCAAAGAATACGAAAGACTAAGCTATGAGGTAATAAAGAACCCCGAACAGGTCTTTATCCAACGGACTTTTAACCCTCAGACTAAAAAATATGAAACGAACTACATCTTCGTTAAAAACGGCGTTTATGTAATCTCAAACGACGAAGCCCTTGCCATCCAAACCTGCGGTCGGTTAAAAGAAGATATAGAAAGCTGGCTTTCCGAGCTTTCCGAGCATTCTCAATCAGCCATCGTCAAGCTCTTAGGAGGAAGGACCACTTCAGCTCCACCCCGTAGGCTTGAAGGACTAATTGACAAATATGATTTTCGTAGTATTCAAGATGTAGAAAGAATGCTAATAGATTTTACGAAAGAACGCCAAGACTTTTTACACTATATAATTAAAGACTCGAAGCTTATGAAAAATGTGGATTATATAATGGGAGTTATGAGCTACGACGGCAAAAATGCGACCTTTTTGATTAATCAAAGATATGAAAAAGCATTAATATCTGCCCTCCAAAGCTTTAAAAACAAGGTTCCCTTATTGAAAGAAGACGAAGAAATTCTCCAGGCTCTTTGGCATGAACTTATTCATCTACGAACCAAAGATATATTCAAATTCCATGGTCGGCTTGTGAAAACTGATAAAGATCTGCTGGAAACAATTACTGATTTTATAGCTCGGCATACTTATGATAAATTTTTTAAAATGCTAAGACCTGGAACTAAGCCTAACTACCAAAAGGAACTAATAAAAAAAGCTTTAGGCTATCAACTTTTTGTTCAAAGATTTAGGTATGTTTTGCAAAAATTCAGGATTAACGAAAAAGATGCGGTAAAAGAGCTTGAAAACATTTTATTTGAAGATTGCCAAAATATACAAAGCAGGCTTAAAGACTGGTTAGGGACAAAAGTTGACCTATCAGAAAATGACAGGTATATAATTTTATATGATATGGTTAACGATATGATGAGCGATGAAGAATTTCAAAGGGAGGTGGATGAATATTATGAAATCGTTAAAAGGCGAAAAAAACGAAACAATCTCAGATGAAATAGAGACGATTTATGACCATAAGGTAACGGAAGAAGAAAGACGGAAGTGGTTTGGACCTGAGTGTCTTTATCCAAAAACTAAAGAAGAATACCTCCAAAGACTTCAAAGATTTAGCCTAAAAAGCATGCTCAATCACATTTGGAGAGATTTATTTATATTATACTTTAATCGAGGAAATTGGGCTAAGGCTAAAGAGTATTTAACAAGAATAGAAGATAAAAAACTGCGTTGGTCAATTGTGTTCATGTCTACAGGTGCAGATGTCATAACAGACCCAGAGTGGACAGAGAAAGCTCGTAACTATTTTCGAGATGTTTGCGAAGTCTGGAGAATCTTTTAACCTTCCCCTTTTCTTTTAACTCTTTTCCCCTTTGTGCAATCTTTGCTTGAATTTTTCTTCCTCCTTGTCATCTTATAGCCTAAGATGATTACGCTTGAGGAACGCTTAAACCTCGCAGGCTTTGCCGACGAAGACTGTTGCGTAGAGTTCAATGTCGTAGCCTTATCCTCAACTTGCGTTGACCGTTCATACGGCAAACTTTGTTTCCCTGAAGAAGTGCTTAAAGCAAAAGCCCAAACCCTCGTAGAAAAGCCCGTCCTCCTTGACCATAAATGGGAAGTTGAAAACATGGTTGGCGTAGTAGTCAAGGCTTGGTATGAAGACGGAAAAGTCTTGGCGAGGCTTCGCATCCCCAAGCAAGGAAACGAAAAGCTTATCGCCCTCCTTCAGATGTCCCCAAGCCCAGTAAAAAGCGTATCAGCCGGTCTTATCGTCAAGACCGAAAAGCTTGAAGACAAATATTTAGTGCAAGACTTGGAGTTCAAAGAGATAAGCTTCGTTTTTGAAGGGGCAGATAAAAACGCAAGGGTGCTAAACTCGCATAAAGATTGCGGATGCCAAAAAGAGGTTCTCGGTGTGTCAAACTGGTGGGATGACCCTGAGCTAAGGAAAAAAGCTCCTAAAGACTACTTCCTTGACCCAGAGAATAGACGCTATCCCTACCGCACATGGGAGGGAGAGATCTCCTGCGATAGGCTAAAAGCAGCGATGAGCCTTGCCGGGCTTCATGGGCATCATCGCATCTACGCCAGAGCTAAAACCCTATACGAAAACCACTGCAAAAAGGAGGGATAAGCCATGGGTAAAGGCAGGAAACCTAAAGCCCCAAAACCCAAACCAACTTGCTAATTGTTTAAAAACAAAATTTCAAAGGAGGTGCAATCGATGCTTGAAAACCTTGAAGCTATGACCAAAGAGGAGCTTATCTCCGCAGTTGAAGCTTTGCAGACAAAGCTTTCAGCCCTCGAGAAGGAGAACTTAGCACTAAAGGAGCTTGCGGACATCGGCAAGAAATATCTTGAGCATTTAAAGCAAGAGGCAACCAAGCTTGTCAAGCTTGTTGACGGAGAAAAAAGCCCGCTTCTTAAGCTCATCGAGAAAGCCGATGTCGAAACCTTAAAAGAGCTTGTCGACGAATACACCGAAAAGGCAAAAGAGAAGTATAAACCGTCAAGTCAAAGAGATAAGCTTGAGCCTGAAAAATCCCTTGAAGAAATGACCTATGCCGAGCTTAAAAAGCTTGGCGAAAAATTAGCAAAAGACCTAAAGGAGGTGTAAACCATGCCCATAACCGGAACCAATTTACCAGAGATGTTTCCCCAGTATTATGAAAGGAAGCTCCTTGCCTATGTAAAAGAAAACCTCGTAGCAAACCGCTACGGGCAAAAGTTTAGCCTCCCTCGTAATTCAGGGAGGACTGCGGTTTTTACCGCCTTTGAACCCCTACCGGTAAACACAACCCCGATCACTTTTCAGCCAACCCCAAGCACTGGAGCAAGCTTAGCCACAAGGCAGGTCTCCGTCACCGTAGAAGAATACGCAAACTACATCGACCTTGATGACTTTACAGATATCACAAGCTTTGTTCCACTCATGGACAGAGCAGTAGACCTCCTTGCCTATAACGCCCAGCAAACCCTCGACAGGATCGCCATGAACGAGCTAACATCCGGCACGAATGTTATCTACGCTGGAGATGCGGGCTCAAGGGATGCTTTGGATGGCACAAAGAAGCTTACCAAAACCGAGATCAGAAAAGCGGTCATCCAGCTTGAGAGGGCAAACATCCCCAAGTTTGCCGACGGCTCCTATGTCTGCATCCTGCACCCAGACAAGCTCCTTGACCTTTTTACCGATAGCGAGCTCATAACTCTTTCCATGACCAGAAAAGACCCGATCGCAATCGGCTACATCGGAGAATTCTTCGGAGTGAAGTTTGTCTCCACAACCGCCATCCCTATCCTTAAAAACGCTACCAATAAAGATGTCTACCTAACCCTTGTGATTGGAGCTGATGCTTACGGAGTGGTTGACATCGACGGGAATACTTTGCAAACTGTATACACGAATATGGATAAGCTCGGAAGGGTCAAGACAGTGGGCTGGAGAGCCTTCTATGCTGTGAAAAGACTTTATGAACCAGCCATTGTTCGCATCGAAAGCAACTAGGGGGTTTGCAATGAAAGTTCTAATCAAAGAAAAAGCAAAAATCTGGATAAACGGCAAGGAGTTTAGCTTTGATGCTGGCATGCAGGATATCGAGGATGACAAGGCAAGGATACTTATTGAAGCAGGCTACGCTGAAAAAGTAGAAGAAAAAAAAGTAGAAGAAAAAATAGAAGAGCCCGAAAAACCTAAAAAAGGAAAAGCTTAGCAGTGATAACCCCAGACGAGCTCAGAGAGTTTTTAAACGACAACGAGATACCTGATGCAATTTTGCAAAATTGCATTGAGCTTGCGGTCAACAGGGCTAAAAGATTGCTTAAGGTGGATAGCTTGCCTGACACCCCAGAGGTCAAGAAGGCTTTAATTCTGCTTTCAGCAAGCGAGCTTGCGTCAAGCGTAAACCTTTACTGGAGACGAGCTGAGGACTATCAAACTATGAATGTGAAAAATTTGATAGCTGAAGCCGAACGCCTGCTCGGACTATCTCCACAGAAAGGAGCCTTCGTATGGGCGTAGAAGTGACCGGAACAGAAGAGTTAAAAAGGTTTTTTGATGAATTGCCGGGTAAGATCATGCAAGCCTGCAAGCTTGCCCTCACAAGGTCAGCAGAAAAGATCCAAACTGACCTTTCCACTATCTTTAAAACAGAGGGCAGGTCTCACGGAGTTGACTGGAAGGACTTAAACCCCCGTTATCTTGCCTATAAGGTCAAAAAAGGCTTTTCCGAAAAAAAGCTACACCGGACAACCACCCTTGCCCAAAGCTTTACTTATAAGGTTCAGGATTGGAAGGCAGTAATTGGAACACCCGTCCCTTACGCCCCTTACCATGAAACAGGCACAAAGCGTGGCATACCACCACGCCCCTTTATGCAGCCTGTCGTGGAAAAGTTTTTGCAGGAAAACCGTTTTACCAAAATTTTCCAAAAGAGCCTAAAAGAGGTGCTGTAGGATGCTTACCGAGCTTGACGCCCAGATTGGAAACGCCCTGCAATCGCTCGGGCTACCAGTGCTCTCTAAGGTGGATAAGCCAACCGAGCTTTTTATCAAGCCTAAAACCACACCCTGCGTTTGGTATATCATAGAGAAGGCTAAATTTGACCCGCTTGCGAGCTTTTCCTTCTCGGTTGACTTCGAAGTCTCCGTCTTTCTTTTCTACAGGAGCTTAAGAGAAAAAGGGCAAGGGGCTTATGAACTTTTAGAAAAAATTTTAAGCGCCCTAAGCCTTAAGACCCAGTTTAACCTTGTCCCTCAAGGGATAGAGCTTTACTACCACGAAAGCGGAGAGTTTGCCTTTCTTTTAAGCTTTAAAGGAAACGCCAGGTTTGTCGTCCCACAGGAAGAAGAAATATTAACTAAACGCATAACCGTTTACAACGACGAAGAACTTGTGTCGGAGGTGTCTAAATGAGGTATAAAGTAAAACTAACCTACCCGACGATCGTCATGATCGGGCAAGATGAGTATCGGTTATTTCCGGGTCAGGAGGTTGAACTGCCTGAGACCGCCGAAGTGGTCAAGACCTTTGAGGGGCTTGGCTATCTTGAACCTTTACCAGAAGTAAAACCGAAAACCACCAAGAAGGAGGTAAGCGATGCCAGCTAATTACCTTCACGGCGTAGAAACGATAGAAATAGTCAAAGGACCAATACCGGTCAGGGAAGTAAAATCTGCGGTCATCTTCTTGGTTGGAACCGCTCCTGTGCATCTAACTAAGCCCGCAGATGTCTCCGAAGCAGACTGGTATGCCCAGACGATTAACAACCCCGTTTTAGTCCTAAGAAGGGAAGATGGTATAACCTATTTTGGTGAGGCCACATCGGGCTACACCATCCCCTATGCACTTGATGCTATCTTTGATCACGGAGGCTCAACTATTATCGTCGTTAATGTCTTTGACCCAAGAGTGCATAAAAATGCAAGCGGAAACCCCGACCCCTCAGCGGTCACCCAAGCTGATATTATCGGCACTTACGACCCGACAACCGGCAAACGCTCAGGACTAAAAGTAATCGACGAGCTATACAGCCGGTTTGGATTTACCGCAAAGCTAATACTCTGCCCGGTCTATTGCGAGTCTCCGGGTGTTATGGCAGAGATGATAGCCCTTTGTGAAACTCACCGTGCTTTAGCTTTGATTGACGCTCCCGCTGGTCTAACTCCTCAACAGGTTATCAACGCTCGCGGGGCTGGTGGTCAGCTCAATACTTCTGCTTATAGAGCAGTTATCTGCTACCCACATCTTAAAGTCTACGACACCGCAACCAACACCGAACGCCTTGAACCTTTTAGCCAGAGGCTTGCTGGAGTTATAGCTAAAGTAGACCATGAGGAAGGCTACTGGTATTCCCCATCTAATCATGAAATACTCGGCATCATCGGAGTAGAGCGTCCCATCACCTGCGCCATAAACGACCCAAATACAGAAGCAAACATCTTAAACGAAAACGGAATAGTCACAGTCTTTAACAGCTTTGGAACGGGTTATAGAGTTTGGGGTAACCGCTCCGCCGCTTGGCCAACTAAATCAGATCCAAAAAACTTTATTTCTGTGCGGAGGACCGCAGACATCATCGCCGAGTCTATTGAGTATGCAACTTTGCAATTTTTAGACAAGCCCATAACCGTAGCCATAGACGGTGTGCTTAGCATGGTAAACGCCTTTATCCGAACCCTTATCGGTAGAGGTGCCCTCGTTGACGGAAAATGCTACTTCCTGAAGGACAAAAACCCCGAGACTGAACTTGCCAACGGTCACCTAACCTTTACCTATGAAATCATGCCTCCAACCCCAGCGGAACGCATAACCTTTGAACAGGTGATAAACATCGAACTCCTCAAAAAACTAATAGGAGGTTAGAGCCATGCCTGTCGAAATCAGCAAGGTTTTTAACGCCAGAGTTTACATAGACGGCACGGACTTCATAGCTAAAGCCGAAGAAGTAGAACTCCCAAAGGTCAAGTTCAAGTTTGCCGATGCTAAAGCTCTCGGGCTCTACGGAGAAATGGAGCTCCCAAGTGGGCTTGATAAGCTTGAAGCCAAGATCAAGTTTAACAGCATCTATAGTGATTTTATCGCCTTTGCCTCAAACCCCTTCGTCCTTAGAACTATCATCGTTCGTGCTTCGAAGCAAGACTGGGACCAAAGAGGAGTAGCCCGGGAAGTCCCCGTTAAAGCTGAGATGCGGGGCTTTTTTAAAGAATTTGACAGCGGAAAGTTTAAAGCAAGAGACGCCGCAGAAGCCGAAGCCACCATCTCCGTCCTATACTATAAGCTTGAGGTCGACGGCAAAGATGTCGTTGAGGTAGATGTGATGAACAACATCTACAAAGTAGAAGGACAAGACATCCTGCAAGCCTACAAAGCTAACATCGGAGGTTAAACATGCCTGAGAAAGACAAAGCATTTCTAAAAGAGGTCGCCCTCCCCAGCGGCAAAATCGCCTGCATTAAAGAAGGCAAGGGCAAAGACTTGTTCTGGGCTCTATCAAACTCAACCGGGCAAAACGACATTATCAAACTTTTGATAGTTAGGCTTACAGAAATTGACGGAAAACCCATTACCGAAGACGACCTTGAAGAACTCCCCCTTGCTGATGTCATGGCTCTTATGGGAGAATTTACAGAGATCTTTTCCCCTTTCTCAGTGCAGAAACCATCTTAGCAATGATTAAGCACGGTTTTTCTTATACCGACTTAGCTAACATGCCTTATGCCGAGCTTAAATTCTGGGCAAAGAAGCTTTCTGAATACTACGAAGAGCAGGCTAACCTTTTGGAATATGCTTGAGCCTTTCTTCAAGGAGCTTTCTGAGCTTTCGCCTTTCCTTCCACCGTGCAAGATAACCGCTTATAAAAGGGATAGAAATTCTTCCAGCAAGCCATACGATGAACACCACAAAACCAATGGGAAGCAGTAAAAGAAAAAGCCACCAGAGGTAGTAGGCTATTAATATGTATAAAACAGCTATTAAAATCGGAGGCATACTTAAAGTTTAGACATGGATTTCTCGATTGCAATAGGCTTACAGCTGATAGATAATTTTTCCCGCCAGCTCTTTGCTCTGAAAGAGAGCGTCTCCCATTTTAACCAAGAGCTAAGCCAGACCCAGAGTAAGCTACAGTCCTTCGGAGAAACTCTTAAAAAAGCCTTTGACCCACGAGCCATCTGGAACGCTTCAGAAAAATTAGAAGACTTCACCGCCAAAGTTACTCAAGCAACCGCCTTGCCTTTAGCCTCCCTTTCTAAAACTTTAAGCTCTTACAAAGACTTAGAGGCAGCTCAAGCCGAGATGGAAGTAGCCCTCATGACCAAAGAGGGCTTGCCAACGGAGAAAATTAAAGAATTAAACAAACAGGTAGAAGAGCTGGGAGTGAAGCTTCCAGGGACGACCGCAGACTTTTACAAAGTAGTTACTGCTCTCAAGGCTGCAGGCATGGATATAGATAAAATCATCGGTGGCGGATTAAAATCCGCTTCTTACCTCTGGGTGCTCTTCAAAGAGGAAGCTAACCCCAAAGAAGTTGCCGAAATGGTGCAAAATTTTTCCAACGCCTTTAAAATAGCCGGGCAGGATTTTGAAGCCTTCGCCGACCAACTCCAAAGGCTAAAATTTGCAAGTGGTTTAACACTAACCCAAATTGGCTATGCCACAAAATATTTCTCCGCAGAACTTAACCAACTCGGTGTCACCGGACTTAAATCTTCTAAACTTATGCTCGCTTGGCTTGGAACCCTCAAACAATTTGGCGTAGCTGGAGAAACAGCTGGCACAAGCATCCGCTCCGTCCTTCAAAGAATTCCAGAGTTAGATAAGCACCTTGAAAAACTACGCAAACAAGGTCTTGACCTTAAAATCAACCTAAAAGATTTCTACGACGAAAAAGGCGCCTTTAAGCTTGAAGAATTTTTGATGACCGTCAGGAAAGAGCTTTCAGCCATTCAAGACCCGCTTAAAAAAATGCAAGCCATAAAAGAGCTCTTCGACATGGAAGGCATGCGAGCTATTTCCCCGCTCCTTGCCACAACCAAAGATGAAGCCCTTATGTATCTTGAAGAGATCAAAAAAAGCATTGAAGCAACCAACGACCCGAAGAAAATTGCGGAATTCCGGGAACAATACGAACAGCTAAAAAAACAGATCGAATCTGGGGGCTTTTCAGGTCTTGAAAAGATGACTAAAGAGCTCGACAACCAAGCAAGCCTTCAGCAAAGGCTTAATCGGTTAATGAATACCTTTGCCAACACCCTTGAAGCAGTCGAAGGAACATTCGTTAACCTGATGTCTGTAATCGGCTCCTTAGTCGCCCCGACCTTGATCACCATCCTAAACCCTATAAACGACTTTATAGGAAAGCTCACCGACCTCATCCAAGAACATGAAACCTTGTCAAAAATCCTCGCCCTCACCGCTGGTGGATTTGTTAGCCTCCTCGCCATCATGGGTGCAATTAGCTTAGCCGTTGCCTCTTTCATGAAGCTTTTTAGCTTTGCCTTTGCCCCTGTTAAATGGTTAATGTCTATAAACTTAGTAAGAAGCCTTACTAACGCCTTGAGATTTGCTATCACAGGTATAAGGGCTCTTGGTGCGGCCCTTCTTACAAACCCGATTACTTGGGTTGGCTTAGCCATAGGGGCTGCAGCTTTTTTGATTTACAAATACTGGAAGCCCATTTCAGGGTTCTTTAAAGGGCTATGGAGAGGTATTAAGGAGAGCCTAAAAGGTCTTGAGCCTGCTTGGGATGTATTCAAAAGAGCTGGCAAACTCCTTGAACCTGTCCTAAACGCCTTGAAAGGCATCTATAATTTCGTTAAGAATCTGTTTAAGCCCGTTGATGACACCGGCAAAGCAGCCGAAAACTTAGGTCTCCGCTTCGGAAAAACTATAGGGAAAATCCTTTCTTCCATCTTGG
>Ga0080005_121684_pt1 | contig 28075 bp, 23 predicted proteins | sample JossMetagenome_2_FD_69208 | JGI IMG/M metagenome (GOLD analysis project Ga0080005, IMG submission 69208) | Hot spring sediment microbial communities from Joseph's Coat, Yellowstone National Park, USA - JC3_ASED (SPADES assembly) (version 2) | ecosystem: Environmental > Aquatic > Thermal springs >...
GTTCAGCTCTTCAAACCTCTGATCAATCTTTTTGAATCTCTCATCTATTTCAATAAATCTCTGATCAATAGCCTTAAATCTCTCTTCAATATGTCTAGACCTTTGATCAATATCTTCAAATCTTTGATCAATCTCAGTAAATTTCTTTCCCAGCCAATAGCTTATTCCTCCCAAACTACTTAAAACAGGCACTAGCACAGCTAATATATTTATTATATTTATGTACCACTCACCCAATGCTGTATCCATTATAAATATATTTTTATATTCAAAAATGAACATACCGATCAAGTTTTGCGTCTAATGTATTCTCACAAGTATATTTTTATTAAAAGGTCTGCAAGCCTTGATCAATATTAATTCTGTTAAATAAATCTCTAATATATTTTTTGAGGTGTATAAGAATGATTAATATAGAGAAGATTGTCCCGCTAAAAAATCTGCCTAGAACCGGGTGGCTTATAGAAGGAGTTCCACAGGCCTTTGCTGAGAATGTTGCTGAACACGCTTTTGAGGTCATGATAATCTCATATCTCATCTCTAGAGAACTTACCGAGAGGGGAGTCTCAATAGATCTTGGCAAGATCATGATTATGTCTCTTTTTCACGATGCTGAAGAAGCTTTGACAACGTAAGGGCAAGCCTCTCCCTTCAGGGCGAGGCAACGTTTATATCTATAAGCCTTTCAAGAAAATATCTCTTGATGTGATGAGATATATAATATTTTGAGGGTCTGGGGGCTAATGTCTCGGATGGGCGTTTCATTAGAGCGCCTCGATGACCCTAGGGGGGAGGCCCCGATGTTTGCCTCCAACCCGATGATTATGATGAAAAAAATTAATCCCTCACCAGAGGGCTAACACCCTAGACCCAGAGGTTCGAAACCTCGCCCTTAAAGGCGGGGAGGGGTCATAGGTGATATAATCAGGAGAGTTAAAGATAAAATAAGTGAGATAAATGATCTGAAGATAGAGATGTTGAGAGAGCTAGGCTTTGAGAAAGAGATTGATCTTTTGAGAGAATATATGAGCTTATCAACATTAGAAAGCGTCATAGTAAAGATCTCAGATCTTGTGGCGACAGCTAATCAAGGATGTAGATATCTTAAAACAGGCTATTCAGGAGTAAAGCGCATCATATTGTCATCAATAGATTCTATTGAAAAGATCCTTATAGAGAAGATAGCTTCAGAAGAGATCAGAGAAATAATTAACAAACTTGTCAAAAACATTTTACTCTGCTCAGACTTAAATAGATAACAGTTCAAAAGTTAGAAAGAGGCATTATAGTAATGATCATGCCGATTAATCTGAAGACTGCTTTAACAACTCTCTTCATCATATATCACTTCCTTTTAATATTTACTGTGGTAATTCTTAGAAAAAAGCTGTATTATAACGCCAGTTTATATCATATAATTATAAAGATCTTGTTCACAATATTGCTCATAGGATCTTTATTAACATATTTTGTATATGCTGAGTATATCGAAAACAGACCTGACTCACTTTACATAATCTCTATAGCTGAAGCCGTCTTACATAGAGAGAACCCTTATAACATAAGCATGCCATCGTACTACGGGCCTGTATATAACTTTCTTATAGCACCTGTATATCTCATGCCTAAGAATCATAAGATTGTATCATATGGAGTCTTCGTATTATCACTTATGTTCTTAACATCTTTTCTTGTTGTCAGAAAAATAGGGATGAAAGATCCTATTTTTCTAGCTGTTGTCGTAGCATCTGATCCTGTGATACATTATTATGGCATAGCTCTTGCACAAATTGATGATATGTTGATAAGCTTTATGATAATGCTCACTTTATTAATAATGATATATGGATATGAAAAACTTCGTATAATAATGATCGTTGTCTCATCACTTGCTAAGCCTGTTGGAGCTTTTCTGCTTACAACATTGTTCAACAAAGGATCTATGATAAAGACTGTTATGTCAATTTTTCTCATATTATCTCTAAATATATTATCATTATATGTGTATGGAGAAAATTTTTTATATAATGTCTATCTTGTGCACAGCGGAAGATCTGATGGTCTAACAATATCTTTTCTCCTCGATATTCTTTTCAAAAGATCTTTTCCACAGATCTTTTCTTACACAGCGGTTTTATTAAGTCTGTTATCTCCAATACTTGTTAGAGACAAGGATCCCATTAAGATCATTATGAACTCCTTCATCATCTTCTATATATTCACACCATTAGATTTTCCAGAATACCTCATATGGATCACACCTGTTATAATTATAAAAACATTATTAGATAAAGATCTTGCTCTCTCAATATTTTATTCAATGACGGCGTTAATAGGGAGATTATGGCAGGATCTTATTCAATCAACAGGCGATTATTATAGTCTGATAAATTCAGTCCTGATCATATCATATATAGCTTTATTAACATGTCTCTATATATCGATAAATAAAGATCATAGAAATAAAAGACAGGCGAGATAAGCCTATGGCTTCTTAAGAAGTTTTGATCTTTGAAATAGACTAATATTAGCTTATGTCTGTAGGACACTTCGGATGGATGTATGACTCTTTGTCTAATCCTATTTTCTTAAGAACTTCATTGTTAGATCTTATGTATGTACATATTCTGCAGAAGAATAAATAATCAAAATCTCCTCTTATCATAGAGTCTGAGAGGCACTTCAAATCTTGAGGAGGCGATAAGCTTTGTAATTTTCCGAGAAGAGGATCTACATCCATTCAACAGACAGGATCTTTGGTTATATAACTTGCCAATAACATGGCTATTACTGAGATAATGAATGTTTAATATCCAACAAGATATGAGTATTGATCTAGTAGCGACTTCTTAATCTCGGGTTGAAATATTCTTCTAAAGCCATTCCAACTAGCATAACAGAGAGTACTGAGACAGAGATCATTATTCCAGGAGGTATGAACCACCACCAGTATCCTAAGACTACTGCGTATCTAACCATTGCATAATAAAGCATCATCCCCCAGCTTATTGTCGTAGGATCTCCCAGACCTAGAAAACTTAACGACGCCTCTGTAAGCATTGCATATGATGTTCTGTACACAACCTCAGCCACTAATATTGAGGTCACGTTTGGAAGTATATGTCTAAACATTATTCTTGTTGATGATGCTCCTAAAGCTTTCACAGCCTCTATATAAGCTCTCTCTCTGATGCTTAACACTGCAGACCTCACTAGTCTGGCTACGCTTGGCCATGAGGTTAATGCTATAGCAAGTATTATACCATAGATCATTGGATATTGTGAGGATCTTAAGAGTATCGCGACTAGAAATATTGTGAATAATAATGTGGGGAGTGAAAGCCACATGTCGGTGAATCTCATCAATATATTATCAACAGCTCCTCCGAAGAATCCTGAGAATAATCCTATTAACAATCCTATTAATGTTCCTATGACTGCTGATAGAAATCCTATGAATAAAGATATTCTAGTCCCATAGATCAGTTGACTGAATATGTCGTGGCCAACATCATCTGTGCCCAGAAGATGTTGTGGAGAAGGAGGCTGAAAAGGTGGATAAAATCTTTGATAAGGATCATATGGCGCTATGTAGTTGGCGAATACTGCTATGAAAACTATTATTATAAGCATTATAAATCCTGTCAAAGACAATTTGTTTGATCTTATCACAGTCCAAAGCTCTTTATATGATTCGATTCTCATCATCTATATCTCACCCTAGGATCAAGAAACATATATAGAAAATCAATGACCAGATTGACGATTATCACGCTTAAAGCAAGAATCACTGTGGCTCCTTGTAGAAGCCAGAAGTCTCTCCCATATATAGCTTCAAAAACCAGCCTCCCTGTCCCTGGGTATGAGAATACCGTCTCTGTAAGTATTGCTCCATCAATAAGAAAAGCGTATCTGAGACCCAATACAGTTACTATCGGCAGAAGAGCGTTTTTAGCAACATAATCATATTTCACTTTCTCAGGCGATAGGCCCATGGCCATTGCAACATTAACATAATCTTCTCCTAAGATGTCTACTGCGGTATTTCTCACATACAAGACATATGAAAATACTGATCTGAACACCAGAACTGTGAATGGAAGAGCATAATGATATAGATAATCAGCAAACCACTCCCAAGACCAGCTGAAGCTCATTCCAGGAGAGACTGCGCCAAAGATCGGCGTCCAGCCTAGTCTCACAGAGAATATATATAGAAAGAGAAGTGCAAGCCAGAAGTATGGGACTGCACTTATTATTATTGAGAAGGTGAGTATTGCAGAACCTATCTTGCTTCTTCTTCTCCACGCGATCTCGATGCCGATTTTATAGGCTAGATAGTTTGATAATGTTATTGCTGGAATAAGCAGTGCAAGAGTGTATGGGAATCTCTCGTTAATAACCTCCATCACAGGCCTCTTATAAATAATTGAGTAGCCGAATTCTCCTTTTAACATCATGTTTGTTATAAAATCTATATATTGTATGTACAGAGGCTTGTCAAGACCGAACATAGCTCTGATCTTTTGAATGGTCTCCGGAGAGATCCTTGGATCATTCTCAAGCTCTGCAAGAGGATCTCCCGTGGCTCTCGCCAGAAAGAATACGAGAGTAATTATAAAGAAGAATGTTATGATAGAAAAAATTATTCTTTGAAAAACATATTTTTTCAAGACAGATCCCTTATCTTCTTCTCAACAACAGAAATGCCGCCACTAATATGACAATTACCACAACTATGACTGCCACATATATCAAAGTCTCTGTCGCTCCAGGAGCAGGCAGTGTGGTCGCTGAAACCACAGTCTCTGTGAGTACCACCGATTGAACTTGTTGTGTTGAGACCGGAAGAGTCTGTGTGAATACTTGTGTGGCCGTCTCTCTCACAGTCTGTGTCACAGCTGGCACTCCTCCTGTCTTCAGCTGTACTCTGAGATACATGATCCTGTTCCAAAGATCATCTACAGGATCTCTGAACCAGTTCTCAAATTTATCAGTTCTATAAGGCTCTATAAGTTTTCTATAGTAAAGTGTTATTATAGGAACTTTCTCAGCTATGATCTCTTGGATCTGCCATGCAAGCTTCTTAACCTGCTCAGGATCGAATGTTGCTGTAAGTTGTTCTGTCAAATTGTCAACAACAGGATCTGAGAATCTAACCCAGTTTCCTGCTCCCTGAGGTCTTGAATGGAACCTGAAGTAAAGCCATGATATATACGCGTCAGGACCGCTTCCTAATAGCCATGAGTCTACTTTAGCCTCTCTTATCATAGGCCATACAGCCGTCCAGTCAGCAGCTCTTGGAATAGCCTTGATGCCTCCGCCAGGTATCTTTGCAAGCCAGTCGGCAATCATCTGTGCAGCTCTTACTCTCACAATATCATATGATGGCGCATAAATCTCGATCTGGAATTTAGATCCGTTTGGAAGCTCTCTAAAGCCGTCTCCATCAACATCTTTAAAACCTAATTTATCAAGTATCTCAGCAGCTTTCTTAGGATCATAGTAATAAGCATTTTGAACATTAGGATCATACCATTGAGCGTTAGGACCCACAGGAGGGACTACGCCTGGGCTCCCCACTACTCCATAGCCCATCAAAACTTGATTAACAATCGCCTGTCTATCAATCGCAAATGCTAATGCTCTTCTAAACTCTGAGATGTTAAGTGGATAAACAAGATTGTTCAGACCCCAGTGATAGAATGTGTCTGAGACAAATACGTGTATAGAGACGTTAGGTGTTGAAAGCAGCTGTGGAACTGCCTCAGGAGTCACCCATCCTATGTAGGCGTCCACATCTCCTCTCTGTACAGCTAATAAAGCTGCCTGTGCATCTGTTATGAAGACTATTAAAAGCTCGTCTACACATGGTCTGCCGAGCCAATAGTCTTTGTTAGCAACCATTCTAATATATTGGCCAGGAACATATTCAACTAGTTTAAACGGTCCTGAACCGAGCATCTCATCAGGGATCTTAGGACTATATTTTGCTAATGTATCGCCTTTGGAGGCATACAACGGCTCCCAAATCTTTTTAGGAATGATGTTTGCACCTGCGAGAGCTGTATAAATAAAGCCTGCGTCAGGTTTTTTGAAATATACTTTCACAGTATATCTATCAACAGCCTCAGCATATTTGACACTTGTGAAATAGCTGTAGAGATAAGCCCATGTGGAATTGGCATACGCATTGATCGTGAACGCTACGTCATCAGCGGTGAGCTCAGAGCCGTCTTGCCATTTAACTCCCTCTCTAATTTTTATCGTGAGAGTAAGATGATCTGGTGAATACTCAACTGATCTTGGCAAGCTCGTAAGTTAACGTTCCATTGATCCATCTGAACAATCTGTCATAGACTGCCTCAAGTATGTATATCTCCCAAGTGCTTCCAGCGGCAATAGTGTTGAGAGTATTAGGCTCAGAAGGAAATGCTATCTTGAGAGTGCCGCCATATCTAGTACATTGAGTAAGCCATTTATCATATGTTACCGCCTGGATCTGAGCAGATGTTGTCTGCGGCAGATATATAGAGACTGTTGCTAAAGAAATTATGAGTAGAGATAGATAGATTATTGAAAGAAAGATCTTTTTATTCATCATAGTTCATAAAGTCTCTATCAAGTTCTAAAATTAGAATAGAGACTTTAAAAATTTTCATGATACGACAATTTGTTCTAAGATCATTGTTATTAAAATAATCATATGTGAGAACAGATCTTTGCAGTCAATTGTTGCTCTTCTAAGATGAAAGAGACTATGAAATATATATTTATAGTTATGTTCTTATTAATTGGACTGAATATTTATGAAGTTTCTTGTGACAGGTGCCTGTGGACAGATCGGCTCAGAACTTGTTCCAGTGTTAAGACAGAGATATGGTAGATATAATGTTGTTGTCTCTGACATAGACACCACGAGACTTATGACTGTTTTTGATGAGCCTTCTGTAAAGGCCGACGTAACTATCAGAAAAGAGATTGAGAATGTGATAGAGGCTTATGATATTGATGTCATTATTCATCTCGCAGCCATATTATCAGCAAGAGGTGAGGAGAATCCTTCTCTCGCCTGGAGAGTCAATGTCGAGGGTCTATATAATATTCTTGAGATTGCGAGAGAATATGATCTTGACATGGTTTTTATACCAAGTTCTATAGCTGTCTACGGACCTGAGACTCCTGACAACCCAGGGGATATCGCTATAATGCGTCCAAAGACTCTATATGGAATCTCCAAGGTTTTAACTGAGTTGCTTGGAGAATATTATTATATGAAATATGGTTTAGACGTCAGAGGATTGAGACTTCCAGGGGTCATCAGTTGGAAGGCTAAGCCTGGTGGAGGAACAACTGATTATGCTGTAGAAGCTTTTTATCATGCTATTCTAAGGAGAGAATATGTGTTCTGGGTGAGGCCGGACACTAGGCTACCGATGATCTATATGCCTGATGTTTTGAAGGCGTTTATACAGCTTATAGAGGCTGATGATAATAAACTGACAGTCAGATTCTATAATGTTCAGGGCATGAGCTTCTCAGCAAAAGAGCTTGAAGAGGCCATCAGAAAATACATTCCTGATTTTAAAGCATATTATAAGCCGGATCCTCTCAGACAAAAAATAGCTGATTCATGGCCTAAAACAATTGATGACACACGTGCCAGAAGAGACTGGGGATGGAGGCCTGAATGGGATCTTGAGAAAATGACTGTTGACATGATTGAGAATTTATCTAAGATGTTGCTAAGACAATAGTTTTAAACAATATTTTTTCTCAACACATATTTTTCATTGGTGAATTTAATGTCAAAATTTGACTGGCTGAGAGAAGAATTGAAAAATCTTCGTGAACAAGGTCTCTACGTGACTATAAGAAGACTACAGTCTCAACAAGGGCCTTGGGTGATTGTTGATGGGAAAAAAGTTCTTAACATGTGTTCAAATAATTATCTAGGTCTGGCCTCTCACCCGAGAATTAAAGAGGCTGCTATAAGAGCTATTCTTGATTACGGCGTGGGAGCAGGTGCTGTGAGAACTATTGCTGGAACAATGGAGCTTCACATAATCTTGGAGGAGAAACTTGCGAGATTTAAAAGAAGAGAGGCTGCAATAGTGTTTCAAAGCGGTTATAACGCTAATTTAGGAGCCTTGGGAGCCTTAGGATGGGGTAGAAAAGATCTTATATTTATAAGTGAGGAGCTTAATCACGCAAGCATCATAGATGCCATGAGGCTCGCAGGTTCTCCAAAGCTTATATATAGACATCTTGATATGCAAGATCTTAAGAACAAGCTTGAGGAGGCTAAAGATTATAAGATCAAGGTTATAGTGACTGACGGAGTATTCTCAATGGATGGAGATCTTGCTCCACTGCCAGAGATTGTTGAGTTGGCCGAGAGATATAATGCCATCGTATATGTTGATGATGCTCATGGAGAAGGCGTGTTAGGAGATCATGGGAGAGGAATAGTTGATTATTATCATCTTCATGGGAGAGTAGATCTTGAGATGGGAACTTTAAGCAAAGCATTCGGAGTGATAGGAGGCTATGTAGCTGGAGATGCAGATGTGATAGAGTTTCTCAGACAGAGAGGAAGACCATTTCTATTCTCAAGCGCTCTTAATCCTCCAGATGTTGCGGCGGCAATTGCTGCAGTAGATATTCTTGAGGAGAGTGATGAGCTAGTGAGAAAACTATGGAGAAACACTGAGATCCTTCAGAAAGGACTTAGAGACGCAGGTTTTGATCTTGGGAACACCAAACATCCTATCACTCCTGTGATGTTATATAATGAGAAACTTGCTCAAGAATTTTCAAAAAGATTATTTGATGAATACAACATATTTGCACAAGCCATAGTATATCCGACAGTTCCCAGAGGAAAAGCTAGAATAAGACTGGAGCCTTCTGCAGCACATTCTGAACAAGATATGAAATATGTGGTGGACGCCTTCGTAGAGCTTGGTAGAAAAACAGGTTTTCTAAAATAAATAATTTTTAAAATTAATTATTTTTTGATGATGCCTCTCTCTAATCTTTTCTCTCTAAGCATGTTCCAGTATCTCAGATTATATATACATCCAGGGTCTGGAGCAGTAAGATCTTTGAAATAAGCATATGCTCTGGCTCTACATCCTCCACACACATTTTTAAAAGGACATTTCCCACAGAAATCTTTTAACAAAGATCTGTCTCTCAAGATCTTGAATACAGGTGATGTATCCCAGATCTCTCTAAAACTTCTCTCTCTAATATTTCCCACAGGCAACGGCAGAAACACACACGGTATGACATCTCCATTAGGCTGTATACCAGCATATATTCTTCCAGCACCGCATCCGCCCACGAATTCTGCTACAGCTCTTGTCACAAGGTCTTCTCCAACGTAAAAGTGTGTTGGCGCAATACTTCTTCCACTGCTCATCTGCAATGTGACTCTCCCAAACTGCGGTGCTGTGCTCACGATCAACATTTTTCTCTTCTTCATCTCATCATATATTTTTCTCATGAAAAACTCTCTCTGAGCAGGATCTAGATCTGCATCGATAATATCTACTCCTCTCCCCACAGGAACAAAGTTGAAGAAGACTACTCTTTTAACTCCTATGCTCTCAGCAAGATCAAGAATATCATCAACTTCACTAAGATTATATTTTGTTATAGTTACTGCCATAGCATGATCCACACCTAGTTTAACAATATTTTCAAGAGCTTTAACAGCCTTCTCCCAAGAGCCTCTGACCCCTCTGAATTCATCATGTTTATGTGGATATGCGCTGTCAACAGAAACCTCTATATATCTCAGACCTGCTTTAATAGATCTCATAAGAAAATCTCTGTCAGCAAACATCCAGCCGTTTGTCGCCACAGCGGCATGAATCCCTCTGTCAGATAGTGCCTTTACAATCTGTAGAAAATGAGGATGTATAGTAGGCTCTCCACCGCTCAAAGCTACCGAGGCCACGCCTGCTTTATCAAGTTGATCAACTAATTTCAATTTTTCTTCTAATGTAAGCTCGTCTGGAAGAGGCTTGTCAGCTCTCTGATAACAATGTTTACATCTCAGATTACACATGTTTGTGAAGTTCCAGACGATCAGAAATGGTGATGGAAGCTTCTGAGGAACAGTCACACCATATCTAGCGATCCCTTCGAAGACTAATGCCACTCCTCTTCTCAACGCAGGATCTTTTAATAATATTCTTACAGACTCCTCGTCACCTCCTATGATTCTGAGGCTGAATCTCATGAGTATCTCAAAACTTTCTCCTAAAAACCTCATCATAAGTGGACAGCTGACGACTTCTCTAGCGAAAAATGCTAAGGCATGATATAACATTGATTGCTCAACAATCTTATTATCTGAATATCTACATGAGATCCTCTTCAGATAAGTCTTCATGTAAGCTCTTATGACAGGATTTCCAAGAACATATCTTAAGACGGTCAATAATGCTCCAGTGCTCTCTCTCTTTCCACTCATAGGCTTCACCTCACAACTTTTTTGATCGCTTCAAATAAGAATCTTGCAGCCTCTTTAGCAAGTAATGGCGCAAGATCTTTTATTCTTCCACTTCTGATCTCTCGCAATATAAATGATGTTCTTAGATAAAATCTTCTATAAGCCTCGACAAGCATCTTCTCAAGCTGTTTGGCGGTGAAATAAAATCCTCTCATAACAGGTCTGAGAGTTGTATAATGCTCCCAGTTTCTGTCAACAATAAGATCATGTTGTAAAGCATATTCATATAACGGGGTCCCTGGATAAGGCGTTAAAACAGTAAACTGTGCATAATCAGGGTCGAGCCTTATGGCGAAATCAATAGTTTTTCTCATGTCATCAATAGTCTCCCATGGAAATCCGAGAATAAAACTTCCACTCGCAAAACCTTTCAACTCTTTAACCCATTGAAATACTTTCACAGCCTGTTCTAAAGTGATCTTTTTACCTATTTTGTCTAAAGTCTCTTGAGAAGCTGATTCAACTCCGAAATATATTGCAGAGCATCCGTTCTCATATAAAAGTTTTAACATTTCTTTATCAACATGATCAACTCTTGAACCACAGGCAAAAGTTATGTCTAGTCTTCTCTCTCTAAATTCTTTAATAAGGTCGTATATGAATCTTCTGTTTATAGTGAGCTCATCATCTGTGAAAACAATCGTCTTGATATTATATTTATTAACGATCTCTTCAATCTCGTCAGCAACATTTCTAGCAGATCTTATTCTGATCCTTCTGCCCCAGAAATATGATGTTATACAATAGATACATCCATATGGGCATCCTCTGCTGGCCATCACATGAGCGATCTTAATAGGCTTGTTAAACAATGTGTATCTATCTATAGGCAGAAGATGTCTAGCTGGTCTAGGCAGCTCATCTAGATTCATTATAAGAGGTCTTGGAGGCGTGGCGACAATTCTCCCATCTCTATCTCTGAAAGCTATTCCATGAACATTTTTTAATCTCTCACTTTTCAAATCTTCTTTCTCAAACAAATCTGCTAGCTCAAGCATAGTATATTCTCCTTCAAATCTTACAACGATATCAGCACCTTCGTTGATAGCCTCCTCATACATATAAGTAGGATGTACACCACCTACTACAATAGGAGTGTCTGGATACAGGCTTTTTAATAATCTGATCGTCTTATAACCTCTTGGAGCGAGAGGGGTCTGTAGAGAAATTCCTATGATATCCGGCTTCCACTCCTTAACTTCTGAGATAAAACTCTCAGTATCAAGCTCTAGAGTAGGTGAGTCAATAATCTTAACCTTATGACCTTTCTCCTCAAGAACAGAAGCAATAATAGCAAGACCTAGAGGAGGAGCTTTCATACCAGTAATCTTATAAATCTCAAGATCATGTGTATCAGGAGGTAGAGCAAGTAGAACTCTAGTCATCTGTTATCCCATATCTGTAATTGGATATATGAGTATATAATAAAGATTTAATTGACATGATCTAGGAATATATATATTTAAAATGATTAAATATTTCTAATCTTTATAGTCTTGATCTCGTAGGGATCAAATGTTATAAGATCTTTTCTCTCGCCTTTAAGCTCCAATAGATCTAGCTCTTCGCCCTCTAGTCTCAGACTGGTTCTTCTGCCGTATGTCTCCCAAAGTCTCATCACATAGTCTTCGTCATCTTCAGAGATTTTTATAGTCTCCAACAATATGTTGGGATGATCTATTTTTATAAATCTTTTGTTGACATAAGATCCTTTGATGCTTTTTAAAGGTCTGTGATACTCTAATGCTTTTCGGGGTATCTCAGCCTCTCTCCAGCCTCCTTTATGTGGGTAGAGTGCAAACTCAATGTCGATCTCTCCATGATCTAAATGTGGATTCGGGAATATAGGCGTCTTAAGAAGTGTTATACCGACGATTCTTTTATTAATGTTATGTCCTGATCTTCCTTTATTAATAATTGCAAGACCATAATCAGTTGTGTATATGTCGAGCCATCTCCACACTGGAAACTCAAATTTTGCTTCGTCCCACGGATTTTGAGGAGCAACACTTCTTCTGATAACTCCATAAGGTATCTCAGCCTCAGCTCCAATAGGATCGAAGCTTAGCTCGAGTAATTCTTTAAACAAGACAAATCTGTCTGCCACAAAACCTTTTATTCTAAAATCTATTCTTCTATTATCTCTCCAGAGACAGATCTTTTCTTTCAAAACTGTCTTTCTATATACGTATTCTCTCTCTATACATGCTCTCAGAGGACCTTTCTCAACTAGTCTAATCTCAACAGGCTTAAGCTCTCTACAAGATCTTGTGTACCAAGGATCTATGTCCCAGCCATCCCACTCAGCCGGGATGTCTCTACATGCGATTACATAAGATCTTTTCACAACATCAATGTTGTTCTCAAGATCTTTTATATAACCATCTCTATAAAACTCTATTAAGCCATTACTAATCTTTTGATCATCACCTTGAAGAGGATCCACGGGAGCTCCCTCGCCAATTTCAAAACTTGTTATGCTCATACCAGAAGCATTTACCAGAGAATATACTTCTCCATCAATAATCTGCTGTACAGCTCCTTTGACAGCTCCTCTCACCACATCTCTTCTATCCCATGGGAGAGTGTTGACCACATTAAGATACTCTCCTTCTCCAGATATTCTTCTGAGAACCTCATTAATTTTCTCATCAACTTCTTTATCAAGTCTCTCAAGTCTATCTATATAATAGTTATATGCCTCGTTAACAAGTGTTGCTGACGCAGTATCGTGAAACTCAGCCTCCAACAGCATCTCCCAAAGATCTTTATAATTTCTCTTTTCACCAGCCATGAAAGATATTATCTCAAGATCTTTAAGCTTCTCTTCTAACATTCTTATAAGCTTTTTAATCTTGTGACCAGTTGAATATGTTCCTCGATGAATCTCTAGATAAAGCTCTCCTCTCCATCTAGGCAACTCATGATCTCTCACAATCTTATAATACTCGTAAGGATCTGCGAGAACGATCTTTGGCATCCCAGGGGCTTGTGAATAGATTCTAAGCCTCTCCATCATTATCCACGTGGGTCCTCCGCCGCCGTCTCCAAATCCAAATGCTATAAAAGCAGGAGTAAATGGCGAAGTATGATCTTTCCATGCACCCATGATCTGTTGAGGCGAAAGATTGCTTCCATATGTTGCATAGTTTACAGTGATAATCTCTGTCCCATCTACGCCCTCCCATATAAATAATGAGTATGGGAATCTATTTTGTTTATTCCAGTATAGTTTGTGTGTGAAAAATATTTTGATCCCTGATTTTCTAAGGATCTGTGGTAAAGATCCTGTGTAGCCAAATGAGTCTGGCAGCCAGCCGACCTCAGTTATTCTCCCGATCTCTTTCAGAAGAAGTCTCTGACCATATAAAAACTGTCTCACAAGAGATTCTCCGCCTATTATATTTGTGTCGCTCTCAACCCACATTCCTCCCACAGGTATTATAATCTCTTTTTTGATTGCCTCAAGAATCTTCTTATAAAGATCTGGATCTTCTTCTCTAAGCCATTTAAGATATAACATGTTTGATAACACAAATTTCATAGGATACATCTTAGATAGAGTGAGAACATTTTTTAATGTTCTTATAACCTTTCGTTTAGTCACATCAGGAGGCCACAGCCACGAGACGTCTATATGTGCATGTCCCACAGCATAGATCATTCCTATAGACCCTTCCAGCTCTCTATATATATTCTCCAGCTCTCTATGGAGAAGATCTAATGCGCTTCTACTCATCTCAGCCAGCTTCTTAGGATCCATAGGCATTATATCTGGGTCCAGCTTGATATCATAATATTTCACAGATGATATGTAGAAAGGAGGTCTGGAGATACTGTATAGTGAGGATGCTTTCAACTGCCATTCTGTGACCCCCTCAATATCGATCTGATCCAAGGCTTTGTTAAGAATATAGATGAGCCTCTCATCCCTAGTGTATCCAGCAAGATCTGTCAGAAGATTCGCCTCAATAACAAATCTAAAGCTCCAAGGCTCTTTAACATAAAGATATAGACCATTGAAATTAAAAAGCTTCTCTCCAAAAGGGCCTACTACGGCTGGTCTCAACATTATTTTTTTCAAACCTTTAGAAGATATAGGTATAAATCTGTTCTCATGACCTCCCTCAGGCGTTTTAAATACTGCATGTATCTCATCATCTATATATAAAGTTCCTTCACCAACTAGATCAACAAATATATATCCGTCTCCCTCATCAAAAAAGAGCTCACCACACAAAGCATTCATCTGATCATGACATTTATTTAAGACTATCTCGGAGAATCTTAATGTGGATGCAGTCTCTATATAAAAAAGCTCTGTTTTAATGCCTTCTAGTGTTCTCATATTATTCAATTTTATACCCATCATTTTTTCATAATTATAATCTTATAACAATTAATTACGTATAGTTATAAAATAGTCTAAACAAATATTTTATAAGAAAATTATTTTAAAAAGGATGTGCAACATAATATCTTTAGAAGATCCTGATATATGTCTCGTAATATTCTATCCATTTAGAGAGGAGAATAGAGAGCTTTGTAAAGAGAGAATCAGAGAACTGAAAGATCTGGGTGTCACAGGCGTTGTAAACTATGGTCCTGTCTCAATAGGAAAATTCAAAGTTCTCGGTAAAGGTCATGCGGCTATAGTCTCTCTCGCAGCTCACAAATCTATAGGTGTAGTAGCTTTAAAAATCAGAAGATCTGACTCTAAGAGAGATTCTCTAGAGAATGAGGCTTTTATCTTGAAAATATTATCAGAGACAGGCTATGTACCAAAGCTTTTCTTATATTCAAAAAATTTTATAGTAAGAGAATTTGTAGATGGATTATTATTAAAAGATTTCCTAGAGAAATATCGTGATAATCATCAGATGATAAGAGATTTAGCAGAGAATCTTGTGAGATCAGCTTGGAAGATAGATTCTTTTAATGTTGATATTGAAGAAATTTCCAGACCTGATAAACAGATCATTATTAAAAATAATGATCTTTTGAAGATATATTATATAGATCTTGAGAGCGCAAAAACAAATGATCATCCGGCTAATCTAAACAGGATCATAAGTTTTTTAATAAGCAATAAATTGATGAGAGGAGCTCTAAATATAGATGAGAACATTATCAATATCTTGTCATCTTATCTGAGAGATTATAGAAGAGGAGATCATGTTATTAGAGAGAGAATTCTTATAAAGATTATAGAAACATTATTTAGAAAACGACATGTTTAAAAGATCTTTTGTATATTTATATGTTCTATTAAAGACAGGAAGATCATTAGGAAAATTTTAAATTCTCAAAAAATCTTTCTAAGATTTTTGGGATAAATTGAGAGGCTTATCTCAACAAAAGATTGATAAAAAGATTCTTACAGTAATATCAGTGACTACATTAATTAATTTCATGGCTGGATATAATGCGAGACTTGCAGTAGTAGGCATGCCTACTATTGCACATGATCTTAATGCTGACATATGGAGTATGACATGGATTATTCAAGGCTATATGCTTGGATCAACTTTTGTACAACTGATCGTTGGCAGACTATCTGATCTTTTTGGTAGAGTAAGAATGTTTAATCTCGGCATACTTATATTCATCATAGGAGCATTAGCCTCAGGCATAAGCTCTGAGCCGTATATACTTGCGTTATCAAGAATTCTACAAGGTCTCGGCGGGGCATTTCTAATGAGTCTCTCAGTAACTATATTAACAGATAATATTCCTTCCAACATGTTGGGAAGATGGCTGGGCATCAATCAGATCACTTGGAGAGCTGGCGCAATCATTGGATTGACTATGAGCGGTTTCATAATTGATTATCTAGGTTGGAGATGGATATTTCTATCTCAGATCCCTATAGGATTAATTGCATTATATTGGAGCATGAGATCTTTGAAAGAAATTTATAAACCAGTTGAGAAGCCTAAGATAGATTTCCAAGGTTTCGCATTATTCAGCGTCTCAATCACTCTATTATTAATCTCATTAACGTTAACAGGATATGGATACGAGATCTACTCAAGAGAATTATTGATAACCTCATTAACACTATTTGTATTATTCGTGATCTGGGAGATCAAGACTACATCTCCAGCCTTGGATCTTAAGATATTTAAAATATGGCAGTTCACAGGAGGAATAATAGCACAGCTTTTATATTCAATAGGGTTTGGAGCTTCACTGACTCTTTTGGCAATATATCTTCAGAGCGTGAATGGTCTCGACCCTTCTATCACAGGAATGTTGTTAACACCATATGAGGTTACATTTATGATCTTTGGAGTTATAGGAGGATGGTTATCAGATAAAATAGGTTTTGCCCCTGTGACCATCACGGGGCTTACATTATCTTCATTAGGATTATATATGTTCAGCAGATTATCAACATTGATGACATTAATCATAGGCGAATTAATATTTGGAATAGGAACAGGACTTTTCGTTTCTCCAAACACTAGTTCTATAATGACTTCAGTTCCTCCACAGAGAAGAGGTGTGGCATCGTCTCTAAGAACATTATCATTTAACATAGGATTCATATTAAGTCTTAATCTATCGATATTATCAATGACATATTATATTCCATATAAAATTGCCTCACAACTTATCACGTTAGGAGAAGCATTAGGATCTCATTCTCAGAATATTGCTGTAGAATTAGAAAAGCTTGATTCTGCTATAAAACATTCTTTTCTTATACAGTCAATTGTCATGGCTCTTGGGATACCTTTTAGTATCACAAGAATAAAAAGATCTTTGCATAAATAATTTCTTAATACATATTAAATAGATCTATATATTGATTAATAGTTATTTATGAACAAGTAAATGATTAACTGGTGTCAATATTATGAGTAGAAAAATATTGTCTAAAGAAGATCTTGATAAAATGATCCTTAGAATTATACAAGATAACCCAAAAATATCTCTCGGAGAATTAAGTAGAGAATTAGGTGTTCCCAAAGCGACAGTATATTATAGACTTAAGAATCTTGAGTCTTTAGGATATATAAAAGGATACAGAGCTATTTTAAATGCTGAGAGACTAGGTTTTGATTATCATACTATAACTCTTGTCAGAGGAAGATATGGAAGAGATTATCATGAGATCCTTGGAGAATTTCTTTCGACACTGCCATATGTTCAGAGCGTCTATTATGTTCTTGGAGACATAGATTTTGTTGTGATTGCTAAAAGTCCTAACAGAGAAGAATTTATGAAACTATTGAATCAGATGATCTCTAATCCTTATGTTGAGAGAACCTCCACGATGGTTGCAATAAAAATTTATAAAGAGGATCCTAAGTTATTCATATGATCATTTTAACAGGCCGAGGTCTCTAAGACCTGCAAGTATCAAGCTGACAGCTATTGAAGCTATTATCAGAGACATAAATTTTCCAAGACCTTGTAAAGTTGATGATCCTAAGTATTTGAAGAGCTTAGGCGAATATCTTAGCAATGGATAGGTGGCTATCAACGCGATATATGCTCCTAATAATGTTGTTAAAGAGCCGTATAGTCTTGAATATACTATTAAAGTGCTCATAGTTCCTGGACCAACTATCAATGGAGTTGCTATTGGAACAACAGCATAATCACCGGCATAGACTTGCTCAGGTTTGTGCCCTGTGATCAACATATCAATTGCTACAGCCATGAGAAGCACTCCGCCAGCTATTCTTAGAGAAACAATGTCTATACTGAAAAGCTTTAGAACATACTCTCCAGCTAATGAGAATAATGTTAATAATATGAAGATGACGATGACAGCTTTTTTAACAATCTCACTAGTGATCTTGTCAATCTCCTCCTCACTTCTTTTCACAGAGTTTATATAGCTTACTAATGTAGGTATTGCGGCAGGAGGATCCATTATAGCAAATATTGATACTGCCACAGGTATCAAGACCTGTAGTATATAGTTGATAAGCTCCATTATTCATCCGAATAAAATTAGACAAAACTTATATATGAGCTATACATAGATCATTAAATAACGTCTCAGCTAATATATATCAAGATCTTTTGAATGTCTGATTATATAGAATAAGAAGTTTTAAGCTGTAGAGACATCTTTATCTTATTAAATTAAATTGAAAAAGAGAGTCCCTGTGATCACAATCGAAGTATATGATCAGAGGTAGCTAATCAGAAATAATATCAATAGGATCCATGTTGAGGAACTGGCTGTGTTAAAAACCTCGCGAGAGCTTCTCAAGATCTTGTTTCTAAATCTGAGAAGAGAGATGAGATGTGGTTGCCCGTGCTCATCAACTGGGTTATTTTTGTTGTTTGGGTTATCTTGGATATTATGAGCACGGGCTTCCCCCTCAACACCCACTCATTTTTCGTGGGGTCATGGGAGGCTTCATAGACGGGCACCACTTGGCCCGCCTCGTGGGTTATGAGCATAATTCTCCCGCCACTGATGGCTACCATGCCGTCATTGTGGCGGGAGAATAGGTTGAGGCACGCGACATAGTGGGCGTTGAGTGTGAAGCCGCATTTTCCGCATCTAAAGGTTTCTCTATTCACTCTATTCCTCTTGTCACTATATCTGCATATTGGGCATGTTATTGATGTCCCCCTGGCATCAACTTCTTCTACAGTCAATTTCCTCTCGACAAGCTCTGTGTCTAGGTATGTGGAGAACTTCCTATATGGAAAAGTCTCCAGCCTATAATTTAATTTTTTGTTTTTGCTCTTCCTCTTCCTCCTCCCGTTATTCCTCAAGTCTCTCAGTCCCTCTCTAACTAGATTTGCGTCAAAGTTCTCAGCCACTTCTCCGAGGGTGTGAGCCGTTTTCTTCAACCTATCCTCCACCTTATTCCTCTCTCCAGCACCATATTTAGCTAAGAGCCTATTCCTAACATATGGATCATCAACTTTTTTCTGAATACCTCTCCTAATGTTTCTGTAACTAATCCTTATCCTGGATACATTGTATCTAATTGAAAACAGTGTAGCAAACCCCCTATCGAAATCTATGAGCAAGGCGGCTACAGAGTCCTCGTTCACATCTATATAGAACTTATTCCTAGCCAGCCTAGTCTCAACATCCTTTACAATAGTTAAGAGAAGATATATCTCACCACCATCAAACAAGAGCTTTGAGTTTCCAATCCTAGCACCCCACAACTGATTCAATGCATAGTTGTACATGAGCATGATGAATCTAATGCTCTGCCCAGAGCCTCTGGAGACCCTAAATACATATATATGGCCGTTTTGCTCGATTCTGAAGGTGTCAATATGTAGATCAACTACCCTGAGCTCATTAACCGTTGGTTGAGATGGTTTTCCCCTTAATTTCCCCCTCTCCCATCTCCTGAGAAGCCTTCTATAGCTCTTATACATAGCCAAAGCCCTCTTGTACGCTTCTTCAACGAATTTGTTGTGTATATGTGGATACTTCTCTCTAAGAACTCTGTAGCATAGATCGTGAGTTCTCTTCCTACTCCTAGCATCACTAGCCATGATTATCTGTAATGCGTCTTTGACAAGCACTCTATATTCTTTAAAAAGCTTCACAACCTCTGCCTTATCTCTCTTTGTTAATGGTATTAGCTTAAGCTTCAGTGTCTTCCTTATCTCCATATATGATCTCCTCAACTAGTTTTTTTATTTTCCTAAACCTCTGAGAACGCTTGCCGTAGATTCTGGCTGCGAAGGAAGTGATTATTGACACGAAGTCTTCTATCAACTCCTCCTCATAACTCTTCTCACTCTCTTCAACAACCTCAACCCTAGCACCGTGGGACTCAAAGAATCTCTTGAGATACTCGAATCCAAACCTCGTTAATCTATCTCTGAACTCAACCACGACGACATCAATCTGTTTTCTAATAACCATGTCAAAGATCTTCCACAACCCGCTCCTCTCCTCATTCAACCCACTGGCGATGTCTGTTACAACATCAACTACTCTATATCCCTTAGCAGAGCAGTAGCTCCTCAATCTCTCGACTTGTCTGTCTAAGTTACCCTCTCTCCTCTGCTTATCAGAGGAGACCCTGGCATAGATGACGGCTCTAATCTCCCCGGGCTGAACCCCGTGGAGAAATCTCTTAACCTCACTCTCAGGAATCATCCAGAGCTTCCCAACTCTAACGGCCCTAATGTTGCCTTGCTTAATCCACTTCTTAACAGCACTAACGCTAACATTGAGAATCTCGGCGACCTCACTAGTCCTATAGAGTCTCTCACTTATATCTATGCCTCTAGTGATTCTCAGTATCTATAGTAGCTAAAGAGTTTATAAGCTTATCGCTAACTCAACAGTCTAGAAATGCTGGAGATAGCTAGAGAATTTTTATTCTTTATTTTAATGAGTGATCTGTTAGAAAAAATAAATTTAAGAATCAAATGATCAGTCTATAAATTTCTTATAGATCTTTCGAAAGCCTCCAGTATCTTGTCGAGCTTTTCATATTCGATCACAAGCGGAGGCTGAATTCTTATGACATTGCCATATACTCCTCCTATCCCCACGAGAACTCCTTCATCAAACATTTTTCTCATAATCTTCTTAGCCTCCTCTCTGGCAGGCGTCTTTGAAGAGTCTTTAACAAGCTCTACACCTATCATAAGACCTTTTCCTCTAACATCTCCAATGATCTTATATCTGTCTTTAAGCTCGTGAAGTCTCTTCATTACGTAAGCTCCTTTCTCTTCTGCTTTTTTATGAAGCTCTTCTCTTAATATGATCTCTATGTTTCTTATCGCCGCCGCTGCTGAGACAGGGTTTCCGCCGAATGTTGAGAAATGATCTCCAGGCTCAAATGCAGAAGCAATCTCTTCACTAGTCGTACAAGCTCCCAGCGGAAGTCCTCCTCCTAATGCTTTTGCCATAGTCATTATGTCAGGCTCAACATCATAATGTTCTACTCCAAACATTTTTCCTGTTCTTCCAAAGCCTGTCTGAACCTCATCTACTATTAAAAGACCTCCGTATCTATCTAAGATCTCTTCTCGAAAGATTTTCAAATAATTCTTTGGAAGAGGGATTATGCCTGGCTCACCTATCACAGGCTCTACAATGAATCCTGATATTTGACCTGTTGATGCCTCTCTTATAATGTCTCTGGCAAGCTCAACATATATTTTTCCACACTCCTCTTCATCATCAACTTTGAAAGGCGCTCTATAACAATATGGTGCTGGAACAAAGATCACTCCAGACAACAGAGGCCCCATGCCTCTTTTTCTACCTCCTTGACCAGTTATGCTCAGCGTGCCTAATGTTCTGCCGTGAAATGATGGTGTAAGAGCAATTATCTCATGTCTTCTAGTGTATTTTCTGGCTAGTTTAATAGCACATTCATTAGCCTCAGCACCGCTGTTTCCAAAAAATGTCTTGGCAAGTCTTTTCGAAGGCATTATCTGTGCAAGTCTTTTAGCAAGCTCTACTAGGATGGGGACGTAGTAGTAATATGATGAGACATGCATATATATTCTAGCCTGTTCTATTACTGCTGAGATTATCTCATCTCTACAGTGACCTATGTTCATAACAGATATGCCTGAGAAAGCATCTATAAACTCTCTACCATCAATATCTTTTATAACAGATCCTTCTGCCTCTGCAATTACTAGTGGCGTCACTTCATCTACTATATTAAGGATCAGATATTTATGAGCGTCTCTAATGATATCTTCTCTCAACATGCTGATCATCTTCATCTACTATTAATAATTATACAGATAATAATCTAATAACAAGATCAGTTGTACAATGATTATAATAATCTTTTTGCTATTTATATATCGTCTAAAATATTTTATTCTCTGAGGCGGTCTCATGAGAGAGAGTTTATTTGATAAATTAAATGAGATGAGAGACTACTATGGTTATCTACCAAATTTCATAAGAAACAGATATGTTGAGGCTGAGACAGATAGATATTTAGACTCATATGATCCTGGGAGAGGAGAGGTTATCGCTAAAGTCCCTGTATCATCTTCAAAAGATGTTGAAGAGGCAGTCTCTCAAGCTGTTAGTGCGTTTGAGAAATGGTCTAGACTGCCTATATACGACAGACTTCAATACCTGATCAGACTGAAGGTTCTTGTTGAAGAGAGGAGAGATTTCTTCGCAAGATTATTATCACAAAGCGTTGGCAAAACTCTTAGAGAGGCTAGAGGAGAGATTTTCAGAGCTATTCAAGCAATAGATTCTGCATTAGGGTCTCCCCATTTATTTGCTATGACAAGAAAGATCATGAATATCGCGAGGACGGAGCCTGAGATCGATATGGAGGTTGTTCGCGAGCCTCTCGGAGTTTTTCTCATAATATCTCCATTCAATTTCCCAATAATGATCCCTATGTGGTTTATCCCATGGGCAGTGACTTTAGGAAACACTGTCATAGTCAAACCCAGCGAACAAGATCCTACGCCGTTGATAGCTTTCGTAAGGATGTTTAGAGAGGCGGGATATCCCGAGGGAGTTGTGAACCTGGTCAATGGAGACGGATCTACAGGAAGAATGCTTTTGACACATAAAGACGTGGTAGGGGTAGCCTTCGTAGGATCCACAGCAGTTGGAGAGAAAATATATGCAGAAGCTGCGGCACATGGTAAAAGAGCTCTTGCACAGACAAGCGCAAAAAACCCTGTCGTCATGATGCCGGACGCATCTTCTGAACAGTCTATAGAAAATATCGTCGGAGGATTCTTTGATATGGTTGGGCAGAGATGTCTCGCTCCAGGACTTTTAATACTTGTGGGAGAGGCTTATGAGAAGTTTCTAAACAGGATCATTGATAAAGTTAAGAAGATTAGAGTAGGATATCAGCTGAGTGAGGATGTCGACATGGGTCCTCTGATATCTGAGACTGCGAGAAAAAGGATCATAAGTATGATTAATGAGGCTTTAGAATCAGGATCTAAAGTATATTTAGATGGAAGAGAACATGCTCCCCCAAAAGGATTTGAGAAAGGATTTTATCTAGGCCCGACAATTATTGAGACATCGCCAGACTCTAAGATAGCTCATGAAGAAATCTTCGGCCCTGTGATGCCTATTGTGAAGGCTAAAGATTTTGAAGAGGCCGTTCAAATTGGTAACACAAGAAAATATGGAAACACAGCTGTGATATTCACATCATCAGGAAAATATGCACGAGAGTTCGCTAGAAGAGTTAATGTTGGAAATGTAGGGATAAATGTGGCTGTGGCACAACCAGATCAGTTCTTCCCATTTCCTGGTAGAAAAAAGAGTTTCTTCGGAGTATTACACGGCCAAGTAGACGCTATAGACTTCTTCACAGATAGAAAAGTTATTATTCAGAGATGGTGGTGAAAAAAATTATTTTTTCATCAAGCCCTGTCTTCAAGTCAAGATCATATTCTTCTAAGTTTCGGATTAAACAGTTCTTCTAATGAGAATCCTATCAATACAAAACCGAAGATCAGCAGAACTATAAATATTCCTGGTGGAACAAAATACCACCAACATCCGCTTGACAACGCTCCAGATGCAAATGCGTAATGAAGGATCATTCCCCAGCTGAGGTCATTGACATCTCCTACGCCGAGAAAGACCATTGCTGCATGAGAGAATATAGCGTTTGAAGCTGATAACGCCATATTTGCGTATATCACTGATGTAGTGTTTGGAAGAATATGTCTGAATATGATCCTCTTGTCGCTTCCTCCCAGAGCTTTTATAGCCTCGACGTATGGCCATTCTTTAATTGATAAAACCATTGATCTTACTACTCTAGCTGTAGGGCTCCAGCTTAATATTCCTATGACTATGATGACGTTCATTAATGAAGAGCCTAGTATAGATCCTATTATTATCATAAGTATGATAGGCGGGACAACCAGAAAGAAATCTGTGATTCTCATTAGGATCTCGTCTAAAAGACCTCCATAGTATCCGCTCACAAGACCTATCAGACTTCCGATAAACACAGCTATTAATGCTGCTGAGAAGCCTACTAACAGAGATATTCTAGCGCCATAGACATTTAATGAAAAAAGATCTTGACCCACCTCGTTTGTGCCAAACCAATGTTGAAGAGTTGGAGGCTCTAGATAAGCAGATGGATCTGTCTGTTCAGGACTGTATCTAGATATAAAAGGAGCCAGCAATGCGATTGTAATAAAGAATAGAACTATGAATAGTCCTGCGACACCTAATCTATTGTTTTTATATATGATCCATAGCTCACGAATATCTTTAAAAAACTTTTTCACACTAGAATCAAGTCTCAACCATATCTCACCCTAGGATCTAGAAGTCCGTATAGAAGATCTGCTATTAGATTTGCGATCACAACAGATATAGTTATGAATAAAAAGGCCCCCTGAAGAATAGGATAATCTCTGTTTAGAATAGCATCATAAATAAGTCTTCCAACGCCTGGCCATGAGAAAACTGTCTCAGTCAATACGGCGCCTGCAACCACAAGCCCTAGATTAATTGCTATGATACTTATAGTGGGCAACATAGCATTTCTAAGAGCATAATCTCTCAAAATCTTTGTTTGAGAAAGACCTTTTGCAATAGCGACTGTTACATAATCTTCTGTCAACACATCAATTAACGTGTTTCTCATTATAATCATGAACTCGCCGAACATGACGAGTGTTAAAGTTATGAAGGGCAGAATAAAATGTCTAAGAAAATCTATCAAAAGATCTGTCCATGAGCTATATATAGCTCCGTATGTCAACATTCCTGAGACAGGAAGATGAAGATAATATATTGATAATAATATGAATATGCCTCCCAGCCAGAATGTTGGCAGAGAATATAATGACATGCCTATTAACAATATCGAGACGTCTGTCTTCGAACCTCTTCTCCAAGCAGATATAAGCCCGGCCACAATGCCTAGAGCTATTGCTGCCAGAGTAGATGGGAGAACAAGGATCAGCGAGTTGATCATTCTAGGCATCAATACTGATGTAACAGGCTGTCTGTAGAAGAATGAGAGACCTAGATTACCTTGAAAAACATTTATAAGATAAATAAAATATTGATCTATAAGAGGCCTGTCCAAGCCGAACTGAGCTTCTAAAGCTCTGATCTGTTCGTCAGTCAAACGAGGATTTCTAAATAAAAGTTCAATAGGATTCCCAGGTAGGATTCGAAAAATAAAAAAATTTATAGTCAATATAGCAAATACTGCTATGATCGCCCCTAAGAACCTTCTCACAACATATCTTGAATATCTTGAAGACATCTTACGAAGCCTTTCCTCTTCTAGTTGTCGCCCATATAACTAGTCCTAACACAATTATTACCACTATTATTATAGCAATGATCAGTGATGTCTCTACTGAGATGCCTGGTAGAGCAGCTGCTGTTGTAGTAGTTGTCGCTACCTGTGTAGCAGATGTCGAGATAATAGGAGTCGTCGTAGTTAATCCTGTTGTAGTAGTTGTCGTGGCCGGCGCTGATGTTGTTGGAGACACTATCTTTATCTTTAGAAAAACTGTCCAGTCATATCCTCCGAAAGGTCCTCCCGGCCAGTCCAAGTCGAAACCTGTGATCCTGTTCTTGTTATATGCCTGAGGTGCTGTCACTTGATAAAGCGGTAGATACGGAAGATCTCTGTATAACATCTCTTGCATTTTCCATGCGATCTCTTTTACTGTATCAAGATCTTTAGCCTCTAACATTTTCTGATAAAGACTGTCATACTCAGGATTCACATAGCCGCTGTCAGAAGTTCCCATAATAACTTGATTTGATAGAAATACAGATAATATCGTTGGGTCTCCAGGAGCGACAAACCAGTCCCATATGTCTATGTCATGTCCAAGCGTGGTCTTGTTATCTACTTTAGTCCATATTATAGATGCCATACTTCCAGTGTCCATGGCCTTGACAACATAAGTACAAGCCTCGCTCTTTAGGGCGTGGTATATTTTATAAGTTTTTATAATATTTTTGAGGGTCGGGTCTTTGGCGGACAGAAAATTCAGGATGTCCGGCGGGGGGAATCCCCGAGGTGTGTCCGTCAGAGAGCCTGACCCTCTTCAGTCTTTTCGAGGGCTCGTTGAGAAGAGAAAGAAAAGTAGTAAAAGAACTGTGAGGCTGAGACTGTTTCCAGAGGAGCATGAGGAAAAGATATTATTTGATATCGGCTTGACATCTGTGAGGCTGTGGAACGAGCTTAATTATGAGAAGAGACAGCTGTTCTTTAAGAACGATCTGACGCCTGAGAAAAGAATTGAGATCAACAGAAAATATTATCATAAGTATAAGAATTTTCTAGGCGTTAATGCCGGTCAGATTATTAATAAAAATGAGGAGGCATGGGATTCATTCTTCGAGCTTTTGAAAATGAAGAGACAAAGAAGATTGCCGCCTCATATCAGAAAGATTTCTCCGCCAGGCTATTGGAAAGATAGGATCACAGGAGAAAAGAAGATCCATATTTTGATTAGAAACGATAGATACTATCTGGAGCCTATTAATGAGAGCGAGGGCCGTCTGATTCTTAAAGATTTTAAACTTAGTATAAGATATGTCGGCAGAATAAGATGGGAGGGCAAACAAGGGAGACTAGAAATTATTTATGAGGCTAATAGATGGTTCGCCTATATACCTATAGAAGTTGGAGAAAAACCTTCTAAATCAAATCTCAAAGGATATGTGAAGCCTAATTATAAAGATAAGAAAAATAGAATTTTTAATCCTAGATCTATCAAGCAAAAAGATCCTGTTGGAGATAAAAAGGCTTTCATAGATATAGGTCTTAACAATCTGTTTGCCGTATTAGTCTCAGACGGATCAGCATTACTTATCAAAGGAGGATCTATTAAATCTGAGTATTACTGGTGGAAAAGAGAGATCTCTACATACCAATCTATAAGAGATCTGCTTAAAAACGCTGGGATCCATAAATGGGTAGAATATCATGAGAAGCTTCTCAAAGCAATGTATAAAAGAGATGAGAGGCTCAGACATCTCTATAGAACGGCTATTAGATTTCTAGCTGAGATATTATGGAGCAGAGGAGTTGAGAAGATATATGTTGGATATCCAATGATGCTCTCACAATATAATGGTAATGAGTATAATACTAACATATGGTGGTATAGAAAAATTATTCTATGGATGATAGATGTGTTCATTGAATATGGCATAGATGTTGAGATTGTTTCTGAGGATTATACAAGCATGAAATGTTCTATATGTGGAGAAATACATAAAAATGGAAGAATATACAGAGGACTATATATATGTAGAAAAACTGGGAAGAAGATTAATGCTGATATAAACGCTTCACTAAACATAGCAAGAAAAATAGGATACAAGATAACAGTAGCAAGAAAGATAGAGAGCTATCTTATAACACATAACGGCATAAAATCATTAATCCCCCACCAGAGGGCTAACACCCGAGACCCAGAGATTCGAAACCTCGCCCTTTAGGGCGGGGAGGGGTCATAAGAGTATCATATACATCAGATGTTGCCCATCCTGATACTTGAGCATATGTTGTGAAAGGATTGAAAGTGTCGAAAGAAGTTCCTCCCCATCCTATCTTTACAATATTCTCAGCCTGAGAA
>Ga0080005_105084_pt1 | contig 27977 bp, 30 predicted proteins | sample JossMetagenome_2_FD_69208 | JGI IMG/M metagenome (GOLD analysis project Ga0080005, IMG submission 69208) | Hot spring sediment microbial communities from Joseph's Coat, Yellowstone National Park, USA - JC3_ASED (SPADES assembly) (version 2) | ecosystem: Environmental > Aquatic > Thermal springs >...
GCTATTCTTTTTCCAGAGTATTTCGATACTGATGCCTCGAACATGTAGACAAGGCTCATGAAACCACCAAAAATATAAGAACTAGAAAAGTTTATAAGTTCTGCTAACAGAAATTGGTTGTTGCTGATAGCCTATGAACCTCTCTATGAGGGTTTTGGCAACAGCAAAGATTGAGGCTGTTGCCCCCAAGGGGGGTGAGGCCCTCTTACACCAATTCCTAAAAGCATATAGAGATGCTGTTCAGTATATAGTTGATGGGATTTGGGGTTTAGGTGATACCCCATCTGAAGAGAGTTTGCATAAGATGTTCTACAGCGAGTTGAAGAGGCTTGGTTTTAGAGCTCATCACGTATCTGAAATCTATAGGAGGGCTAGGGAGGTTGTTGAGGGTGCTAAGAAGAATAACGGTTCTAAGCCTGTACTGAGAAGGTTGACTGCAAGGATACACCCACTAGACTATAGAGTAGACTTCAGCGCGAAAACATTGAGAATAGCTGTTTTAAACAGTGAGTGGGTTGGGCTGAGGCTCAAGTGGTATAAGTATTTAGATAAGTATCTCGATGGCTCTTGGAAACCAGGGGAGATACTTGTTAGCTATAGAAATGGAAAAATACTTATTTACATAACATTTCACAGAGATGTTAAACCCATGGATTCTAGGGCTGTTATGGGTATAGACATAAACTTCAACAACATAACATACACAGTTCTAGACTTGAGTGGAAATCTAATCACGATTGGTGTTATACCTTTCAAAGGTCTTGGAAGAGCTCTTCACCTAAAGAAGCTTTCTGAAGATTTGCAGAGGAGGTTCCCAAATTCTTGGAGATTCATGAAGTGGGTTAGGGGGGTTAGGGGTAGGTGGCTTAATAGAGCAAGAAACATATTGGTGGACTCAGCCCACAGATCATCTAAGAGACTCGCTGAAATAGCCAAAGAGCACAGCGCTTTAATAGTCTTTGAGGATCTGGATAAGCTTAAAGAGAATAGCAAACATTGTTACAAACTCTCATGGGAAAAGTCTTTGTGGTGCTACAAGAGAATACAGATGTTCACAGAGTATAAAGCCATGGTCTACGGAATTAAAACAATTTATGTAAACCCATTTAAAACATCTAGAAGGTCTCCAAATGGAGAAAAGCTTAAGTTCATAAACTATAGATTTGTGGTTTAGTGACATCTAGAGATGTTGTAGCATCTTGGAACATAGCTTTAAGAGGCTTAGAGAAGTTAAAGCGTGTGAGGAGCTCTTGGGTTATGTTGAGTCCTGATAGCCCTGCAGATGAGGGTGTGAAAACCCGACCCAATGCAGAGAACCCCGAGGCAAGAAAAATATATCCACAAATATTTACAACTATTCACAAATAATCGCCTCGGGGAAACCCGCAGCACCATATAACATAACATCATAATTCTGTATGCATCTCTATATGAGATCCTGGCTGTTTCAATCTATACCCTACATTGCTCTGCATAGTGCTTCAGATTTCCTACAATTCCATATTCGCCACCTTAAACTAAATTACTAGAGCACCTTCCTCCAAGACATTTAAAGGCGAAGAATATTATTGAATTGTTAACAGTTGATTGTTAAAGGACAAAATTAAGAAATCTAGCCCTTATGGTTTTACATAGCTCTGCGCTGTTTCGTAATATAATCTCCTTCCCCACATCCACACAGGTTTTCAAAGGCTTAGAAACGTTTAGAACAGCCCAAGAACCCCACACCCCAGCTTCTCAGGGGATCTCTTGTTCTTCACCATTTACAAACATTTTTAGAGTGCATAAACCTTTAACATCATTAAAATATAAAATATTATGAAAACCAAGACACTCCAAAAAGGCTCTTGTTCACATACCTTCTCATAGCTTGCCTAGGTGATTGAAGAACCTCATTTTGTTAGCTCGATAGTAACCCATAATTCCACAAAGGACTTAGTGTCTCTGTGGATGGTGTGGAAACTCTTGATATGACCATGGACAAATGAAGCGATAGAGATGGGTGTCAAGGGTCAAGCAGTAGTGTACTTTATAGAAGATCAGAGCTGAGTAAGTTTTCATGAAGTAATGCAATAATACGTTATTTGGATTCTATTATTTGGTCTCTTGTAAATGTTTTCAATGCTTTTCGCCAAATTAATCGTATAACAATCTTTCCATTAATTTTATTTGGCAAAGGTATTTTTATGCTTCTCTCTTCACTTGCGTTAAATAAGCCTAGGGATATTTTTTGCATAGGAACACCTGTTTTGAATACTATTATCTCGCATTCATCGGCACTAGCAGAGCCTTCATTGATTAGTATTAGTTCTAAGCCATTATTAGTTACTGAAAACTGCTTTATTGCAATACTAGGATACTCTAATGTTGTGTAGGCTACGCAATGAAATATGTGGCGAGCCGATAGATCCTCACCTTCTAGTATCAATTTGCTTATCTTTGTATCTTGTAAGCTAGTTTCAATAAAATTGAACCCTTTTCCAAGATTATGAACAGTAAAGCTATTGTTGTCACTATTTATCAATTTTAGCCTAGAGTTTCGCTCTGATACAATGCCGAGATAGAGTATGCATTCCTTATACTTTTGAGTTGTTGCATAAGGAGAAAGATCTAGTATATAATGATTATTCAAGTTAAGTATTTCAGCAGTGCAAGAAATTCTTACACTACTTTCAATATACTGATGAAACGTTATTAGAGATACCACATTAACTGTTACGGGTTCTTTTCCCTCATACTTCATTTTAAATAGTGCTTCGGATTGAGCTGTGTTGAGTATTTTTGATACATCGTATACAAATAGAGCTTGATAAGCTTTTTCGCTTATTTTGCTTTCTAAATGTGGTTTAAATTCTCTAGTTAAGGCTATATTATTGAGGGTTAACTTCCATTTGGTAATATTATCAATTTTATCCCTGCCGGAGATAGCAATGATTAGGTAGCCTTTGATTAGCTTAAAATTGCCAAAGACAGCCCTAGATAGCACTGAAGATTTTTGGGTATCCAATACCTGATCTTCAACTAAGTTATTTATCAAGAATGTTGCATTGTTGAGTTCTTCACTAATTCTGATTCTCATGATATCCAGTCACATATTACTTTATATGTAGCAGTCCACTTTATATTCCTTTATCAATATTGAATGTTTAACACATTGTCTATTAGTTCACAGAATTTACATATGTTCCTCCCTGGTGCAGTAGGCTCACCACATTGTGAGCATCTAGGAAGGTTTACAGAGTCCATATTACGCATTTTGACTAATGGTTCTAGGGCTTTATCTACTTCATTAAGAAATTTAAGTTGAGCACTGGGGTCAATTCTTTCTATCTCCTTTATTAATTCACGTATTTTTGTTCTTAAGGTAGGTCTCTCTACAATATATGGGCACTCAGTTTCTTGGAATCTGAAACCCTCCATGTATGCTATGAATGCTGTTTCATATTCGTATATTGTCCTCAAAGGCTTTATCCTTTTAACGAGTAGTGGGCTATGGACTATGCTTAGAGGATGCAATTGTATGAGTCGCATAATATCACCTCTAAGTATGTTTATTAAGTAAGTCTGAACCTCATCATCGAGATTATGTCCTGTAGCAACTTTATTCATACCATGGCTTCTTGCATAAACATTTAGTATCCTTCTTCTTGCAATACCACAAAAAGTGCATGCACTAATTTTAATGGAGTTGCATCTCTTTATTTGAAGAGACATAAATTCATCAACACTATACTTAAGCACCTCCTTAATACTTGTAATAACGCAATCAATACCAAGCTCGTGACAGGAGCTCTTAACAAAGCTAAACGTTTCAGCTCTATTATAGCCTTTTATTCCCTCCTCTATCATTAATCCAAATAGTTTTGATGATGGATGGATCTCAGGTAAGAACCTCAGTAAGACATAGCTATCTTTACCACCTGAAATACCTATAAGTATTCTGTCTTCTGGTAAAATCATATCATATTTCTTAACCTGTTCTAAAATGCGTTGCTTTACATCCTCAAATAAACAGTTTTTGCAGAGTTTCATGCCTGTATGCTTCTGGTAAACTATTGCCTCTCTCTTACCACACTTCGAACATAAAGCCACGCATTAAACACCATTATAGTAGTGGTTAAAAACGCTAGTCTTTACTTGCTGAAACCTCATTGACACTATGAATTATAACACCTAGCTTCTCCAAAGCATCTCTCACTTTTTCAAAATCTATGTTGAAGCCTTCAATTGTTATTGTAAGCGAAAGAGCTTCAATATTCATTTCTTTAACAGTTATATCAACATTCTTAACACCATCTAATTCAAGTAAATGATAGGCAACTTCTATGATCGTAGGACCTTTCAAAGTCTTTAAAGCATCCAATACAAGCTTTGTAAGACCCATCTTTCAAACCACTAAAAGCTATTTAGCATACTGGCTATTTAATATTTAGCGAGATGATGAGTTACTCCCGTCTTGAGAGATGATAGGAACTTACCCGCCTGATTAGTTTTCAAAATGATGGAAAAGATTTGGCTCCCTATCCATATTCTGATGTATGCACTGTCTCGAAATTTATGGTTAGGAGCTATCTCATAAATAAGTACTTAATATTTTGTTATAACTCTGTATTGATGAAGGGCAATGTCCCGATAAATCACTGTGAGGGACTTGTGCCGTTAGTCCCGATGCCCGTTGAACCAGCTTCAGAGGTTGCTGTGCTACTTATGAGGGGATGGGTAAGGAGAAAGTCCTAGATGAAAAGAAACATGAAATGATGAAGATAGGTGTCTAGGGACAAACAGGTACTGAGGGGGTTCAGCTCTTATATAGATTCATATTGTTTTGTGGTCATAGCCTCATCTCTTTTCCTCTCACCACTCCTTGGATCTGCATATGCCTTGGGGGCTTTTAGAAAATTCAGGGACTCCACACCTTGAGTTGCTGCCCTTGGGGAGAGCCCTCCACGGCTCTTCGCCCCTCACAGGAAATCTCATCAAAATGCCTAATAATGTTAAACCTTACAAACCTATATGAAACTCGAAACAGTTGCAAAAGGCTGTAAAGCCAAGGGTAAGAGCTCCATATAAAACTATAGAGAGCTCTATGAAGTCCAAACCTCTCAAGTGGGCTGTGTAATTCCAAAATATTCCTAATCCTCTCACTATACCTCAATGGCTTTTCTAATATACTACATAAAACTTGGTTTACTAGCGGATGTTTGAAGTATAACATATGTAATACTTCGCTAATCTAAAATAATGATAGTGCTTCTTATGCGCTACTCAGATATTCCTAGAAGCATTTTCTAGATTTGCTTGGAGAGTGCTGCAGATGGAACTCAGTACTTTGCGCACTGCTATTCTTGATGCTTATCATAGATATGGGCAGAGATTTTTATTAGTTGTGAAAACAGCTATAGCTATAGCTAAAGAGAATAGGTTGCGGGGAAGTACTTCACTGGGTGATTTCGATTATAAAGGCCTTGCTGAGAGATTATCAGCTTCAGGTTTTTCGTACAATCCATCATTATTGTTAAGGATATTGGAAAAGGAATATAGATTAATTGAGACATCATATAAGAGTAGCAATCAACGATGGTACAAGTTTAAATATGATGTAGGGTACATAGAGACGGCAGTAAATAGTTTACTCATAGACAAAGAAGATTTAGAAGATCCTGATATTGCCATAATAAAGATACAGCTCACTAGCCTGAGACCAAAATACTGGTTTAATAGGTTGAAGAACATGAGCATAAAGGAAAAACTTTCAAAGACAGACATAAAAGCATTTGAAAAATTTTCCTTTAGTGTCTTACCCAAGTTTGTCAAAATCTTAAAACATGCCGAAGAATATGAAGATACATTAATTGTGGAAATCAATACTATCAAAGAGATAATACAGCTTGCTCAATTAGTTGCAGAGAAAGTAGAGTACGGCAATATAAATGATGGTGAAATTTATACAAATGACATCATGTTGAAGAAGTCTCAAGATGCTCAGCACATATAGCCAAACATTGACGTTGCACTTCTTCACATATTTCATCGCATACCTCATTTTCGCAGTTATCACACACTACTATGTCGTCACATAGATCGTCGCATTTTCTTGCAATTTCAAGCTTCATACCATATTCACCTCCGGGCAGTATATTTTCGAATAGGAGAGGAGCTATTTCAGTTTTCATGGTTACTTGCATTTATTTATGTATTTTGATGTGCAAGTCTCTCTTAAAAAGTAGTGAAGGTACATCGTATTCTCTCCACTCAGCTATTCTCCCAAATAGCATAATATTGTATCCTTGTAGTTTTTCCTTAACTTTTTCTAATGCTTCTTCAGGTAGGGTATTTAAAAATCCATATACTATGTTTGTATCACTATAATCCAGTACTTGCATTGAAGGTGTAAGCACTTTATGTCTCTTTAGTTCTGAATGTATTTTATCACCAATTCCTGGCAGTAATGGATAATATTCGGAATAGCTTGTTAAAGCATAGAGTAACGTTATACTATTTGCTATGGGGATTTTGATTATAGTGTGCACTCTAGAAGCCTTTGTTCCATGGAGATAAAGCTCTATTTTAGGCTCATCATACTTAGAAGATTTTTCATAGATTACATATGATCGGGTATAAATTGAAACATATTTTGCCTTATTTATAACGTCATTTATTAAGGCTGATATGCTGGGGTCATTTATGTTGCTGATAATCTTCATCAAAAGGTCTAAAGGCCATGTATATATAAGGCTCTTATATCTAAAAGTAAGGCCTTGTAGTGTGGCAATCACTTTGTTAGTAATATCTACTTTTCTGATGCTATCACGCACCCTTCTAATAGTTTCATTACCTACATTTAGTAATGCTAAAATACATTTGCTAAGATGAGGCAAAAAGCATGCAGTTTTTTTCTCAGCTAACTCATATATCCACAATCTCTGAACATCGAAAGGTGCGAATCCCTTTATTTTATCTATTATATCACCTTCCTTAAGTATACAAACCTCTAGATGATAACACAGAGGATTGCAAGTAGTGAAGAGGTTTATAATATTGCTGTCTATGAATATAGGTATCCTTGGATATTTGTAAACAAAATTTGCAGATGCAAGAATGCCTCCAAGAGGGTTAAAGTCTATAATTAATGGATTTAAGTTTCTATTATGAAGGAGTGTGCTATAGACCTTTAAAGCAGCTACACCACTACCTATAATAGCTACATCAATGCTCATCAGAGTTTACCAACACAAACTATTTACTAGTTAAGATGATTTCAAACCCTATATCTGACCTCCTCCCCACCCTGAAGGGCGAGGGTTCCTGCTAATGTGGGGAGGTTTGGGGCTACATCCTTTTCGGGGTTCAATCCCAGACCTGGTCTCCGACCCATTACCCCTACCCATTGTACTCAAGGCTATTGATAAACTGCTTATCATCGCCATTGGCTCAGAGAGTTTAACGCTCATCACCAAGATCAGTTAACAAAGAGTATTTATAAACTTTTCTATTCTCCCCGCCTTAAAAGGCGAGGCTTTTGGTTGTAAGTATGCACAGAAAGAAAACTGAAATTAATCAGCTATTGCAGCACTAAGGAAGCCTCCTTCAAAATGTGTAAAGGGTAAAGGATCCTCTGTCACACTACCCTTATTAGATCTAATTACTTTAAGCACTTCTTTCACAAGTTCATCAACATCAGGTGGGTAACCTGAGAAAATTTTTTTGTTTCCAATAACTATTATAGGTAGGCCTCTTATTGAAGAATTGATTGGGTCGTGCCACAGATTTATAGGGTTGACAAACACTTTTACATTGAATTTCTCGTTGAGTAGATTACATGCTTTTACAAGGTTATTTAAAGCTACATTGCTGACCTCATCAAGACCTATAAACACAGTTATTTCTAAAGGCTTGTCCATAACCAAAAACCCAGTTAAACACAGGTTTTCAGTTAGATGCTTGGCTATGAAAAGCTAAATAAGAAGTAAGCCAAATTATGCTATGTATTTGTGATGCTTAATGTGGTTTGTGTATCGAAAAAGTCCTCTAGGAACTGTTGTGAAGGAGAATATGAAGGCTAGTTTAGGGCTCTTCAAAGGTAATGATGTGCTTAAAGCCGTAAAAACGTTAAAAGAGATTCTGGCGGCAGAGGTAAAGATTATTCCAATCAATGACAAATCTTTGGGTAGTTCACTAGCATTAATAGACCCTGATCTGATTGATGTTGTAAAGAATTCAAAATGTGATGTGAATGAATGCTATATAATTATAGTATCATGGTATGGTGAGTGAACGGTAAGAGCTTTCCATATCCTTTCTGGATTTTGTTGCATTCTTTGCATTTATATGCTTAGGGCAATCACTCATTGCTAGGAATTAGAATACAAAATAAGCTTTTCTCCATTCCCCACCTTAAAAACAAGGTTTTCAGTTGTAAAGGGAAATACTTTAGAGGTGTAGTTAAAGACAAGTATTAGAACTATTGTGATTTCTTGATAATTAAGAACTGAAGTAGATGAGGAGGTTTGCACATAAAGCTTATAAGTAGATTTAGAGGAAATAACTTAATGGGTGTAAAGTTATGTCCGATGAAGGTAGAAGAAGGAGAAGAAGTATATTTGACCTATTTGATGACTTGTTTAGAGAATTTGAAGAGGAATTAGAAGAACTTGAGAAAGCATTTAGATATGGTTTAGGTCCTGGAGAAAGAGCTGAATTAGGCAAACCAATAATATATGGTTTCAGGATTGAAGTAGGACCTGATGGGGTTCCAAAGGTGTATGAATTTGGCAATGTAAAACGTGGTGGAAGAGGAAGACCAAGAATTGTTGTTAGTGAAGAACTAGAGCCCCTTGCTGATATATATGAGGATGAGGATAAGGTTAGGGTTATTTTAGAAATGCCTGGAGTTGATGAGAACAAAGTAAAGGTTGAAGCATTAGATGAGCGACATATTGTTGTGGAAGGTTCAAATCATGATAGAAAATATAGAAAGGAAATAGAAATTCCTACAGATGTTGATGTTGATGCAGCTCAAGCGATTTATAAAAATGGGGTTCTAGAGATTAGGTTGCCAAAGAAGAAAGAGGGGAAGAAGAGTAAACCCATTAAAGTTGTAAAGGAGTGATGAACTAGCATTGCTCATAATTCCCATCTCTATAGCTCTTTAATATGCTTATGCCTTCAGAACTTTTTAATATAACCTCTACCTTATCTCTTATTTTTCCTAAACTTATTTGATTTTCCATATCAATCAATTCCTTACATCTATTATCTGTAAGATTTGAGGTGCAAAGACCTCTTAAAGAATCTATAATGTATAATAAGATTGCATCAGCTGTTATTATACTACCTATATTTAATTGAGATGATGATACATATATGTTCATACTGGGGATCTCTATCTCAGCGTTCTCCCCTATATATATTATTGTATTAAGGTCTTCTGGTTTTTCTATTTTTAATTTAATGCAATTGTGGGTTACGCTGGTGCGTATCGTTAATATTGAACTTGACTTAAATCCGCATTTCTCACACTTAGCTGTGAGAATAGCTATGGACTCATCTAATGGGGTTTTATACATGTGCAAATATATGTTGATGCTAGATCCGCAGACAGGGCATATGGAATCTCCTAACATAATTGGTTCAATATCCTGGCTTTCATTCATCATGAATACCTGGTACACATATTTTATGCTGTAATAAGCTTTTATATGAATGTCTTAAGCTTACTAAACATAAGATTGTTTAATCTTTGTTGATGTGGTGATCACAAGGTATGTCTATGATTGGGAGGATAATAGATTTTTGGAATAGGTATTCAAGAATCGTTACAGCCATTGCGATTGTGTTAATAGCTCTATTAGCCTTTTGGCTTAGGTTTCAACAGTATTTAAATGTTGTGAATATAGGTATTGCTGCAGTATACCCTGAGGCAAAGCTGGATGAGCTTGATACGTTCTATAACTATTGGGTTGTCTCCTACCTTGATAAAAATGGTTTATTTTCATGGCCTACACTAACGAGTTCTAACCCTGTAACATGCATATTCTGGTACCCTTCATGTAGAAATCTTTTTACAACAGATTTGCAAGGACATATACTAACAATATATGCCCTTTATGAGCTTTTCAAACCGTTTGGAGTATCGCTTTACGACTTAATGGCTTTGATACCCCCAGTATTAGGAGCTCTTGGCACAATATTCATAGCGCTCCTTGTTAATGAAATTACAAAAAGCAAAATAGCTTCAATAATCTCTTCTCTCACCTATGCACTTTTCTTCGTTAGTAGAGAAGCTGCAGGTTTTACTGTAAAGTATTCGTTTGGCATATTCACAGCACCTTTGGTTATATGGCTTCATGTTAGGGCTTTAAAGACTTGTAAATTAAGGGACTTTGTGTTAGCAGGCATAGCCCTAGCTTATGCAGCGAGTGTGTGGACCGGTATCGGGTTATCAGCCATACCTGTCTACATATCCATGGTTCTGCTTCCGCTATTCAAAACATCTGCTTCAGTAAAAGAGTTACAAAACTATTTGCTGGGATTTTTTGCAGAAGCTACAATACCTTTTGTAGCTATGTACCTTATGCCAACATATCATGGAGGTAGATTTGTACTTGCCTTAGCATATTACATAGCATTAGCATTCTTTGCATTTTCATTTGTGTTACACAAATTACTTGGAGGCAGAAGAGCTACAAAGATATATACAGCAGTTATTGTGGCGTTGATAATCTCGGCAATGACGCTAGTCGTGTTATTTGATACTGTTCCAGGGTTCTATGAAGAATTTTCCAGGGTTTTTCCACTAGCCGGGAAAATAATGCTGGGCTTAGGTATAAGACCACCAGGTGTTGCAGCAACTGTTGCTGAATATCAGGCACTATATGAATTAGGTTCGTTACCTCAGGAAATGATTTTAGCATTGCTACTACTGATATTCATCATCGCACCTATTGCAATATACAATGCTCTTAGGTTTAAGGATTTGACTCTAGTTGCTGTAGCAGTGTGGATTGCACTTACGTGGTATGCTACGTATAACCTAAGCTATTTTGTGGATTACATGAAGATTGCTGTGGCTACCAGTATTGGGCTTTCACTTGGAGTATTACTAACGTATTCAACTCCAAGAATAGCTAGAATTGGGCGCATAACAAAAGTAAGATATTCGTTTATGCAAATAGTTGCAGCGCTAATTGCAATAGCAATTGCCACAGCTTCGATACCTATAGCTTACACACAGTCAAATTACTATAAAAGTGCTTATACAATGATTGCAAGGGCTGAGGGGTTCCCCGCACCTACAACAGTATGGCTCGATACACTTAGATTCATAAGGAACAATACATCAAGAAATTCACTTATTATAAGTTGGTGGGATTATGGATACTGGATTTCTGTAATTGGAAACAGATCTACAGTAGCTGATGGCGCTACCATAAATTCTACAAGAATACATGTACTTGCAGAATTTTTAACAAGTCCATATAATAAAGCTATTCAATTACTACGGCAATTTCATGTATGCGACAAGAGTGAAGTTTACATACTTATTTTCAGCCCCATTGACGTGTACATTAATAAAACAGCAAAAAGTGTTTATGTAGGGCTTAATGCGCCATCAGATCTCAGCTTCGGTGATATGGCTAAATTCATTAGTGCAATAATTTACCTAGGCACTGGAACGAATCCAATGAACATAGGCACAACAACTATAACAAGCTATGCAGCACCATGGTCCTCTATTGGCGGTTATGACATGCTTGATTCAAATAAGTGGATAGTCGTCAAGAGAATAAGTGTTGGGGGAAACACCTACACCACTGGTATTGGACTCAACTGGAACTCGTCAACAGTTCTAAATGCTACAATGACAAGGTTATATGCATGGGCCGTTATTCAGTACTTATCCAAGATATATCCATCCTATAATATAAAGATAGTTCCTTGGATTTTAGGATATGAGATATTGCAAAGTACTCTTGGGATTGCAATAGACCCTGCAGTTATGGAGAATATTTTCGATTCGAGTGGACTTTATGCAACATTTAAAGAAGTTAACCAAACAATGTACAGCTTAGCATATGCAGGCGTATCACAAAAACAACCTATATACAGCAATCCAGAAGTTTATAGAGTTGTATTTATAGCATTACTTAAGTTAAATGAGAATGTATACAAAAGTCTGTGTAGTTAATGATTTAGTTTAGCTTATTACTCCTCTTCCTCCTCTACTTCTTCCTCCTCTTTAACTTCGATATAAAGTTTTTTACCCTCAACTGCCTTTGTATGCACCTTCATATGATAAATTATATCCTCTGGTGAGAAAAAATATGGCACATTCTCAGGTATGATATTCGTCGGTTCTGTAGTACTTGGACACATCCTAGACACATTTACACATAGAGGGCATAACATTAGCCCTGTTGAAATGTCATAGCAAGTCTCTATTTCAACACCTTCAGATACTCTAATTTTCTTTTTAATCCATTTAGGCTCCCAAGTATAGCTCATAAACTTCACCTAATGTTTTATCTAGTGCGGGGGGTGGGATTTGAACCCACGCAGGCCTACGCCATCGGGTCCTCAGCCCGACCCCTTTGACCTGGCTCGGGCACCCCCGCACAATTTCTAAAAATAATATTCCTTAGTAGAAGCATTAAAAGTGTTTTTATGTTAGATGCAATAAGCTTTTAATTGACTATTTTTGAAGAGCTTTTATTATGCTGTCAGTCTCATTAATGTTCTTTACAGAAATCACGAAGACTATGGGCTTGCCTGTTGGCGGAGTTTCGCTACACTTAGCTTTGCCATAATCATCAACATATGCAAACCTGCACCTACCTGATGGTGGAGGTGAAGAAATTATAAAGACTTGTTCATCTCCAGCACTTATTATGGTGAAACATATTCTATCTGTGCACATAAGCGATGAGGTCATGTTAACAGGTGTCATTCTAGAATGCAGCATCAAAATCATATCTTCAAAACTTTCAAGCTCTATCGAAGATACCATTACCAATGTCACACCACCTTACAAAATACATCAAAACCTCCAGAGTTTATAAAACATTGTGCAGTATAGGCTCTTCTACTAATTTTATGGACTATGGATAGCTTAAAGGTATTACAGTTGAGCATTACTCTAAGATGCTTGGTGCATTACTGATGCCTTTTGCAAGAACATTTTCCTTAGAACTCTATATTTAATTAAGCTATTTGTTTACAGATAGTTAACAAAGTTTATATATATTTTTCGTGAACTTGTATTATAGAACCCAGAACTACCCTATCAGTAACAACTTCCTGTATCTTGACAGTCACTCTATGGCCAATTAAATTATGAGAGCCTTTCACTAGTACTACTGGTCCATGTTTTTGTGGATAAGCTATTAAATAACCCCTCTTTGTTGGATGCTTTTGTGCTACAATAGCTTTTATTATCATATCCTGCATTCTTTTCTTCTGCTTTTTATTGAATTCCACAACCTTTCTATATAGCTCCTCATGAAGGGTGTTATTAATAGTAGTAACATTTCTAATAAACTTCTCAAATGATGAGTATGGTATAGGTTTAAATCTATATAATATAATTCTTTCTACACCATTGCTCTCTAAGTCGTCAATGCATTCAATTGTCTTTCTAATATCGTCTTCTCTTTCCATTGGCAGATAGTATAATAAATAGACATATGGTCTAAGTCCATGGCTTTTAAGTCTTTTAATTGCATTAATAGCGTTGTTACATGATGAGGGCCTTCCAATGCTCTCCAACAGCTCATCACTACAACTTTCTAAGCCTATGTATATTGGTGTATCCTTTAGATATCTTCCTAAAATTTCTGCAGCCTCATCATTAACAAGACATGGTTTTACATTTTCTATCATGATAACAACTCTTCCAGTTGCTATAGCGCGAATCTTTACAAGTTTACCTAGAAATTCCTCTATGGCATCTATATTTGGTGGTGGGTTGCAGGGGTCTGTTAGACTGCCTTCAACAAGTTGCTCTCTTTCATAATCAAGAAAGTCGGGAGCACTTAGAACAATTCTGCTAGCACCAATCCTTGTAAGTCTTTCAATTTCTTCTATTATCACATATAAATTACGAGAACGAGCAGGTCCATGAACCGTGGGCACGCTACAATAACCACAGCCAGGTGGTATGCCTATCGGGCATCGGATCCTAAGACTTAAAGGACCACTATGACACACGTTACAGTTTGTGCATATTTTACCATTGCTTGTTTGTTTGGCTCTTCTAAAATTGCTACAGCCTCTAACAACCTCAACATATATCCTCGATGCCCAGTAAAATGGATATGTTTTTAAATCCTCTATAGCAGGTAATATATTAAGCTTTTCTTTAGGCGTCCAAAGACCTAATCCCCCATCCAATATTTCACCATCTTGGGCTTTAATGACCAAACCTTTCATTATTTTTTTCTCTTGTGAAAGTACATTGTAAGCCTCGCTCAACTTTGCATACTTAGAAAAAATGTTTTGCATTGTAACCTCAACCTCACCTTTAAATGCCATTGAGAAGTGCAGTGATTGCAGAATTGCTTGGTTAAGCGTGCCACCACCACCCAGGATCACAAGCCCTCCATTAACTTTATTCCACAGATCAATCAATTTCCTAGTAGCATGCACATCACTTATCATAAATGATACTGCAAGAACATCATATTTTTCCATAACTTCTAAATTATTTATGACGTATTCATAGGCATACAATCTCGCGTCAATATTATAGCTCCTAAATAGAGCTGTTACAAGCCTTGGACCAACACCTATTACATCTAATGTTGAAAATCTCTTTCCCTTTCCACGCGCATTGGCGTCTACAACTAGAACTTTCTCCATTATTCATCATCTAAAACTAGATAGTATTTTTAAAAGTTTCATCAAAGCAGCTGTTACTTCAGCAACAGGGTTTGGAGAAAACAAATCACTCATTTCACAAATCCTTGCTACAATACCAAGCGACAAATCATCTTTATTAATTGTTGTTTCGCCTGCCTGTACAATTATAGCTATTGAATTCATAACAGTATTTTTTACAACTTCGCTGAAATCTTGCACCTCCTTTCTGTTCTGAAGTATAAAAACAATTGTATCTATATTTAATATTTCTTTCAATTCTCTTAAATTTGCTAATATATAGAAAGATCTACCATATTTATATGCAATTTTAAAAACTTCTGGAACACCAATTTGTGCAGCAAGGCTTACAGGTTTAACTACAATAAAGCCATCAACGAAGTTAAAGGAGTATGCAGCTCTTGCTAAATCCACTAATCTATGTGGGCTCGATGGAGCAAAAGCTACAACATGTATTTTTGGTTTCACTTCACTACACCCAAACGCAATTGCTCTAGACATGTAATTAACTATTTATTAACAAAGAAGGTTTCAATTAAAAACCTTGCTATTGCATATGATAGTGGTGGAGGTACAGATTCACCAACTTGGTTAAATTGCTGATCCTTGCCACCATAAAATATGTGGTCATCAGGATATCCCATGAGTCGTGCTTGTTCACGTACAGTTAATAGTCTATCTTCAAATGGATGTATAAATCTTGAAGAGCCTAAGACTGTGGGGGCAATTTCGTGGGGGTTCAATCTGATAATAGTTGGTATTGTTTTTGAAGCACCTTGATAGTAATACAACGCCTTACCTGGTTTAATCCTTGCAATTCTTTTTAGTCTCTTGTCAGAAAGAGGCACATATTCATGGTTTGGAATATTTGATGCTAATGGATGGGGTAAATTAGCCAAGGCCTCCATTACTGTAACAACTTTCCCTACAGGTTTTGGATTGATAAGCACATTTGATATAAATACTCTTTTCCTCTTACTTGGTGTTCCATATTTCTCAGCGTTAAGAACATTAAAATATACCTTATCATAACCAGCATATTTGAATTCCTCAAGTAAGCTGCTCTTAATCTCCTCTTCCAATATTGCAGGTACATTTTCCATAATAAATATTTTAGGTTTTAGCTCACCAACAATTCTTATGAATTCCAGTGTCAGTTTTCCTAAAGGATCCTTGTACAATCTATCCAATGGGCTAACCTCCCTATTCGGATTTGCACCTGTAAATGGCTCACAGGGTGGGCTACCAATAATGATATCATAGTCTTTACCTACTAAATACGCTATATCATGGCCATTAACATCCTTTACATCCTCCACAATAACTATAGCATTTGGAAAATTTGTTTTGTAAGACTTTCCGCAAGCAGAGTCATTATCAAGACCTAAAGCAACATTAAAACCAGCGTCCTGAAATCCCCTAGAAAAACCACCAGCACCACAAAATAAATCTATTACCCTAGGCCTCATGAATGATATCACGAAGTTAAGCTGTTGTATTTTTTCAACATTTTCAACAATTCCTTTAAATGCGTAATTATCTGTCTATTATCAAACTCTACAAGGTCTGCTTGACAATGAATACACTGAAAGTTATTTTCAAAGGCCTCTTCAAATGTGTATATGCTTAAATCATTGGGGCAAATATAAAATGAAGTACCTGTCTCATATTCAAGTCTCCCCTCTAAAACCTTAATGACATTCTCAATACGCTTAGAGAGAGCATTTCTCAGCATTGTTGTGTTTGTATACCACCGATAGTTGTACCAAAGGCTATCTCCTTTTTGGCTACGTAAATAGGCTACAAAACCCTCTTGGGACATCTCATAGAGAAGTCTCCTAACATCATTAACCCTTATCCCAGTTTCTTGGGCTATCTCATCAATGGTCTTTCCATTGTCTGCTTTGAGAAGTAGCTCTATAATCTTTTTACCATCAGGTCCATACATTTTCTCTATGACTTTCATTACATCAGCTTCGACCAACATGTTTTACTACCTTGCATCTAGCACTAGGCACAATATAATATTTAGCGTCAGAGAAGCATATATTCATTTCACGTCCTTGCCACAGCCTATCTAAAAATATTGCCAAGGCGGAAACCTCTGAATGAGGTTGGTTTCCTATTGCTATATTATAATCTGCAAGCTCATAATATATTCTTTCAACTTTTTCTGCACCTACAATTATTAAAATCTTTTTACATTTCTCTATAACATCCTTAATTATGTTATCTACTGGAATACCATACATTGTCAAGTGAACTACACATGAATTCTCAGCCTTGAATTGCTTTACAATATCAATGGGATCTACACCATCAACGACACTAAAATATTTCCCACCCCATCTATCAACAACTTTAAGAACACTTTCTCTAACATTCTCATCCCTAACTTCAGCTATATATACTCCTAGAGCACCAAAAGCTCTAGCAACAAGAGCAACGTGAGTAGTAACTCTCTGGTCTCTATGAGGTCTGTGTCCAAGTCTTAAAATGTATACGTATTTGCCGAGTTCTTCAACTGTTGTGCAACTTGGCATAATGATTCCTTTAAAATATCTAGATTTATATTGAGATAAGCGGAAATGGGTACTATGTTAAATATATTTGCATTTCTGTAAGACAAATATTTGTATATTTCGTATGAGAGATTTGATAAGGAGGTGTTATCGTCCATATTCATAAGGTCTAATTTATTTAGAGCAATTATCATAGGCTTTCCTTCGAAACCTATACTTTGCAGCACCTCAAGTACAGAATTTATTTCAGTATAGATTGCATTGAGATTTTTACTAGCATCAATAACAAATAAAAGAATATCTGAATTTCTTATCTCTTCAAGAACAGCCTTAAATGCTTCAATTATTTCAATTGGCAAGTCTTTGATGAATCCTATTGTATCTATGAGCACTATTTTAGAGTTGAATGAATTTCGACAAACATCTATAGCATATGATTTAGGTGTGAGTGTTGTAAACATTTCATTCCCTGTAGGTTTATTTAAATTTGTTAGTGCATTGAACAGAGTTGTCTTTCCAGCATTTGTATATCCTATAATTGCTACATGGATCCAGCCAGAATACCCTCTTTTTTCACGCTCAGTATTTCTTCTCTTTCTCAATTCCTCTAATTCATCTCTTATCTTAGCTATTCTTCTCCTGATGTGCTCATACTGAAAGTCTATAGCATATCTACCACCACCAAGAAACCCAGGTAGTTCGCCTAGCTTACTTCTTCTAATCCATTCACGAATGAGTGGCAATTCGTGTAAAAGCCTTGCTAGTTCAATTTGTAGAATAGCTTCACGAGAACCGGCATGCATCTGAAATATTTTAAGAATCAGCATAACTTTATCAAGTACTTCAACACCTAATTCTCTTATTAGGCATGAGAACTGTCTTGGCTTTAATTGATCATAGATGCAAAGCTTTCTTATATTGCTATCTTCTATAATATACTTCATCCGCAGTAACTTACCATAGGTTAAGTAACAATTAGAGTCATTTTTGCTGACCTCTATTATATGCTTAGGCTCATACCCCGCCTCTCTAGTTAAGGCTATGATCTCATCTATGTCTTCAACATCTCTCTTTTTGATGATCAATACAATATCTTCTCTGATGCCAACCCCCCATACTATTACTCCTTTAAATTAACTATTTCTCCTAAAGTAACCTCCTTAAAAACACTTTTTTCCTTACCAACGTCTTCTTCAATGACAGGTACGAGGAGCTTTATATTGAGAGTCTCTTCAAGCCTTTTTGCTAAATCATGGGGGGGTCTGAGCTTCCCTCCCTCAATTCTCTTAATAATGTTTTCGCTGACCTTAACCTTAATAGCTAGTGTGGTTTGACTCCAGCCAAGTGCTTCTCGAGCTTTTTTAATTCTCTCAGCATAATCATCAACAAGCTCAAATCGTTCATACACATTTAAATTACGTTTGCCAGCATAGTCCTTCGGTTTTTGTTGAGGTTTTCTAATGGCAGTGTTTTGAGATTTTACAACATTTTCATTTGCTAATCTATGTTGTTGAGGTGTAATTCGGTTAACAGAGTTAGTGATAGGTGATGTATTTTTGCCTGGAGCGAGTTTATTGAAGCACTGCTCGCATATTGTAAGCATTGCACCATCTATTGTAACTCTATGAATCTTGTTACTTGTTATTGGCGTGCCACAGATTTCACAATACCTTGTAATTTCATTCCTTGCCAAGGCTTACACCTAAGTCAGAGATTATACAATTTGGAAAAAATGTTTTTAGTTCTGTTTCACAGCTATATGTGTTGTAGAGGCGTAGAGTATAATGGAATATGAGAATAGCACCAGCAAAGAGAATGACAGCTATATTGAGGCTCTTGTAGCAGATGCTTCAACGTTAAGGGAGTTGCTACTAAAGTATAAAGAGGAGTTAGAGTATTACAAATCTCAAGTAGAGAAACTCACTGCACCGCCTCTTGTTGAAGCAACATTAATAGATATATTGCCAGATGGCAGAGCTCTTGTCAAAAGCTCTTCAGGGCCTATTCTTATTGTGAATATACTAGAAAGTATAGATAAATCTAAATTAAAGCCAGGGGCTTCAGTAGCATTAAATCAGAGAGGATCGGCTATAATAGAGGTATTGCCAAGAGTTGATGATCCTCAAGTTAGGGCCTTTGAGATCATTGAGAAGCCCAATGTGACATACAATGACATTGGTGGGTTAGATGAGCAAATAGAGGAATTGAAGGAAGTAGTTGAATTACCGTTGAAAAATCCTCAAATGTTCAAAATGATTGGTGTAGAGCCTCCAAAAGGAGTGCTACTTCACGGTCCTCCAGGCTGTGGAAAAACATTATTAGCTAAGGCTGTGGCTCATGAAAGTAATGCAACTTTTATTAGGCTAGTGTCCTCTGAGCTTGCTCAGAAATTTATTGGAGAAGGGGCTAGATTAGTTAAAGAAGTTTTTGCTATAGCTAAGAGAAAAGCTCCATCAATAATATTGATAGATGAAATTGATGCAATAGCAGCTAAGCGACTTGATATTGGTACAAGTGGCGAAAGAGAGGTTCACAGAACTTTAACACAGTTATTAGCCGAAATGGATGGTTTTGATCCCTTAGATGATGTGAAGGTAATTGCTACAACAAATAGAATAGATGTGCTAGATCCAGCCATTTTAAGGCCTGGGAGATTTGATAAAATAATTGAAATACCTCTGCCCAATCTTAGGGGAAGATATGAAATACTAAAAATTCATACAAGGAAAATGCCTTTATCAAGCGACGTAGATTTAATAGAATTAGCCAAGTTAACAGAGGGTGCTACAGGTGCTGATATAAAGGTAATATGTACAGAAGCAGCACTTTATGCAATTAAAAATAGAAGGCTTCAAATAGAAAAGAAAGATTTCATTTATGCCATTGATAAGGTATTGAAAAAAAGGTTTAGGCCTTATGCTATAGAAGGTTATGTACTTAAAAATGAAGATCAAATAAAATACCACCTCTAGGATGCTCGGTAATTGCACTATGAAGAATTATAATGTAGCGCAATTACGTCAATGCAAAGCTACAAGATTGCAAGATCTGGAGTTTTTAATAGAACTTGTGGACTTCTTCTACGGTAGAAATGCGCATCTGATTTTCAGAGACTTGGACTTGAATAACCTTAGATTATGCTACTCTAAGGCGACAGGGAGGTTAAGGGTTATTGCATATAACAACAGGGTATTTGCATTTATAAGAGCCTCAGACTTCAGACTAATACCCCGTATTGATATGGCAATACTTTTGCACAGAGTTATTCCATATCCAAGACACCGGATTGTTATTGTTAATGAAATTGCAGAAGATATTCTAGAAAGAGGGCACACAGTATTTTCTAGACATGTTTTAGAAGGAGATGAAAATATAAAGCCATTTGATGAAGTGCTTATAGTAAATGAAAACGATAAATTAATAGGGGTGGGTAGAGCGCTTATTAGTTACGAAGCAATTATTACTGCTCTACGAGGTCCTGCTGTTCAGATAAGGGAAAAGGTGAGAAAAACGTGAAAAAGCATAGATATGTATTGAAGTTGTTTGAGAGGGATGCTGTAGTAGGAGATAGTAAAACTGTTTTAGTTACAGGGTTTCAAGGTTTTGGAGGTGTCGGGTATCTTACTGCAAGATACATGGTTTCAAAACTAGGTATGAAGTTGATAGGATATATAGAGCCTCCCAATATACCAGATTTCACATCTGTTGAAGATTATGGATTGAGCATGCCTCATGAAATATTTTTTAGAAATGTGAAAGGGATTAATGTAATTGTTTTGCTTAATAGAGTTAATCCAGATAGAAAATACTTGTCAAGCTTTGTACAATCTGTGATTAATCTCATTAAGGATTTGAATATTCAGGAGGTGTATCTCGTTGGGGGGCTCGATATGCGTTTTCGTGAGGGAAACGAAGAGTTTAGATGGGTAAAGACGCGTGCTATGAGTGATATAAAAATTTTTAACCCATACTTTGTTAAGGGAGCATATGTTGTTGGCCCTCTTGCAGCACTATTACTAGAATTTGAACATAGAAATATCCCTGCTATTGCAGTATTTCCATATACAGAACCCGAAAGCATTGATCATAGAGCAGCAGCTGTAGCTGTTAAGGTACTAAGTGAAATATTAGGACTAGAAGTGGATATCAGCGAACTAATAAAGTATGCAGAAAAAGTAGAAGAGTTAGAGAAGAGCATACAAGAAGCATTGCTAAACACAGAAAGAAAAGAAAGTGTTATGCATACTTAACAAACATTTTAACACAAATAATTGAAAATAATTGTCTACAATGTCTTAGCATCTCGTTGTTTTTATTTTCATGAGGATTTACAATACATAAAACTAGATACGTAATTACATTGATGAGCGCATTCAAGAAATACATCAAGATGTGGACGCCTTAGAGCAATTCTGAAGGCTCTAAGCTATCTGACCTCCTCCCCATACTGAAGGGCTAGGGCTCTCCTTGGGACAGTCCATCGGCTCTCACATCTATTTGGATTTACATATGTAAATATTATGAGAATTAAACCTCTAAGCAATACGCGATGCTTTTACATATACTTTGTCTGTTGGATTAAAGTCAACTATCTTTTCATCATTTTGCAGACTCAGTATTACTAAAAATCCCCAGAGGCTTATGTATACCACTATATTATCATTCTCAGTTCTTTTAGAAATTATATATCCATGTGCAACAAAATCTCTTCCTTCATTATATTGTGGCATGGTTTTCGAAATGATAAGCAGTACCTTATCTCTAACATTAAATATATTTACTTTTCTATGCACATCCATTTTAACCCTAGCATTATTTTCACAACTCATTTCCACTATCTTGATCTCCGGTATGTATGAATCCTTCATACTATCTATATTGCAAACCAGTTCTAAGCTCATAATTTATCACTTTATTCTGATTTTATGCCACGACTAAAAGTTTGTTTTCAAAGATAAAGGTAATAAAGATGCTTATAAGCTTCCACAGAGATACTAAGACATAGATTTATAAGAATTGATGTTACATATTTTTATTTTCAATGCTTATTTCAATTTTTATATAGCTTTATATAAATTGATGTTGCTAAAGACTTACAAGTACTGAGAAGAGCTACTTTTAATTAACATGTTTAGTAAAGAATAAAGAGTTCGAAGTTCTCTTCAGATACCTCAATATAGGAGTCTCTAAAGTAGGTCTAGACGACTTCAAGTATATGCAGATCTAAGAAGCGATGTAGGGATGGAGATGAGGTTACAACTGAAAGCCTCGCCATTTATGGCAGGGATGAGTGGAAAATCTTATAAACCTTCCTTGCTTAATAGCCTTTGATGATGAGCATTGAATTCTTTGAGCCACTAGCAATGATAAACAGTTTATTCATAGCCCCAAGTCTCGACCGGGATAGGAGTAATGGGCCGGAGACCTGGCTCGGGATTAAATCCCAGAAAAGGGGAGATGTAATTCTAAACCTCTCCGCTTTAACGAGAGCCCTAGCCCTTCAGTATGGGGAGGGGGTCAGATACAAGCGCTCTATTTCTATAAACCAATTGAGAGATAGCAGAGGAACTTCTGGATACAACAAATAAACATAAAATGATGAGAGTAAGCATATAGAGACAAACGGAACAGTTTGGAGAGACTCTAGTGATATGCTTGCTAGATATTTCACTAGGTATTGGTAGTTAAATTAAATATTAATGAACATTGTTATACAAAAGCGACAATATATTGCTATTACTTTGTCTATCTGTATTTTGCTAGATCTTCATTGTTGCTGGATGTTTTGTTATCATTAGAGATTAGGAGAACCTTAATTCAATCCTCTGATTAATGATTTAAATTGTGAATAAAAAGCTTTTTATTCATATTTTTAATTATCGTAAAAAGTGAGGTGAAAGAACTTTGAGCTATAGCGCGAGGAGTATTGTTGGAGAACTTGCAAAAGCTATTGATAAGAGGGTTATAATTAGACTAGTTGATGGAAAAATGTATACGGGTAAGTTACTGTCATTTGATCAGAATTCTCTTCATATTGTACTTGGAGATGTTGAAAGCAGTGATGGAGTTAAATATCATAGGGTTATAGTGCATGGTTTTAGGGTTTCTGAGATAATTATTCAAGAACAGCCTCTCTTTAATGCAGAGGAATTTGCTTCCCTAATTCTATCTAAACTTGGTCTAAGATCTGATGTTGTGAAGGTTATTCATGATACTAATATAGTGGTTGTTTATGATAGAATAAAGGTTAGTGAAGCAGGTGTGGAAGGCTCCGGTAGCCTGGCTCAGAAAATATATGAGCTTTACGTTGAGTATATGGAGAGCAAGAAAAAGGGATGATAGGATTGTTTCGAAATAAAAGACCAAGATCTTGCTGGTAGGATAGGAAAGCTGAAAACTAAATCTGGGCACATTGAAACACCTTATCTTTTTCCTGTAGTGGATCCAACATTTAGAGATCAGTATGTAAAGCCCAGCGAGTTACTTGAAATGGGGTTTAATAGTATAATAACTAATGCATATTTGTTGAAGAAGCATGTTAACATTGTTAGTGATGTGCACAATTATCTAAGATTTAGCGGAGTTATAATGACTGATTCTGGAGCTTATCAAATACTTAAATACGGTGGGGTAGAAGTAAGCAATGAAGAAATTATACAGTATCAATGTGAGATAAAAACAGATATTGGAGTTATACTGGATATCCCTACACAATACAATGTTAGTTTTGATGAGGCTTATAGCAGTGCACTAGAAACCTATAGTAGAGCACAAGAGGCTATAAAGGTGATAAATAGTGAGCAGTGTCAAGATATTCTATGGGTTTTGCCTGTTCAAGGAGGTGTATATATAGATATTGTAAAGGAGTTTGCACAGAAATCTGTAGATGTATTTTATAATGGATTTAGCATATTTGCACTAGGAAGCCCAACAACCTTGTTAGAGCAATATTTATTTGATAAAGTAATTGACATGATATTTGCAGTTCGATCAAATGTGCCATTTAGTGCTCCACTACATCTTTTTGGCGCTGGCCACCCTTTAATAATACCTTTTGCTGTAGCACTGGGAGTAGATATGTTTGATTCTGCGAGTTATATACTTTACGCTAAGGATGATAGATACATTACGCGAAAAGGAACTTATCGGCTTAAAGAACTTGAGTATACCCTCTGTTCTTGTCCTATATGCTCAAAATATTCTCCTAAGGAACTTCGAGAAATACCCAAAAATGAAAGAGTAAAGCTTCTCTCCATGCACAATTTGTACGTTATAAGAGAAGAAATAAATGAAATTAAGCAAGCTATAAAAGAAGGAAGGTTTTGGGAGTATCTTGAAGCAAAAGCTTACATGCACCCAGCTGCAAAGAAAGCTTTTGAGACTCTTTTTAAGTATCTAGAGTATCTGTATAAGCATACACCATATTCTAAACCAAATGTTAAAGCAGTTTTACTGGTTTCTCAAAATTCTATTTATAATCCAAAAGTATTAATCCCTCGAAGAAAAATCCTGTCAAGGATAAGTACAGTTAATAAAAGCATCATTATTTTCATACCCTACATCTCTAAAGACAAAGTCTTTATGAATAACTTCGTAAGTAACATCCTGAAATATGTAAGCACAGATACAAGTTCTGCGAAAGTGTACCTCTATTATCCAATAATCGGTATAATACCGTACGAACTACTAACGCTATTCCCATATTCCCAATTCGAAATTGGTGTAGAAATAACAGATAAGATTATCGAAGATTTAACATACATAATCTTTGAATCAATATCACTGTTAAAAAAAGATACATCCATAACGTTGATCTGGTGCAAAGAGATCTCTTGGCAACAAGAGCTCATCAATAGAATAATCAAAGCCATGAATAACTCTAAGCTACAAAGACATATTAAAACTATGGCAATCGAATGCACATGAATTATTGTGCCTTTGAATTCTAGGCTTATAAAAATTTTGAGCGGCCCATTCTCAACCCAAACCACGATGAAAAGCAGTTAAAGGTCTCTGATAGAGTCCTGGAAATTTCTAGAGTGATAAATAAAATGAATGTCTAGAGAACTCTAAATAAAGGTTAATGAAAATACTGTTATCATGAGCATCAATAGATGATTTGCTGGAAACGCAAGTTCTCTAGCTATGGATTTCCTTATTTGGATAACACTACACTATATATTGCTTGACTACTTATGGGATCAAGTGATGGGTAATAAAGGAAAAAGTATGGCCATGTTCATCGAAAATGACGATGATGTTTTTAGATTCGCAATTCAATTACCTTCATCATCAGAACTAGTTACAGCTTATGGAATTTTTATTACATTGAGATATGTTAATAAAGGTGTTGATGATAACAAGAATGAGGATCTTGAAGTAAGAGTTGTTGAATCAATAATTAATAGAGCTGTAGAGACAAGACAAAAATATATCTTGGTGAGCTGTATAGGTGCAAGTAACGTTACTTCGCATCTGATAATACTATCAGAGGATAAAGATACTGTGCTTAGGGAATCTGAAATTCTTTGTTCTCTCATTAATAGTCTTACAAATACTTTAGTCGTATGTAAAAAAGAAGAATTGAGGAATGTATCTGAGTTATTCAAGCACTGTTTTACTGAGGTAACATTTCATAATCCCTTATCATGGCTTCTTACAGTATTTTCAAAAAGAATTGGAATCAATAGTAAAGAGCATAGTGTACAGCCATATCATCCATTACCTCTTGAATGGGGGTATCCAGATATAGATGCAAGTAAGTATGAATATCTGTTCTCAGTATTTAAAGAAGGGGATATTAGGCTGGGCATCATTCAGTCAACTAAGATAGTTGCAAAGTTGAAATTGGAACACGTTCAGAAACACGTTTTAATAGTAGGTGCTACTGGTAGCGGAAAATCTACTACGGCATCAATTATAGCACGAGAAGTTTCAAAGGAAGGTGTAGGCGTTTTCATAACAGACTGGCATGGTGAATACAAAGAACTTCTAAAGAATTACAATAACATCATTTATACAAATCCTATAGAGGGAACTGTGCCAGAATTTCTAAATATGAAGAACATCATGGAACACGAACCACTAGCATTTATAGAGATTTTAGAGAGCGCACTTGAATTAACACCTCCCCAGGCACATATATTGGAAGAAGCCGTAAAAGAGTTATTACATAGAAAAGCCGTTACTTTCTGCGAAATTGATACATTAATTGATATAATTCAAAATGCACCATTAGCTGCTAGATGGGTTGCCGAATCTAAAGAAGCTTTAGTTAGAAAACTGAAGGTACTTTCAAGCGAATACCTCAAGATAAAGTGGAGCAACATGAAGGAGTTACCTGTAAGAAAAGGGGGGATTACAATATTCGACATATCTTCTATTCCCAATACACGAGTGAAGAAAATATTGGTTTCCATAGCAATAAAATCTGCTACATTAAAAGCCCAGTATAATGAAATTACAAAACCTCTAGTTATAGTAGTTGATGAAGCTCACAATATTTTTACAAAAGACAATCCTATATCCAATTTAGTTGCAGAGGTAAGGAAATGGGGTGTAGGTTTTATTATAGTCACACAATCGCCATCTTCTTTATCATCTGTGATTTTGAAGAACACAAATACTAGAATAGTTCATGCACTAAAATCTACCACTGATGTGAAGACAATGCTAGGTTTGCTAATATTGAGAAAAGAATACAAAAAAATAATTTCTTCGCTAAAGCCTGGCGAAGCTCTCGTAGCCATACCAGAGCTTACTGAACCTGTTTTAGTGAAAATTGGTTTATTTTCAGATTAGCTACTTTTCCTCTTCTTCTCTCTTCTTCTCTTCTTTCTTTTCTTCTTCTCTTCTCTTAGCAGCTGCTATAACATCATCTATTCTTAGAATTAGTGTCGCAGCTTCTGTGCCAGCTTTTAATGCAGATAGTTTTACTAAAAGTGGCTCAACTACTCCAAGCTGTTTTGCATTGATAATGCTTCCAGTGAATACATCTACGCCTGTCCACTTACCATCGTCTTTCATATGCTCGGCTCGTAGCTTCATCAACATATCAACGGGATCTAAACCAGCGTTCACAATAAGGGTTTCTACAATACCTTCAAGAGCCTTGGCAAAGGCCTCCACAGCTAACCCCTCTTTTCCCCCTACTTTATTAGCATAATCTCTGACATATTTTGCTAGCTCCATCTCAAATGCGCCTGCGCCATAAACAACCTTGGGCAATCTAAATATGTCTGCTACAGCACTTAATGCATCTCTGAGGCTTCTCTCAGCTTCATCTACTAGCCTTTCTAAGCCCGCTCTTAATACGACTGATACAGCTCTAGGATTCCTGCACTTTTCAACAAAGACCATCTTATCTTCTCCAACCTTTCTCTCTTCAACAAGGACACACTCACCCAAATCCCTCTCCGCTAGGTCTTCAATGTTACTAACTATCCTACCTCCAGTGGCTCTCTCAAGCTTCTCCATATCACTTCTCTTAACCCTTCTCACAGCCATAATACCCTTCTTAGCTAGGTAATGCTGAGCAACATCATCAATACCCTTCTGGCAAATCACAACATTAGCACCAAC
>Ga0080005_140303_pt1 | contig 27867 bp, 30 predicted proteins | sample JossMetagenome_2_FD_69208 | JGI IMG/M metagenome (GOLD analysis project Ga0080005, IMG submission 69208) | Hot spring sediment microbial communities from Joseph's Coat, Yellowstone National Park, USA - JC3_ASED (SPADES assembly) (version 2) | ecosystem: Environmental > Aquatic > Thermal springs >...
CCCCTCATACGCTTTAACTTCTCTAAGCCTCTTAAAGCTATGTTCCAAGATGCTACAACATCTCTAGATGTCACTAAACCCCCAAGTTCAGCAAATCTATAGTTTATAAATCTAAGCTTTTTGCCGTTAGGCGATTTTCTAGAAGTTTTAAATGGGTTTACATAAATTGTTTTAATTCCGTAGACCATGGCTTTATACTCTGCAAACTATCATGGGAAAAGTCTTTGTGGTGCTACAAGAGAATACAGATGTTTGTAACAATGTTTGCTATTCTCTTTGAGCTTATCCAAATCCTCAAAGACTATTAAAGCGCTGTGCTCTTTGGCTATTTCAGCGAGTCTCTTAGATGCTCTGTGGGCTGAGTCTATCAATATGTTTCTAGCCTTATTAAGCCACCTACCCCTAACCCCCCTAACCCACTTCAAAAACCTCCAAGAATTTGGGTACCTCCTCTGCAAATCTTCAGAAAGCTTCTTTAGGTGAAGAGCCCTCTCCAACCCTTTGAAAGGTATAACACCCATTGTGATTAGATTGCCGTTCAAGTCTATGACTGTGTATGTCACATTATTAAAGTTTATGTCTATACCCACAACAGCCCTAAAATCTGTGGGCTCAACACCTCTGTGAAATGTTATATAAACAAACATCTTATTGCTTCTACAGCTAACCAATATCTCCCCTGGTCTCCAAGAGCCATTGAGATACTTATCTAAATACTTATACCACTTGAGCCTCAGCTCAACCCACTGATTATTTAAAACAGCTATTCTCAATGTTTTTGCGCTGAAGTCAATTCTGTAGTCTAGTGGGTGTATCCTTGCAGTCAGCTTCTTTAAAACGGGTTTAGAACCGTTATTCTTCTTAGCACCCTCAACAACCTCTCTAGCCCTCTTATAAATCTCTGAAACATGGTGAGCCCTAAAACCTTGTCTCCTCAACTCGCTGTAGAACATCTTATGCAAACTCTCTTCAGATGAAGCATCATCTAAAAGCCAAATACCATCAACTATATACTGAACTGCATCTCTATACAATTTTAGGAATTGAATTAGTATAGACTCACCCCCCTTGGGGGCAACAGCCTCAATCTTTGCTGTTGCCAAAACCCTCATAGAGAGGCTCATAGACTATCAGCAACAACCAATCTCTGTTAGCAGAACCTATAAACTTTTCTAGTTTTTATATTTTTGGTGGTTTCATGAGCCTTGTCTACATGTTCGAGGCATCAGTATCGAAGTACTCTGGAAACAGAATAGTCCTATACCCACCAAAGGATTATCAGGAGAGGCTCAGGAAGTTCCATGGGAGGAAGGTTAAGGTGTTAGTAGTCATAGAAAGTGCATAGCCCAAGTACTCACAGGTGATTACAGCTGATGCAAACCCCGCTACGCTATTTATCAAAGCTTTTATTAAGATATATATTTTGCTGTGTAGAGTTCCATTTTAGGCGATAACATGTTTGTTTGGTTTTATCCTCTTTTTCCTGTTGTTGGTGGTTTGCTGGCAATGTTTTTCATTTATATGCTTGGTTTTAAGAGGTTTTATTGGAGAGAGTTTTTTATGGGCTTGGCAATTCTATTCATTTGCATCGGTATACAGGTTTTGTCGTACGTTCAGCAAATCCCTTTACTTCCTATAGTTTTTGATGTTAGGCAGGAGGCAGCAGCCATGAATATTACTGATCCTGCTACAATTAGTAAGATGGTTTTAGACAGGATATATTCCAAGGGTATTCTATTCATTGTTGGTATATCTCTCTGGGCCGGTTTTATGGCTGGCATCATCCAAGAGACCCTTAAATATCTATGGATTAGAAAAAGCAGTTACATAAAAGCTTTGAACATAGGCCTCGGTTTTGGCTTTGCAGAAGCACTCGCTATAACACTTCTAACCTTCCCCACACAAGTGAATTACCTATATACAGCCTCAGCAAACATTTTTCTAGCATCAGCATTTCTATCGATTTACGAAAGATTCGCCTCAGCATTATTCCATGTTGGTTTAGCTCTGTTTATGCTAGACATGGTTAAAAGAAGCATAGGTCTTATAGGCCTTGGCCTAGCTATAGCCATTCATGGAGCTGTAGACAGCTTAGCTATGTTATATCAATACCTTGGTGAGATAGAGTTCCTAGCAGTATCAGAAGTTTTGCTCATAGTAACAGCCCTCATCTTAACTTTAAAGATCTATGGGAAAGCTTTGGCAGAGCTAATCTCCTCCCCTACTTAAAAAGAAAACAAGGCTTTCAGCTGTAAATGAAGCTAACAACTTTCTGACCTCCTCCCACCCTGAAGTACGGGGGTTTCGGTTGTAATGCAAACCTATATACATGTCTTTTTCATAGATTACCTGTGGTAGCTTTCTATTGTAGGTTAGCTAAATACCTTAGCTACTGAAACATCAACTCGAGTGCGAGGCCCGAGGTTATAAGTATTTAAGTTGTGTAAAAGCAATTAATGATGAGAATTTTAAAAGGTTTTAGTTATGGGTTTTGTAAGGGTTAGGACTGGTTTATATAATCCTCTTCAACCCGAGAAAGTTATTGAGGTTGATGCTATTGTGGATACAGGGGGTTGTTTACAGTGTTGTCAGGAGGGATATTCTTGAGAAGTTAGGGGTAAAGCCGTTGAGGAGAAGGAAGTTCAGGGCTTTTGGAGGATATGTTGAGAGAGATGTGGGCGAAGTTGGAATGACTCTTCTTGGAGAGCGACGCATAATACCAGCTATATTTGGCGAGGAGGGTGATGCTGTAGTAATAGGTGTAACAGCTCTTGAGATATTTGGACTAGAAGTAGATGTAGTTAGAGGAGTGCTAAAAGAGACTGAGCTTCTTCTACTATAGCCACCTCCTCACACAGCTTATCACATATCAAAAAGTGTGCTACACTACTAGAGAAAAAGAGGATAGAGATCACAATAAAAAGAGCTAGCAAGTTTTGATCCTGATAGAAAACTCTGGGTTGTACAACATGGCTGTTTCAGTTGATAAGGTTGATTAAAGTGTTTTGTGTTCTTTTGAGACTATGAGAAAACTTATAAATTCTACACTTGTCTACCTCACAGAAATCTGCATAGGCAAGGAGCCCTGCTCCAAGCCTAGGCATGTTGAAGGTGGATGGAAGCACTGTTCCATTAAGCTCTTCCTGAATGAGGTCCTGAAAAACCCTAAAATAATGGAAGAGCCATCGGGATAAATAGTGATAGGTATGACGATACAGAGATGGGGGTTCAGCTCTCATATAAGTTCATGTGGTTTGATGTTTTCATTGCCTCATCCCTCCTTCCCCTGTACCACTCCCTGGGTCTGCATATGCCTTGGGGGCGTTCAGAAATGCCCAGGGACCCCACATCTTGGGCTGCTGCCCTTGGGGAGAGCCCTCTGCAGCTCTTCACCCCTCACAGGGAATCTCATCAAGATGTTTAATAGTGTCAAACCTTACAAACCTGTGTGAAACTCGAAACAGTTGCGAAAGGCGGAAACTTATGCATGTGATTTTGGGAGTATATTGATATTAGGTAGTATATTTAAGCAGTTTTGTTTATTGGCAAGAGCGTAGGTTCTTGCTTAGCGTGCTTCAACATATATGTTATGCATGGTAGTCACATATGTGGATGTGGTTAGCGAACTCAATTATTGACTCTCCATAGATCCTTCTTAGTGTATCACTTTTCATAATCTCGCTGGGTTTACCAATAGTGTAATACCCTCTTCCCATGAGCATTATCAAATCTGTTTGTTCTATGAGCATCTCTGGGTCGTGGCATGTGGCTATAACTATTTTTTCCTTCTTTAGCTCTCTAAACAGGTGCGTTATATCAATTTTGCCTTCTGGGTCTACGGATGAAAATGGTTCGTCGAGGAGTAGTATAGGTGCGTTGCAGGCGATTACCCTGGCTATTAAGGTTCTTTGCCTTTGTCCTCCGGACAATCTCCACACATTTTTGCTCCAAGTACTGGGATCTAGTTCCACATATTTCAGCGCTTCTCTAACGCTATTCCTGAGCTCCTCTTTACTAACTTCTCTACCTCTCTTTCTGTAGCAAAGCCTTGCACCTATCTCCACAAACTCCCATACACTTATGGGGAGCACACTCATCTGTTTGTTTGTGGTGAGCTGTGGGAGGAGAGCAATGAATCTCCCAGCAGCTTCAGGATTTGCAGTAATATCAATATTATTTACCAGTACATGGCCTTTCAAGGGCTTTGCAAGACCGGAGAGGGTTTTCAGGAATGTTGTTTTTCCCGCACCATTGGGACCAATAATCTGTAGCAATAAAGGTTTCTCTAACCTAATGTTTATACCTTCAATTAGCGGCTTCCCATAGCCTATTGTTACGTTGACAACTTCTAGCAACATACTTTCCACATATTGTGCACAGTACTCGAAAAGCTTATAAGGTTTTGTGTACAACAGTAACTATATTAATGCTGTGAGGGGATTCGATGAGGAGAACTCTTGTAGTGCTATTCACAGTGGTATTATTGTTGTTACAAATAGCTGTTTATATACCTGTAGCAAGCTCTGGAAATGGCTTAACAATTGTCGTCACTTTTCCATTTCTCTACGAAGATATTGATGAACTGGTCTGCAAGGGAGATGCTGTTGTAAACCTTGTTAAACCTGGTATGGATCCTCATGAATACTTGTTAACTCCATCAGACATAGACTTGATTAAGAGAGCTGATTTAATTATTTCCACAGGTCATGCACCGTTTGAGACTAGGATTAGAGAACTTGCAGAATCTGGGCAGATACATGGAAAGCTCATTGAATTGCCAAGCATAAGTGGGGTAACTATTTTGAGGCATCCGCAAACAAATGTCACGAATTATCACGGTATTCAGTTCTATTCACGAAATTATGAACTGCTTATAGAAGATGTTGAACATGCTTTAGAGATGCTTAGACCAGAGTGTGCAAGTGTGTATAGAGCTAGTGCTGAAAAGTTGTTGCAGGATTTAGCAGCTTTGAATTCTAGTGTGAGAAGATTTAGTGGGTGGCTAGCTGTAGTAGACCTACCTCCACTACAATATGTAGCAGTATGGCTTGGCCTAGATGTGAAGCAGGTACTGGCTAGGGAAGAGGATGTGCCGATAACGCCTCAGGACTATACAAATGCAGAGAGCATTATATCTTCAGCAAAACATGTTGTTGTTATAGCCACTATTGGGAGTGCTGCAGAGGATAAGCTGAGGGATATGGCTAGAAGACATGGTGCTCTGTTCATTGCACTGCCAAATCCATTGACTTATAATGGATCTTTAGAATATTTGAGAACTGTGGCCCAAATTGTGAGTAATGTGAGTTTAGCTACGGTGACTCAGCAAGCAGGTGGCTCTAGCGTCTCTACCCCTATGCTCGTTGGTGTGGTGTTGTTTGTTATAGCTGTGAGCATCATAATGATGTATCTCTGGTTTAAGAGGAGGTAGGAAGATGTTGATAAGCAGCCGTTTAATGGTGGTGCTTGCTCTAGTAGCTATTTTAACATCTCTCTACACATATTTTGCAGTACCCTTTGAGTGGTTAGCCATACTTATCCTCACAGCCCTGCTTTACGGTGTTCTCAGCCCCTCCATAGCTGCTAGAAGGCTTTTCTTCTTAGCTACTGAAGCACCCCACATGTCTCTCTTCGCCATAGCCCTTGGAATACTGATCTACAGAACTATATTCATGTTCAATGAGTTTGTATGGGCTGTGATAGTTGGTGTCATTCTCGTGAATGGCGTTGGACACATTATCGATCTGGGGGTAGATCCAGATGTAGCTACATCAGTATTTGTATCTTTTTCAGCAGCTGGAAGCGTGATGGCAACATACTATGTTTTATCGAAGTATAGCATCCAGTACAATTTGTGGGCTGTGATACTTGGAGACCCTCTTTTAGCTACACAGCAAGATGTTTTAACCCTTGCAGTTATTGCTTTGGCTGTTGTGATTCTAGGTGTTCTGCTCTACGATGTGAATGTCTATATGGGTTCTGACTTTGATCATGTAAAGCTATCGCTATCCAAGCTATGGCTCTATGACACTGTTTTTTACACAATGCTTGCTATAGCCTCTGTAGCACTGCTAAGGTTTGTGGGCTTTATACTAGAGCATGTGTTGCTGAGCTTACCAGCAGTCATAGCCTCTAACATGGTGTCTAGTTCTAGAGAGGCTATGCTGGTCAGCGTCTTGTCATCTATAAACTCTTCGATTATAGGTTTAATAGTTGCTGTAAAGCTGAATATAGCTCCTGCAGCAAGCATAGGATTTATAACGCTAGTACTTTACATAGTATCCCTAGTTATGAGGCGCTGGGTGTATGGCTAAGAAGAGATTTGGTGTATCTATAGAGCAGAGGCTTTACTCCAAGCTAGATGAGGTCACGAAGAGTCTTGGCGTTGACAGGTCTGCTGTTGTAGAAGAGGCTTTAAGGAATTATCTAAGCGACTTAAATCATCTGGCAAAGGCTCACACATGTTGTGGCTTGGTAGTGGTTGAAGATCCAGATACGGTAGAGATGGAGAGGATTTTAGCCGGATACAAGGATATCATAGTGAATTACAGCCATCACCATATAGCTGGTAAATGCATATACACAATAATGGTTTTGGGGAACTCTGAAGCTTTAGCAACGTTCTATAGCAGGGTGTCGAAGACCAAGGGTCATGGAAAGAGGTATATACCGCTTCACAGCGATTAAAAGTGTTTACATTTTAATTCTCTACAATGTTTCGATAAAAACTTTCTGCAACCTCAATGCATATAAATCTCCCTAGCATATTCCATTAGTGGTGACTGGGATAAAGATAGGTTGTTGAGTTATGTGATCTGAGGATGTGGTGAAATGAGTTACGATCTATGCATATTGTGTAGGGGTGCTAGATACCTCTGTGGCAGAGCTTATTGCCCTATCCTCACAAAGCTTAGAGTTTCTCAAAGGGTTTCCACTAATTCTACAGAGCTCTTTGGTTCTTCCCCTCCAGCGGTATTTGTTGGTAGAATTGGATATCCACAAGTTTTTGCAGGTCCTCTTACACCAAATGATGTTGGGGATACGCAGATCTATGATTTTCCTGAGCTGTGGAGCTCCAAATCAATTGATGAGGTCTTGAACTTGAGGCTCAGTCTCTTTTTAGGCAGGAAGATTGTTGATGTTAGGTTTGTTGAGGATAGATATGTTCAGGATTTGCAGTTACTCACACTCTCACTGAAGCCTGTTGATGTGGAGGTTAAGTTTGCAAAGAGGCCTACAGGCTTTAGCTTTAGTGAATATGAGCCTCCCATGGGCCCCAGAGCCCCTGTGGAAAGCCTCAGAGTGCTGACAACACCTCCTCCTACAAGGGTTGTTGAGAGGCTTTATAGCGATACTGATGCTAGAGCTGTAGAAGCTGTGATAGAGTTGTATAGCTCTGGAACACCTGTTTCTCATATACAGAGGCTTCTCAGTGTTGGTGCCTTGGGTAAGAAGAGGAATAGAAGACTTGTCCCAACAAGGTGGGCTATAACAGCTATTGATGACACTATCTCAAGGCATTTAATTGAAGAGAAGGTGAAGTGGTTTAACTCAGTTAGCAAAACACAGGTTTTTGTGAGGTATAACCATAAAAACCTGTTCATATCTATTCTCATACCTGGTGAATGGGGTTTTGAGTGGATGGAGGCCTGGTTTCCTAAATCAACTTGGAATCCTTTTGGGAAAAGCGTAGCTATAGAAGGAGACTATGAGCTGTTTAAACCTAGAGATAAATATGCATCTATAGGTGGTTGCTACTATGCCGCAAGGCTGGCGACAGCAGAGTACCTCGCGAGGATCTCAAGAAAGGCTACAGCTGTTGTACTTAGAGAGATATATCCAGGCTTTGATATACCAATTGGTGTGTGGTTTGTTAGAGAGCAGTTAAGGGCTTTATACAGTCAGCAGCCATATAATGTAGATAGTGTTGAAGAGGCGCTGAAGATTGTTGACAGGTTTTCTGCCTTGGGCTCTAGGACATGGGCTGAGAAGTCTAGAATAATCAAGCTGTTGAAAGGGGTTAAAAAATTGGATGAGTTTCTGGGGAAGGGGAGTTAAAGCTACTTCTTTAGCACAGGTCTTGTAGATGCTCTCTCCAGGAATTTCCTAGCTTCTTTAGCCTCTTCCTCTGGAATATCTTTGTGGCAGAACCACCAGTCAAAACACTCATATTTCTTCAGCCTTTCTTGAGCATCGGTTACAGTTATTGGTGGCGGGACAATAGCTCTTTCACCAATGAGTGCATTGTTTGGCCAGTTAGCTGGTAGTGCAACACCATATTTATCACTCGTTTGTAAAGCTTTTAACAGCCTGAGGATTTCATCTAGATTTCTACCTGTTTCAGCTGGGTAGTATAGCATAGCCCTTATAAAGCCGTTGGGATCCACAATGAAGACTGCTCTTATTGTGTGAGTACCTTCAACAGGGAACATGCCTAGCTTTTTCGCTACCTCTCCTCTTGGATCTGCTATAATTGGAAACGGTATTTCAACACCAAACTTCTCCTTTATCCACTCAATCCACTTAATATGAGCATAAGTGCTGTCAACGCTTAGCCCTAGGAGCTCTGCATTGAGCTTCTTAAAGTCTTCATATCTTATTGAAAATCCTATGAACTCTGTTGTACATACAGGTGTAAAGTCTGCTGGATGACTGAAAAGCACTAGCCACTTGCCTTTGTAATCATCTGGAAGTTTTTTCAAGCCATGTGTTGTTACTACAGCCATTTGTGGGAATCTAGACCCTATTTGAAGAGGTATCTGTTCATCCATCTGATTACACCTTCTAGGAAATATTATAGCAACTTTCGTATATTTAAATCTATCTTATATAACAGCTAACTAAATTTATTTAGAAATTTTTATGAATACAATAAAATAGATATATGTTTTTAGTTAGCTATCCAAAATTTATCGCAGGGTTTTAATTGTATTATAGAATTGCACAATGGTATTAATTGTGTGGTTTTACTTGTAGATGGCGCTATGCAGGGTTTTGATGTGTGGTACTTGCAGGTTTATGAAGTTAAGTAATTTCTCTATGCTTTTTAAATCGATGTTTTCTTCGTAATGATATAGTTCTAGAGCTTTCTTGAGTGTTGCTGTATCTATTCCTGTTAATGTTGAGTACCACTCTAGAAATCTCTGCTTACTTTTTTTGAATTCCTCAATAGAGCTTCTATAAATTTTTGCTATTCTATCTACAATATCAATTGGCAGCGATGTTGCTACAGCTAGTGTGCAACAGTGTTTAGTTTCTTCAAATGATTCGCATTCTTCAATTGTTTTGCCGCCAAGCTTCTCGACTTCGTGTTGCAGTGGATGCCAGACTATAGCGTATCTAGCCCTCTTCATCTTTAAAATCTTTACAGCTTCCTCAGGACTGCTAAAATATGTGACATGCTCTGCTTGGATAATTCCTTTCTTAACTGCTAGTGCTCTGCATAGATCCATTGTTGACATCTCGCTTGATGTTGCAACACCCTCTACACCACCATTGATCTCATAAATTGCACTACCGCCACCAGCCCCCCCACCAACTATTCTCAGCCCCTTAGACAATGCATATGCATACACCTGTGTTATGAGAGGACTTAGAACAACATCCACATCTCCTATGAGGAGAGCCATCGTAGCTTTTACTGCACTTGGGTAAACCTTTACCTCTAACTCTAGCTGAGCATCATCTCTAAGCCTCTTAACAAAGTGCCCTAGGAAGAGATATTCACTAGACCACACAATGCCAAGACTCAGCACTCTCGATTCAAAAGACCTTTGCACAGGCTTAACAGGTTTAACTATATATGTGTTGCCAATCCTAGTTCTGTAGATAATTCCTTGCTTCTCAAGCCTCCTAAGCACAATGCTTATATAGGGCTTTGAGAAAGGCAGAACTCTATATAGAAGAGACTGAGGAACCCCATCAGGATATTGAGAAAGCAATTTCAGAACCTCGCTGTAGACATCCATGCAACTCACTCAAATAAAGAAGCTCTATTTAGAAGCATAATAAGCTCTACTATGTGCAACACTAATTAAATATACCTATCTATAGCCATCGCAAACAGAGGCGTTCCATCAATCCATAGTTCAAGATCTCTAAATGTTATAACTGAGAGTCTTGCACTTTAGGGTGGGGAGGAGGTCAGTTCTACTCAAATATAGTGTGTCACAATCTGAGTGACAAATGCGTCACTATACGTGGGTATTATAAGTGTTTTTACAATAATGGCACACCAGGGTAAAGTATATGAATTCAGGTAGAGTGTGTAGAACTGGAGAGGCACATACTGTAGCAATGCTCTTAATACTAATAGCTTTAGCAATGCTAGGGCTGATGTATGGATATATGTTTAGCAGTTCTAATGGCACATCATCAACTATTACTGTAACAACAACTGTTACTACTACCTGTATACAACCTATTACTGTGACAGTAACACGTATATTGGGAGGAGAGCGACTTCCAGGATCTACAAATACAACAACTTCAAGCCTTACACCATATCCAGACGCTATCTTTTGGCAGCTGAACACATCTGCAAAGTCTTTCTCTACAAAGGTAATCTATGAATATGGTGACATAGTTATACTCCCAAATGGCTCACAGACATTCACACCAAAAACTCGGTTAACTGTAACAGTAACCTCTCCATCTATAGAGTTTAGAGGCCCTGTAGCTAGTGGAGAAGCTCCAGGACTTAGAGTTGTTGTGTACTTGAGTAACGATAGTGTGAGGGTTAATGGAACCCTGTGGATAAAGGTTGTGTTTGAGGGTGAGAAGGCATTCTTTAGCGACTGCATAATGCTCGACGTACTTAATTCCAGGGGTGAGAAGGTATATGGATTAGCCATGAGGCACCCACACCCAACACTTCCACTACGCTTTGAACCTCCGAAGAATATCTCCTACATCCTCAGCTGGAAAGCTGTTAAAGACCACTATTTAAAAGTAGATGTGACACCAGGCAACTACACCCTCGCAATAGAAGCTGGAGGCATAAAAATGAGCATACCAATAACAGTAACACCATAAAAACACGGGTGCAGAGAAGCCAATTATAAGGAGCCATTTAGTAATTGAATACCATAATATTTTCACTTTTTTATCTATTACAATGCCTCTCTTCTTAATAATAATCTCTTCATCTCTTAACTTAATCTTCTCTCTAGGATCCTCTCATACATATCTAGTCAAATGTAATCTCTGTTAAAGCACTAGACAAAGCCAAATCCTGTACACCATCTTCTCAATTCTATCAAGCCTCATACTATGCTCAGCCAAAGTCTTTTCAATAGCTTCGAATCTTTTGAATACCTCTTCCCATCTCTTCTCCTCCAGCTTTACAAATGCCTGGAAGTCCTCCCTAAGCTTTTCAACAGGTTCCCAAAGCCTCTTCAACTCACTCAATACTAAAATGCATCAATTCTTTGCTCTTGCTCCAATAACAATAGTTTTAGAGCAGACAAATATTTGCAACACATCTTTTGGCTACTGCTTTGAGTTTCATAGTGGTTTCCATATTTTTCTTATGGATTAGGTTTTTGAGAAGCCTAGCCCAGGGTTGATCTGGAAGAGGGGTGCAGCTCCAAGCAGCCTTGTCTTTTCAGAAATCCCTGTACTTCAACATTGGGAAGAGGTTGCTCAAGGTTCCAACCCCCATCTAAGGACTTTTATCATGGCTATAGCTGTTGCTATAAGCCATATAGCTGTAGATGCTATGGATAGCTCTAGAGATGTTGTGCAGGTCCCTATGCTCATAAATCTTGTTATCTCTGCTAATGCAACTGTGGGTATAGCTATAGAAGCTATTCTTAGAGGTTCTGGTAGTATTGCTAGTGGGTATAGTACTGGTGGTAGGAATGTTGTTGCTATTACCAGGGGGTTTGTAATAGCTGATATATTCATTGGATTCTTGATTCTGAGCACAATTGCTAGTGATAGAAATGCTCCTAAAGCCATTGCTATTGGTGAAACTAGTAATGCTATTGCTATAGTCTTTAACCCAAGGTCTAGTGCAATAGCTATTGGAGTTAGAATTGCTATAGGTGATAATATGAAGGGTGTTGTACCAAGAACCACCCCTATGAAGTACTCAAATACTGTTAATCGTGATGCTATCATTCTCTCCCACTCTCTACTAATCCTATCATACCCAACTGTTTGAGCAACAAGATTTGCTCCAAAACCCCATGCACTAATCATGATGTAAACTGGTATTGTTGACCTAATTACTGCGTATCCTCCCCATCCATAGGCAAGCATAGCAATACTTATAGCAAACATCGCTTCCTGCGCTATCCACATCCACTGCCTCTTAACGAAAGTGAAATTGAATAGTGTTACACCTAATATTCTCCACAGAAACTTCATCTCTTCTCACCCACTATATAAAGGTATACATCTTCTAATGTAACATCCCTTACTAAAAATGAGCTTGGTCTGCACACATCTGCTAATTGCCTAGCCTCCTCTTCGTTTCTAGTCCATGTAATCACCTTTTCCCCCAAGTCAATATACCTATTTCTCAAACACTTCTTACTAATGCCCTCTAGAATAACTCTATATCTATAGGGAACTGTAACTAGAAGTTCTTCCGGCTCTCCTCTTGCAACTACTTCACCACTATTTATGAATACCACATAATCTGCTACTAGTTGACCTTCTTCAAGCATGTGAGTTGTTAGCATAACTGTTGATCCAAGAATCTTTGTTGAGTCCTTAATTGCCTTGAGAACCATGTACCTAGCCTCAACATCGAGACCTGTTGTAGGCTCATCAAGAAGCACAACATCTGCATTTGAAGCTAGTGTTGCTGCAACTAGTGTCTTCCTCCTCTCACCACCACTAAGAACCCTAAGAGTGTTTTTAGCCACTTTTTCTAAGCCTAGCAACTCTATCCACTTCCTAGCCTCTTTCCTAGCGTCAAAGTAGCTAAAGCCTCTCATCATCAGGGTGTAGATTATGAACTCAAATGGCGTTATATCGCCCGGACTCCCATAGTCTTGAGGTAGATATGCTATTCTCTTCCTAACCTCCTTAAACTCCTTAACAACGTCAAAGCCCATAACCCTTGCAAATCCTTTGCTCGGCTTAAACACTGTTGTGAGCATTCTAACAGTAGTTGTCTTCCCAGCTCCATTAGGACCTGCTAACACAACTATGCATCTCTCTCTAATGCTAAAGGTGACGCTTTTCACAGCCCAAAAACCCCCAAATCTCTTCCCAAGCTCAACAGCCTCAATAGCATACATAGCTATTCGCCAATCTGCAACCCGACTCGTCAAGGATATAAGTTGATTTGATTAGGATCCTCAGCACATGAAAGGAGTTGAATATGATTAGCAGACTCTACAAAACACCTTATCTACTTGCTGAAACAAGTAAACCTCTGGGAGATTTAGTTGAGTGAAGAATCTGAGGAAATGGGAAAAATATTTGAGGTGCTGAGTCACAGAATTAGGAGAGGGATTATAAGGATACTGGGTGAGAAGGGTAAGAGAAGCTTTACAGATCTTATGAGAGATATCAACATAGATGATACAGGAACACTAACCTTCCATTTAAAGAAGCTTGTAGGCTTCATTACAAAGACTCCTGATGGATACTACAAGCTTACCGATCTAGGGCTCAAGGCATATAACCTGCTGAAAACATCTCAACAGCTAGTGCTTCCAAATAATGTTGAGAATGTTAAGCGTGAAGAAGAGGGGGCATCTAAAGAAACAGAGTATGTGAAGCCTGATCTCATTATTTTGCAGGATAGAATTAGCTTAACCATAGATAGAGAGCTGCTGGAGAAGGTTAAGGCAATGGGCAAGAGGTTGCTTATCACAGACGTGATAAAGGTTGAGGTTTCTGAAGATGTTGATCCAAAGCTCTTTAACGAGGTTGTTGAAAGTATTCAAGATGTTGTGACTCTGAAGGTTCCAAAACATTTAGAGACTCTAGTACACCTCAAAGCAAGGGATGTTCTAAACATTGTCAGTGGTAAGGGAACTGCCCTCATCCCTCCGCTGACAAGCGTTATTAGCAGCGCTATAGAGGCTATGACAAGTGTTGTTACACGCATGATCACATCACTAGCTCCACGCATGCACATGAAGTTGAGTAGGGGTAGAGAGCTTATTTACAGTGGAGCGATACCAAGTATAAAGGCTCTTGCTCTCGAGGTTGTGGGGGGCTATGCTAAAGTTTATCAGGGTGATAGTGGTAGGATTGAAGTTTATAGAAGAGATTCATGCGATTTTGATGTCGAGGTTAAGGAGGGGGGCGAGCTAGAGGTCAGTCTAAATGGTTGTGAAGCCCATGTAGCGTTACCCAGCACAAAGCTTGAAAAAGTTTTGACTGATGTGAATGGAGGTGTAGTGGAGATGGAAATACCCAGTGGGGTAAACACACTAAAGCTAGATGTTGAGGGTGGGATGACAAGAATTAGAAGCGAGAAGCTCTCAGAAACAAACATCAGCGCCGATGTGAATGGAGGTGTAGTAGAGCTTCAGCTTAGATACACAGAATTCAAAGGAATTGCCAGGATAGCTACTGAAATGAGTGGAGGTTTGCTAAAGATAGAAGCCTCAGTCCCTCAAAACACCCTGGTGAATGTCATTCAGAAAGGTGTTGGAGGCTATACAGATATAGAAATTGATGAAAAGCTTAAGGCTGTTAAGCAAAGCGAGAGAATAGCACACATTGATCTAGAAATTGATGGAGGCTATGCAAAGATATCCTTCAAGACTGTATAAGCTTTGCATTAAAAGAATTGATACATGAGGCTGAAGCTATGAGCTAAGTTGAGTATTGTTTTAATAATGCTAATACATGTGTATAGAGTTAAGGTGTTTATTTGAGCATGTCACTTGAATAGTATTGTCAGTATTATCGTTACCCACATAGATATTATTATGCCTATTAACCAGTAGAACCTTGTGCCAAGCTCTCTTAGCTCAGACTCAATGTGATTTAACCTCTTATCCATTTATTCAAGAATTCCCTCAACCCTCTCTCTAAGGGCATTAACAGCTTGTTCTAGCCTACCAACCCTCTCCTCTAACCTAGAGATCCTATCCTCAAAGCTACTCAAATCCAAATACCACGATACATAATCTCGTTAAATAGATTAATATACTTAAAAGAACATGAATTGCTCATCTCTTCCTCTAGTACCCAAGCACCTGAATAGATAAACCTGATCACCTCAACTCCTCTTCAAAGAATGCCCTGCTTAACTATAACGTTAGCTATCTAAATAAGCAATTTTAGTATTCAATACCTTGACTCACTCAACTCCTTAACAACATTTTCAACTGTGATCTCTTAATAGAGCGATTTTGAGTCCTCAAAACAAGGTTAACTTTTACAATCGAAAGCCTCGCCTTTCAAGGCGGGGATGAGTAGAAAAGCCTATGAACTTCCTCTACTTTGATTGCTCTTGGTGATGAGTAATTGAAAATGTTGTTGCCTCTAAGCATTTGGATGCTGGATTGACAACCACATGAACCAGTTGGGATGGGGGAAGCTGTCCTCCCCTGCCCCTCAGATGTAAACATGAATAGATGAAGGGAATCAATGAGTCACCCTGAAGGCGGGGTCCCCTCAGGGTGGGGAGGAGGTCAGTTAAATAGCTAAAATGCATAAGTACATAAATAGACCATTGACAATGATTAAAGGTTAAAAAGAGTTCTGTAAACATAGTCAAAGCATCAAGGGTTTATGGAGGTGACATCATTGAGGAATTTGCCGAGGTCTTTAACCAGGTATTGCAACACTCAGTTGATGTTTACAAGAGTATCTCATACTTATTGGCTAATACAAGTTCTGGCTATCAAAGCTATTGCATTATTCAATTTTTAATCATCATTATCATAGGCTGTTATGGGTTTGAAGTGGTTTGTAACACTTGGTGGGGGTGAATGCTTTTGTGTTATTCTCCAAATTAGCTTATCATTTTGATCCATACATGCATTTTGGATTTCTCTCTGTTGTTCCATAGGTGGTATGGTATCGCTTTGAATGTTGCTTTCTTCTTGGGTTTTGGAGGCTCGTATGGGTGGTATGGATCGGGGTCTTTATGTGGCTGCTCAATTTCATATCCATCTCCTTCTATAGTAACGGTTCCGTTGAATAGCTGTGGTTCAAATCTTTCTCTGAGGTTTGCTTCACTAGGTTTTATGGCTAGGTGGTTTATGTCAAGGTCTTTGTTATCTACCTGTTCAATAGCATAGACTAGGGGTCCTCTAACTATTGCTACTTTGCTCCAGTCAGCTTCTATCATTGGGTGTGGTGTTATGAGTATGGGTTTCAGCGGTATATCGACTTCAACAGAGTCTCCAGAGTCCCACCTCCTATTCAACTCGAAATACTCTCCAGCTCTAGGCTCATAAACCTTGTTCCCAGCTTTAATCACTGTTCCTGAAGCCCATCTAGGTATTCTAATCATTAGAGAGAAGCCCTCAACTTTCTCAGGACTTACTCTGATAAATATCTTGCCACTCCACGGGTATTCAGTATCCATAGATATCCTAACCCTGTTCCCATTGAGATCAATATTAGCTTCGCTAGCTACAAACAAGTTTACCCATATCTTTGGCCCACTCTTTGACACTGCATAGATAATGCTAGGCATATATGCTATAAGCCTTGCTATGTTTGGTGGGCAGCATGCACAGTCATACCATGGCCTCCTCTCGTGTTTGCCGAAGTAGTCTGCTAGCGGGTTTACATAGAAGTACTTCGTCCCATCAAAAGATATCCCAGCTAGTGCAGCATTGTAGAGCACTCTCTCCAAAACATCCATATACTCAGCATCTCCTGTCGCTAAAAACATTCTCCAAGCCCACATAACCCCTGCTACAGAGGCGCAGGTCTCGCTATAGGCTCTATCATTCGGAAGCTCATAGTCTTCTCCAAAAGCTTCACCATCATACCTAGAGCCAAAACCGCCAGTAATATACATCTTCCTCAAAGCCTTTCTCCACAACCTAGTCAAAGCGTTCCAGAGCTCTTGATCCCCAGTCTCAAGATATAGATCAGTAGCACCTGTGAAGAAGTATAGAGCTCTAACAGCATGACTGCCAACGAAATCGCTCATCATCTTTATAGGCTCATGATCTACGAGATACACAGGGTTCATCATAATAGCGAATACTTCGTTTCTATTTGTTTGAGTAACATACCCTCTTCCTCTTATATCAATAAAGAAGCTCGCTAAATCAAGATACCTCCTATCTCTACTCTCTCTATATAACTCAACTAAAGCCATCTCGATCTCAGGATGACCATCGGAAGTCTTTAGCTTATTCTCACCATATCCAAAAATCTCTATGAGTAGATCAGCAAATCTTCTAGCCACTGAAAAAAGAACAGCATCATCTAACGATCTTCTAGCCGCTACCGCAGCTTGAATAAGATGACCCCCACAATAAAGCTCATGAGACCATGCCAAGTTCTCCCATCTCTTCAACCCCCTCAGCTTTATAAACGTATTTATATAGCCATCAGATTCCTGAGCATCTGCAACATCCTTTATAACGCTAACAAGCTTCTCATAAAGCCCATCACTCCACTTATGAACCAAAGCATAGGAGGATGCCTCAGCCCACTTATAGACATCAGAATCATTAAACCAAAACCCAGTAAAACCACCAGACCTCTTACCACCTGCAACCCTAAAATTATCAAGCCTACCAGTCTTCTCCAAAAACTCGTACTGCAATGGAAGTGTTCTCTCAACAAGGTTAACTATCCTAGGTCTCCAAAAACTATCTTTAACAACAACTTTGCTTAAAGATAAAGGCAAAAGTTTTGCATAAGGCGACTCTCTAACATCAACAACGTATACATCTCTTAAGTTCAAGATAGGTACACCTACTAAAGTAATGAAGAGATAAAAATAAAAACTATATGCACATACATTAACTACAGGTACTTTATGAATAGTTTCAGTAGCTTTAGTTTCTTCAGATCTTGAGTATAGAGAAGCTACTCTGTGAACTAATTAAAATATCTATGTGCTTCAAGAAGAGATGTGTTGAGAGTAGGGAAGAAAGTAACTATAGTTGTAGATAATAGCTATTTTAACAACATCTTCAAGTAAAGTAATAAATCATTTCTTTCCTTAGCCATATACTAATACCTGTAGCAAATTCTCGTAACTCTTTAACGAAACATATTAATCCATCTCAACACACTCTCTCATTATTTCGTCCTTTTACAACTAAAGTGATATATCTTTATTATAGAGAGGTTCTAAGAAAGCTTTCTATGGGCTATATGCAGTGTCTTGAATATAGTGTTTTAAGGATTTCTATGCATGTAGCGTCTCTGTACTTTCTAAGAGTCTCTAAAGTAGATGTAAATCCGATAAGCGATGAGGAGGAACAAAGATGAGGCAGTGAAAAACGTATCAAGTATGTGAATTATGTAAGAGCTAGGTATCTGTATATCACTGCTTCTTCATGGCTTTACTCAACGCATTATATGGCATAGTTTTATATAGAATTTATTTCTGTGTATTAGAGGTATATAGAGGTGGTGTTGTTATGAGGTTTGTGGCTCTTGATATGGGTAAGACGAAAACCGTTGCGATGATGTTTGATGAGGGTTTGAATGTTTTGTGTAGTGTTTTAAGTGGTCCTGGGGATATAACTTTGGATAAGGAGGTTGTTGAGGCTAATATAAGGAGGGCTATAGATTCGTGTCTCAGGGTTTCTGGTCTAGATTTGGATGGGGTTGATTTTATTGTTTTTAGCTGGGCTGGTTTGGATACTAGGAGAGATTTTGAGCTTGCATGGAGTTATGTAGGGGAGTTGGGGTATCCTATGAGTAAAGTTGTTATTGAGCATGATGCTGTAACAGCGTTTTATGCTGTTACTTGGGGTGAGCCTGGTGTTGCTGTTATTGCTGGTACTGGTGCTATTGCTTTTGGGATGGATGGAAGGGGTAGGAGGGCTAGGTCTAGTGGCTGGGGATGGTTGGTAGGTGATGAGGGAAGCGCCTCTTGGATAGCTCTGCAAGCTTTGAACGCTGCTTCAAGAGCTTATGATGGTAGAGGACCAAAGACAACGCTTGTTGAAAGAATTAAACAGTTCTTCAATGTTGAAGATCTGCTAGACATAGTAACAATAATTTACAGAACAGACCTAATAGACATTAGCAAAATAGCCTTACTAGCTAAAATTGTTGATGAAGAGGCTGAGAAAGGCGATGAAATAGCTAGGAGCATAATGGTTAAAGCTGGTGAGGAACTAGCTTTAGCAACGTATAATGTTGCTCAAAAACTTGATATGCTGAATGAGAGTATTATTGTTGGTGGTGTGGGCAGTGTATTCAATTCTAGGATTGTTAGAAAAATTTTTGAGGAAAAAATTAGAGAGTTAATGCCGAAGGCGATTTTAAAGGAGCCTATAATAGGTTATAAAGCGATTCTAGGACCCATCATAATAGCCTTGAGGAGACTAGGTTTAAGCGTTGATAAGAATGTTGTTGAAAGTATTATACGTAGAATTGAGGAGGCAGAGAAAAACGTTGTTCAAGCTTAGAAATATTCAATAATCCTAACAAGATCTCTAAGCCTATCCATGTCTAGACCTTGAGTAGAAGCCAACGGCATTTACATCAGAGAACATGACTGGAGTCAAAGTAATGAGATTAAGTCAGGATGGGTGGGTTTCGTAAAGATTGAGGAAGAGTAGTGGAGCAACAACAGATATAGAGATAGAGCCTGGAGAAGAAGTAGTTGTAATTAGGATAAGGGAGGATGGGGTCCTAATAGCTAGAAGAAGATACAGACATAATACATCTATATGTATGTAGCTTCAACACCAAGCTTCTGTGCCACATCAAATTGTCTTTTATCTGAGGTTACCGATGTAGCTTTCTTTATCACAACTTGAGCTATGAATAAAGCATCGTATACAGCTATATTGTTTTCAAGAGCTATCGTAAACGCTTGAACAATGTATTGATATTGAGGTTCAACTCTAAGAACTTTCTTCAACTCTAGAAGATGATTCAATAGTGTTAATACCTTCTCTATATCAATATCATGAAGAAGTACAACTCTTCTCCAAATAGCGTTCGCAACCTCCTTTATAGCTAAATCAAGGGTAAAGGGTTTTTCAACAATTATTTCCTCTACTCTCTTCCACCCCTCTTCCTTCAAAAGGAGCTTTGCTAAAGCAGAAGAATCAATGACTCTCTCTATCAATTCTAATCCACCTAGCCACAGTACCACTAGGGAGCTCAGGAACATTCTCTAAATCCTCCTCAATCTTCTTAAGTAGCTCCCCAATCTCATAACGAGATACAGTTTCTTCAACATACTTACGGATTAGCTCACTCCAGTTTACTCCTTTTAATCTCTGCATTCTCTCCTTTAATTCCTTCGGTATCCTAGTACATAAGACAACTGAAGACATACTCTCACTGTATACAAAATATGTATTACGAGTAGATAAGTTTTCCAGTATTATCGAATAACTTTACAACTGAAAGCCCCGCTTTTTAAGGCGGGGATGAATAGAAAAGATTATAAGATGTGTATCCTATAGTGTGTTCTGGAGAGTGTCTTGGAGGGCGAATCTCTAGAGTGGATGAGGCTTAAGAGTACTAGGCATGCTAGGTACTGGTGTGGATATCACTTTGTTTGGATTCCCAAGTACTGCAAAGATGTTCTTGTGGGGGAGGTTGCTGAGTACACTAGAGAGATCTTGAATGATATACTTAAGGAGCTAAGGTGTGAGCTACTAGCCCTAGAGGTTATGCCTGATCATGTCCATGTGTTTGCTCTATGCCCTCCAAGGCACTCTCCAGCTTATATCGTGAACTATCTTAAGGGTAAGAGTGCTAGGAGGATACTGCAGAGGTTTCCAGAGCTGAAGAGCAAAGCTATTCGTGGGAAGTTGTGGAGTAGGAGCTACTTCGTGGCGACAGTTGGAAACGTAACAACCGACATTATTAAGAGATATGTTGAGGAACAATGGGAGAAAGAGAGATGAAGAGGACAAGCATAGTAAGGCTCGTAGTCAATAAAACCTCTGAGGAGAAGCTGAAGTTGTTATGCAGTTTATCATCTAAGTTGTGGAATGAGGTGAACTACGCTAGGAGGAGAATGTTCTTCGAGAAGAGAGGTGTAGACCTCAAAACAACATACAAAGAATACTACGAGAAGTATAAAACACTCATAGGTTCTGCCACGACACAACAAGTACTTAATAAGAATGATGAGGCTTGGAAAAGCTTCTTCAAGCTACTAAAGCTTAGGAAAGAAGGTAAACTACCACCATTCATTACGGGGGTCAACCCGCCGGGCTACAAGAAGAAAAACAATAGGAGGATTTTGTGGACTGTTCTCAGGAAAGACCAGTACAGGATAGAGGGGAATAGATTAGTTCTCAAAGGACTGGGTGTTATTGGAAGGATAGAGCTGAGATATAAAGGCTTGATACATTTAAAGGGAGATCAGGGCAGACTGGAGATACATTATGACCAGGATAGGAAAAAGTGGTATGCTCATATATCATTTGAGGTAAGTGAGAAGGCTGTGAGAGGAGTATGGACTAATGCTCCGAAGAAGCCGAGAGGAGATCTAGTGGCAGGTATTGATATTGGTGTTAACAACTTAATGGCTATATATGTTGAGAATGGTTTGGCGAAACTTGTTAATGGTAGACCGCTCAAAGCTGTATCTCACTATTGGAGGATGAGGATTGCCGAATATCAGTTCACGTTGAATAAATATGGCTTAAAGACGTCTAAGAGGCTCAGGTCTATGTACTCTAAATGGAGGAGGCAGGTTAAGTCTTATATTGACTCAAGGGTTAGACAGGCTATTGAGTGGCTTTATAATATAGGGGTCTCTATTATAAAGGTTGGCTATCCTAAGAATATTGCACAGGAGAATGGAGACTTTAACAATGTCCATGTATGGACATATGGCTACTTGCTGAGGAGGGTCTACGAGGTTGCGGAGGAGTACGGGATAACAGTAGTCTACACAGACGAGGCGTATACATCGTCTAAGTGCCCAATCCACGGCGAGGGATGTGGAAAGAGGGTTAAGCGTGGGCTATTCAAATGCACCAAGCTAGACAAAGTGTTCAACGCAGACCTAGTGGGAGCATTCAATATACTCATAACCCCGAGTCCAATGGATAGGGGTAACGGGTCGGAGACCCAGCCCGGGATTAAACCCTCGGGGAGAGGGGATGTAACCCCAAACCTCCCCGCCCTCGCAGGAACCCTCGCCCTTTAGGGCGGGGAGGAGGTCAGTTAGCTTCTTGTTGTTCTCAATGCCTTGATTGGCTATAGATTTGTTATGAGTGGTGATGTGTACTGGGATACGTTTTCAAAGTACTTCTCTACAAGGTGTGGTGAACTTGGCTCTGAAGAACTTGTTAATGTTTTCAAGGATTTTATCTTAGAGGTTTAACAGGGTATTGGCTGGTCAGAAGGTTTCCGCGTTTTCCATAGACATCTGTACCTATCTCCTTAGCAAGTTTCTATGTAAGGGTGCACCATCAATAATTACCTTAACTTTATCTTTTAGACTTTTCAACTCTAGAATTGTTAGGAATACCTTTGAGAAGGGGGTGAGAGAGGTAATGCCTAGAGTTATTCTTAAAGAATCTATAGTATGTTATAAAGCTATCCTAGGACCCGTTATAATAGTTTTGAAAAAAGCTAGGTCTAAATGTTGATAAAGATGTTGTTGGAAAGATAATGCGTAAAGTATATGAAGCAGAGAAAAACGTTGTTGTAACTTATCATATCTTCTAGTACTGTTTAACAACTTTAACAAGATTTCTAGGGTTATCGATATCTAGACCTAGAGCAGATGCATATCCATAAGCGAAGAGTTGTAGTGGTACTATAGCTGAGAGAACGTTCAATTCCTCGAAATCTGTTTTAGCTATTGGGATAGTATTTTCATCTACATCTCTACTACTCAACCTCAACACATAGCTACCCATAGATAAGAGCTCTTTGTAGAGCTTGTATACATAGTTATAGCTCTCCCCATCTTGGTTCAAAACAACTATAACCTGGTTCTCACCAACGGTAGCTATAGGGCCATGTCTAAACTCTAGAGCGTGAAGAGCTTCTGTAGCTATATAGGTAGACTCTTTCAGTTTTAGAGAACCTTCTAAAGCTATTGGATATGCAGGTCCAGAACCTAGGAAAACAAAACGTTTAACACCTTTCTCTACATAGCTACGAGCTAAACTAAATATCTTCTCCCTACCATTGACAACGTTCTCCACATACTCTTTGAGTATAGGTAGCTGTGAAATGATATCATATATCTTCCCTGAAATCATACCAACAATACTTCTCGTAAGCATTAAACCTGCTAAAGTCATAGAGAAGAAGCTCTTAGTCATAACAACACCTCTCTCAGCACCCACATCTATATATAGATAGCTATCTACGTAATCCCTAGCCCTACTCCTCTCACTAATAGTTATAACTATGCTATACACACCTCTCTCCCTACCAATCTTCAAAACATCAAGAGTTTCAGCAGTCTCACCCGACCTCGAAATAGCTACTAAACAGCATTCCCTAGATAACCTACTACTGTAATACATTAGGATCTCTGAAGAAGGTAAAACATATACTCCTACATCTATACCCTCAACAAGCAACGGAAAAGATGCTAACATAGCTGAGTAGTAGGAAGATCCACAACCAGTGAAATAGAAATACCTACACCCTCTACCAACAATAGCTTCAGCAACACCTTTTATAACATCAAAACTCTTCCCAACACTTTCTATAGATGTTGAGATCTCGAGGATATCCCTAAGAGTTTTCTCACAACATATCCTCAAAACAACCACCAAGTACTATAACAAGTTCAAGCAACCTAAATAAATACTTTATCAAGTTATTGGTATAAAGAATCCTGCGCAGATCTAACCCCCAGCTTTATCCATAACCATGGCTCCAGCGCTTTGTATCAGACGTAGAGTTAATAATAGTCCTAGAGATATGTTCTTTGGCGAAGCTCGCCATGGTTTCGAGAAGAGATGCTTATCTGAGAATAGCCAGATTTGGTTTTCCTAAAACTATACTTGCTACTATAGCTCCTTTCTACCCTGTTTGGAATACGTATAGAGAAAAGCTTGAAAATATTGCGAAGAGGTATCCAGAGCTATTCCCATACTATAACTCAGAAGAGGTTGTTTATACAGATCCTCCAGGTATTCCATATACTAATATAGTTAAGGTTGATGCCTTTGGATGTGTATGGAGATCTAAAGTAATTGGATATATTGGTGAAGTTATTAAGTATCCTCTAGATGATTGGGGTAAGTTTAAAGATTTTAGGTTACCTGATCCTGAAGCTGGTGTACCGACAGAGAGTGGTGAGATTAATTACCTTACTAAGCCTGGTGAAATCAAGGCTATTGTTCCTTGGGACAGTATATTTAATTCTATGGAGAGGGCAAGGGAGAGAGGAGAAGTTGTATCTGCTTGGCTTCCCCATGGATTTCTATTCCTAAGGCTAATTTATTTAAGGGGTTGGTCAAACATCTTCATGGATATGTATAGAAGGAGAGAAGAGCTATACAAATTAATCGAGATGTTGACGGATTACTACCTAGAGATAATTAAGATATATAAGAAGAACTTTAGTTCGATAGATGTTTTTACTTTTGGTGATGATCTGGGCGGATCTGATAGGCCTTTGATAAGGGTTGAACACTTCAAGGAATTCATATATCCTGCCTATAGAAAGATATTTAGAGAGGCTAAGAGTAGTGGTGCTTTAGTGTATCTTCATACAGATGGTTGTACTGTTGAGCTATGGGATTTGCTGATAGATGCTGGTGTAGATATCTTGAATATTCAGGATAAGCCAAATGGTTTAGAGAATATATTGAAGCTTAGGGGTAGAATAGCTATAAACCTAGATATAGATAGGCAACTGCTTGCACATGGGAAACCTAGTGAGGTTAGAGAGTATGTTACAAAAGTTTTAGAGTTATTCAAAGATCCTAGAGGTGGGTTTATGGTTTACTGTGAAGTACATCCACCAGCAAACCTAGAAACTATAGAGGTATTGGCTAGAACTCTTGTGGAAAACCTATCTCTAGAATAGACATGATGAATGTTTTTATCTGCTCTGCGATTTCAGTGATTGGAGTACTCTATCTGTTTCCTCCTCTGTCAACGTTATTCTAACACCTTTCCTGAAATGCCAATCATATGAACACCATCTAACAACTTCAACTCTAGCATTCTTCAGATCTCTAGGCATCTCTTCTCTAACTCTTTTAGAGAACCTTGTTAGCTCTACAATGAAGATGCATTTAAACCATTTACTACCTTCTTCGTCAACTCTATACTCATCTGTTTTAATAATATCTACTACAATACCCTGTAATAACTTCTTCTTACCCATCAATTCTACCACCTCTTTACAGGGTATCTCCCATACTTCTTACCTATTCTAATCATAGCTAGGTAGTTCTCTAGCTTAACATAGTTTGCTACAGTATTCCCACAGCCCAGTGCATATCCTCCTCCAGGTGCACACCTCCTAATAACATCCTTAACATATTCTACAAACTCATCGAGAGGTGCTCTAGATAGTTTATCCATATCAACTCCTCCCAGTATAGCTATTCTATCTCCGTAAAGCTCTTTATACTCTGTAACAGGATATGACGTATCTTCAAAAGAGTGTTTAGCATCTATACCGACATAATTTATAAGATCCTCCATAACTATCCTCAAATTACCACAGCTATGAAATATAAACGGTTTCCCATACCTATGAACATTAGCAACACACTCCCTCTGCCATGGAAATACAAGCTCTCTTAAAATCTCTGGCGATAGGAAAGGACCTTTCTTATAACCCATATCATCCCCCATAGACATAGCCCCAACCTTCTCTTGCTCAGCCGATATCTTGCAGAAGAATGAGATAACTTTCCCAACCTGTCTAAACATATCCTCAACAAGCTTTCTATCTCTCCTCAAAGCTTTTGAAAACGGTACGAAACCCATAAGCCACATAACATTCTCTAATACTCCACCAGGTGTTAACGGTATTATCATAACGTTTTCTGGTAGATGCCTAGCCATAGTGTTGTACAGGAGTAGGAATATATCTTGAATTTCTGAAAGATCTGGCCAAGGATATTTCTCAAAATCATCTCTACTCTCAATAACACCCCTGTACTCATCTTGCCAAGACCTCTTAGGTCTTTTCAAAGGTGCTACATCTTCAGCTAGAATAATGTTTGTTCTTGGGAAAGGTGAAGGTATTTGAAGAACAACGTAATCGTACCCAAGACTTGTATAGAACTTTATCTGTAAAGCCATGTCATGTTCTAAAGCCTGGAGATACCTTGAATCACCTTTTAGAATAGATCTAGCAACACTATACATATCAGCATATTTTAACTTAAGCTCGTCCCTAGTTATAGCTTCAATAACTTCTGGATCTGCAAACAAATCATAGAAAGGAATTCTATCCATAGGTTCTTCTAGATGTAGAACAGCATAAAGTCTCTCAAAATCAGGTTTATCTACATCCATATACAACACTTCAGATCTCCATATCTATACTCTAACACAGAATTTTTGTGCTGTTTCGTAAATAGTTATTATGTTTTCTAAAGGCATATCAGGTTGTGGAGTATGGGCAAGAGCTATGATTAAACCTCCATTCTTTCCACACTCTACTATCCTAGAGATAACCTCTTTTCTAACATCTTCAACTGTTCCAAAAGGTAGCGTTCTTTGAACCGATATAGTTCCGTGAAGAACAATTTTATCTCCATACCTCCTCTTAATCTCTACAGGATTCGTACACTCAGGTTGTATTGGATTCAATATCTGAACACCTATCTCAATTAAATCCGGTATTATCGGCTCTATATAGCCATCAGAGTGATAGAATATGTATATAGAATTCTGTGAGTAGTTCTTCAAAGTATCTATAATTTTCTTCATCCTTGGCTTAAAGTATTTCCTCCACATATGAGGCTGTATTATCATATCTGTCTGCATACCTACATCATCCCCCAACCTGATTATGTCCACACCTATATCTATGAACCTCTTCCCCATATCGATCCTATACTTCATCAATCTATTGAGCAACTTATTAACGAATTTCTCATTCCTATAGAGACCTAGTATGAATTTATTGAAACCTCTTAAATGCCATGCCCATTCGAAGAGTGTTTGCTCCATAAAACTCTCGAGTACGTATACATCCTTAAACATCCTAGCTCTTTTCTCAGCTTCCTCAAACCTCCCAGCAACATCTAGAGAGGGGAACTCATAGCTATCAATATCACCAACAACAGCGTTTGCTAGAGGGTGATAACCTATCTTATTATACCAACCATTACTCGCTACACAGTATCTAATACCCCATTCATCCTCAAGCAAACCTTCCTCAACAATCTTGAAATACCCAAACGGATAAACAAACACTGCTTTCTTCTTAAACTCCTCCGAAACTCCTACAGAAAGATGTCTAAAATCTACACCTAGAAATTTCCTTACCTTCTCATCGTCATCAACCCTTAGATAATTCTTCAACGAAATCCATACATCTAATCTCCATGGAGGTTCATCAAGAGGAACTCTATCAGGTTCCTCATGATTTAAAGCTTTTAAAACCCTCTCCCTATGGGAAAGCATATCGAATTAATACCTACTAAACCTACTTACCTCTATGCAGCTCTTCTACTAGTTTTTTGCATATTTCTATTGCTGTAACTGCGTTTTCTCCATAGGCATCTGCACCTATCTCCCTCGCAAACTTCTCTGTTATTGGAGCACCCCCAACAATTACCTTGACGCTGTTCCTCAGACCCTCTTTCTCAAGGGCTTCTATAA
>Ga0080005_120917_pt1 | contig 27777 bp, 28 predicted proteins | sample JossMetagenome_2_FD_69208 | JGI IMG/M metagenome (GOLD analysis project Ga0080005, IMG submission 69208) | Hot spring sediment microbial communities from Joseph's Coat, Yellowstone National Park, USA - JC3_ASED (SPADES assembly) (version 2) | ecosystem: Environmental > Aquatic > Thermal springs >...
GTCTCTACAGCCCCTAGGTTGTTCGTTATTGACAATAGACATGACTTAATAACCACCAGGTTTTAATTAAATTTTACCTATCCCTCTAAAGACTTAATAATATGGGCCCTGCCTACTGACAAGCCTCCAGCCCCTCTGTATCTCATCCAATGCGCTGGCGCAGTCCTGAATTCGCCTGTTCTTGGCTATGTGTGCTAATTGTATGAGTTTGGGTACGTAATACCCAACGTCCTTAACTTCCCGAGCCAATAGTTGCCTATACGCCTCCTCACACAACGGCACATTGTAATAATAACCAATTATACTAAGGATCCCCTTAATTGCTATGGTTGTTGATTGTTGCGGGTCATCTTTAATTTAGGATTTGACGTATCTACCTCAATAATGCGACGCCGTATGCTGAAGGAAAAGTCGTGTTACATGGGTTATGTAATTTAATCATCAACACCGTGTATCCTCAAGCTTTATACCAGGATAAATGCTTAATGGTTAAGGCTTGAGTTTGGGTGTGACATGTAAAGATAGGTAGAGCTTGGTCAGGGCTAGCCTGAAGTCGTTGTTACTTAAATCACAGCATTTACCATATGCCGTCAGGAACATCCTTATGAATAGGTTGGGAGGAAGCACCACCCTTACATCCTTCGGTATTCCCTCCAATATACTCTCCTCATCCCATATCCATAATATATACCTTACAACTCCCCCCAACAATGCATGTACCATGGCCAAGTTATTATTCCCATTAACCAGTGCAAAAAGCATATGGGCGAACCGAGCAATTGGATCCATCGTAATCAATTGAACGATAAATACATCATTAAGCTTATCTATGTGGTCATGTATTGAGTGCTCCGTGATCTTATTACCTATACCTTCAATCTTATTAATTAAACCACGCTTCCTCTTAAGCAGCTTTTTAAAACCATTTTGATAATGAATTATTGTATATGTTTTCGCATTTTCTATCTCTACTACATCACCGCTTATTATACCACTTATTATGGCCCCTATGTTTTCAAATAAATCATGAATGCTTACATAGTCTTTAAATGCGTTGAGCAAGTCCTTATATTCAACTTTAAGCTTCTTAATCAATTCGTCTTCAGGCTTTAATATAGCAGGCTTTAATATAGGCTTCAATAATGCCTTAAGCATTAATTTAGTCAGGATCGAGTTCGGTTCAACCTTATCAAATTCATCCCAGTTCTCCTCCAGTAATTTACGGACATCCTCAACATTATTACTCAACGCCAGGAGGATGAGGTATTGACTCAGGATTTGGGACCTTAATGGGTGCTCCTCTTTTTCGGCCAAGTTAAGTAATTGCTTATACCTCTCAATAAAATCGTTAATGTTGCTGAGCGAGAGCGATTTAATAGCCTTAGTAACTAGAGCCTTTTGCATCTCATCGACTTGGCTGAGGTTAAGCTCGGACTTAATCTTAACCACCTCATCGAATGATTCTTCTGCCCTATCTAACTCATCATTAATGAAGTAATTGAATGCCAAGTGATACTCAAGCTGCGACTTAAGATCAAGTATTACGCTCTTCACCTCCTCACTGCCGACATTACCGATGTGAACAGCCTTAACGAAGTCCATGAGGTAATTATCGCGCATGAGCACATCCACCTTATTCATCATGGAATTAAGCTCATTAAGGACGCCCTCGGACTCCTTAATAATTTTGCCAATGCCAAACTCGCCCTTAAGAGATTTAACAATTTTTGTATACGGTTCTGTCCCTATTGCTGTTGCTTTTTCATATACCAATGCTTTTAATGCCGAGATCAAGACATACGTTCGGGCTAAGGTGTAAAGGTTTTTGCTACTTTGCCCCAATTTAGTTAAAATTTTACTAGTTTCCTTAACTACCTCATCGATATTTATGCCTATCCCCTCAAGGTATTGCGCGTGTCCCATAATTAATTCTGAGTACGCCTTCACGGCAAATACGAAGGGCCATACTTGCTTCCCGAATTGGGCGTTGTATTGATCCAATAGGCCACTTAATTCATCAAAGAGGAATCTTATTGTTACCATCCTGTTTTCTACGCTCATTGCTTCAGTGCCGGCTATCCCAGCAAGTAGCATGAGATATCTATGGGGTGCTAATTCACGTAAGGGCCTTAATGCCCATAGAATAAGGGAGCCAACCACTAAAGAATCAATAAAGGGAATAACTTGTGTCATCATGTGGAGCACCTCGTCAGCATCACCTTCATCAACAGTTCTACCGGACCTCATTGCATCAGAGATTATCAATGCCAAACCAAGTGCATAGATGGTCCCGGGAACCCAAATACCCTTCTCCCCCCTCTCAAGGGCACTCTTTATTTTCTTGACCTCGTTAATCGCCTCCTTATAATTATCGATTAAGTCCTTCGTTAACTTGCTAGGCTTATTATTACGCCAATGATCTAGACTTTCTCTAATTAATTCAAAAACTTCCTTCCTTATCGCTTTGCCGTTCTTAAGGAACTTCTCATCCTCACTGCAGGGCTCCAGGGCGTCACCAAGGAGCCCCTTAACTTTTTCCTTTATATCACTTGATAAGTCCTCCTCACTGAGTATAGAGGAGAGTCCAAGTAGTGCATGGCCGAGTATGAAGGCTATCCTCTTCCAACAGTGCTCGGCGGCATTAGTGGTCTCGCCCATGTGTGTTTAATCAATTGGTTGCCTTTTAAACCTAGGCTTCATCGCTTACTGAGGCGTGGCATTGAAATCCTTTACATTAATACGCCGTTTCATGATAAGGGTCTATCACCTCTATGCTTAACTCAGTGTCGTCAAAGAGTGCGTCCTCGCTGTCGCAATCCAATTCGTAATAACTGGCTAGTTCGTAGGCATCGTAGAACAACGCCTTGTGATTACCAACAACGATTATGACAGCGTCGGTGTTGAGGATCTCGGCCGCCACTATTAAGCCACAGAGTTGCCGTACCGGGATGTATGGGTAGTTGACACCCTTAACCTCGACCAACACCTTCAACTTCCCCCTCCGCGCGATAAAGTCGCAACAGGGGGCGTCAATGAAGTAGTACTCCCAGCCGTCTTCATCGAGCAAGTCCCTAACAATTTCCTCGGTATACTCCATCGATAATGGGTGCATCAATTAATAAAAAGCAATTAACAAATTGCGGTTGCAGTCTCTTTATCAGCACATTGCTGTCTGGTTGTTTCCCAGGCTTTATCGTGTAAACTAAGGTTATATTATTGCCATCACGGAATCACCGAAGTTTTCACAAATTAATACTTAAATAATCAATATTTTCCTTTAGTTATGTATGAGTACGAGCGCATCGCCGGGGTTATTGATTGCTGTGATTGCGCTCATATCAATAACGGCAATACTCGGCGTAGTTTTGGTATACATGTACCAAAGCTATACGGCGTTGCAGACGCGGTATGAGACTTTACGGGGCATGTACTCATCCCTACAGAGCCAGTATGGGTACCTACAATCACAATACAGCAACCTTCAGAGCCAATACAATGACTTGAGTAATAAATACCAAACACTGCAGTCGCAGTACGCCACGCTTCAATCGCAATACAACTCATTATATAGTGAATACCAGGCATTGCAATCCCAGTACAATGCCCTGGAGAGTAATGTGGGTAGTGTCTTCGCAAGTGCTGATTCATACTACGACATATACAACATAACCCCGGGCAGTGGTGTTGTGTACCCAATCATCGTGCCTAACGGCTATGCGGCAACCGTGGACATATACGCATCGAGTAGTAACTACCTAGAGGTCGCCCTATTCCCAGTGGAGTCATTCAACTCATTCATGGCATCCGGTGAATCGCTCTATTCAGCAATCTCGCTCATCTCATCAAGTTATGTGTGGCTTGGATACACGATAAGTGAGACGGTGGCGCTAAAGCCCGGGCACTACATGGTTGTGGTATACGTCCCAGCAAGCTACAATTACGCACCAGCTAACGTCACAATAAAGATAACCACAACACTAACGCCAAGCAGTTGAGGCGATAAGTACGAATTAGATTAAAAGCTTCACATACCGTGAAGCTTAAGTACTAGTACCACTTAATTAATCGATGCGCATTAACCAAGAATTACCACCACCTCCACCACCCCCACCACAACCGTATAGGCCACGTCGAAGATCTCGAAAAGCCATTATTGCCATAATTGCCTTATTAATAATTGCCGTATTTATTGCGATCCTGATCTACTTAGCGTATAAACTCGGGATCCAACTTAATTACGGAGGACTGCTATCCACCGCAATATTAGTATCAATAATTACGCTAATTAGGTCAACCAGTAGGTCAGAGAAGAGTAGGCGCAGAAACCCGAGGATTAAGGTGATGGATTATTAATGAGCCATCATGGATCGACGCCAATTTTATTAAACCCCTATGTGTTATTATTGTTTGTGGTTAGGTTTCCGCGGTTTCTTGAGCCTGTTCAGGGTGAGAGGCCCATTTGGTATGGTAGGTTGAGTGCTAAGTGTGTGCTTGGTTCTTTGGTTGCCTTCTTCATAATACTCCTATTGGCGGTATTGCTCGGTGTTATACCGACCATAGGGCCTGCCATAGCCCTATTCCTCATAATCATAGACCTCATAGTCCTGATAAGGGCCTTGGTTAGGGTCTCATCAACCGAGTACTTCATATCGAACTACAGGGTCTTTGTTAGGTACGGCATAATTAGGAGGGAGATTTATGAGGTTAGGCATGAGTGGATTAGCAACTATACAATTAGGCAGGGCTTTATGGATAGGTGGTTGAATCGTGGCGATTTAGTAATCGGTACCCCCGGTCATTATAAGGGTTATGTGGAGATGAGGTGTGTGAGCAATCCAATAACCCTAAAGGACCTGCTCGAGAATGTCCTCCAGAAGTATAGGAGGTGGGAGGACGTTAGGAATAAGTTGAGGAGGCTTGAGGAGGAGTTCGAGCTCGGTAGGGTAGACCAAGCACGATACACAGAACTAAAGAACAAATACCAAGAAGAACTAGAGAAAATATGGGACTAAACAATAACCACAAACCTCAAAAACAACCACAAAACACTAACCATATGTCGGGGCAAGGCGATGAGAATAGGACGAGGGTTATAGACAGGACGAGGGTCATTGGAAGAGGAGGGGAGCAATTACCACCACCTCCACCACCGCCACCATTACCCCCACCAACACCTGTTAAACCGCCCAGTGATGCTAAATCCGCAAGCAATTTAGGCCTTATTGGTACCTCATTAATCTTAATAAGTATTATAATGCCCTTCCTAAGCATTGCCGGTTTGGTGCTCACCTTAATTGCTCTAAATAGGTTATCTCGGGCTTATGGTAGCTCGGAAATTTGGAGGAATGCATTATATGGCTCAATAATGGGTATTGTGGGTGGTGTCGCGTTTGCCGTGGGTTTAATCCTCAATCCATTCGCATTCACAGCGTTATTCGCAGTATTCTGCGTATTTACCGCACCTGAATACATATTCTTCAGTAATGCATATAGAGAGCTTGCGGAATTAAGTGGTGTAGATAACTTCAACAGTGCGGTTAAATGGTATCGGCGTGGCGTGAAGGTCATCATTATTGGGATAATCCCCGAAGTACTTGGCGAGCTACTTTCATACATGGCGGGATTCCTTACGTATGCACTTGGATCTATATTAACATCCGCTGGGCTTATATTGATAATTGCTGGACTTATTATAACGTCAATTGTTGGTAACGCATACGCATTAGCGGGCTTTAGCGATCTAAGCCATTCGACCTAATGAGAACCTACGGCCAGTAGTAATTCAAGACAACGTCTATGGCGTAGTAAAGCTTCAGTAGCGCTAATTTGAATTTCTCATTATTCATATCACAGCATGAGGAGTAGATCTCATGAAGTATCGTATCAGAGAGCTTACCAGGAATGGGTAATAATTTGTTTAATAATTCATATACATGTAAACAATTAAAAAGACAACAAAGATGATTGATGTAACAATTCAAATAGTCATGTAGATAATGCAATAATGTTTCATTATAGATATACAACATGAATGTTTTTATGTCGCCATCAATTAAGGAGTATAACACGGAGGATATAAACACCAATAACCTGTTAACTTCATCACCCAGTTCTATACGGCGCAATTGATGTAACAATTGAACTAAGGTCTTGCCGTCAAGGTCGTTTATGAACGTCATATCCATGTAAGGATTCGCTTTATCAATCAGTGCCATGTAGTAATGTTTCAAGTAATTTGTGGCTTGCTCATCACCGGTAACGCTGAGTATTGCTGTCCTGCACAGTGATTGCTTTAGGCCCTGAAACCTCTCGCAATCCTTCATGGCATCATCACGGTCATGGAAACCAAGTAATAACTTAAGGGCTGGTACATACTCATCCGCACTATTACGGTAGGCATTTAGTAAACCCTTGATTAACTCGGTGAGTTCATGTTTCGTGTAGTTTAGGAGCTTATCAGCAGTATCTGTGTCCCAATCAGGTTTGCTTCTGAGAAGTGTCATAAGCATAGCTCTCGATAGAATAATCATCGACCTATAACGATCGTAAGGAGCTGGAGCGTTGCCTAGAGCATTGCTTAACGTGATGTAATGGTTCAACAACTCCTTAATTCTGGGGTAATCACCTACCAAGGCTAGGTATATGAGGTAATCGCCAAGAACGCTCAACGCCTCATAATATGTGTCGTAGTACGTAAACAATAATGCGGGGTTTTTCGATAGGGAGTCTTTGATCGAGGATATTATCTTCTCTGCAATACTCAACAGATTCTCCAAGTTCTTAGCCACATCTACATACTCACTAATACTCCTAGCCCTCAAAATCTTTAGCTTTAGGGCATGCATACGAAGGCGTAAGTATAGTGGCGGGTATCCCCAGATCATTAAGGCAGCCTCATCGAGTAGATTTATGGCTTTATTGAGGTCATTAATATCAATTAGCCCCCACCTCTCGACTGCGATCCTAGCGAGTGTTGCCTTAATCTCCGCAATCGTGATATTATCTGTCCCAGATAGTTTATTAGCGTACTTCTCCTGTATGTAATTCGTCGATTCATAAATAAGATCCAGTACCGTTGTTGCACTAGGATATAGATGTCGTATTAATTCCGGCATTAGGATTCTCAATGCGTTATAAAGTAATATTAAGTATTTACCAGGCGCTTTATCCCTTAAGGCCCCTAACAGCAATAGTATGGATTCTACATTATCAGGGGTTAATGCTCGGATACCAAGTAATGCCCATGCCGCGACCTCCAACGCGATTGCTGCGTCGTTATTATTAATGTCCTTCCCCATCCTGGCGGCATTGGCGATTATGTAGGCGAGACCGAGTAGGTAGTAATACTTCTCACGCTCATATTCGGTATGAATAATCTTTTCCCTATTCTTCTCGGTTTCGAATATTCTCTTTATTTCATCGATTGCCTCCCCATACCTCTCCACCAATGCTTTATCAATAACGCCGAGGGAGATCATGTGCATTATGTACTGCGGTATCTCGTTACCCCTAAGTAAGTACTTATCAACATCCTCACAAGGCCTTAAGGCATCGACGAGGAACTCTGGATAACCCGAGGTCTCGGAGAACTCGTCGACACTAGGTATCCAGGGGTTTCCAGCCAATGCATGGCCTATGATTAACGCAACCCTCTTCCAACAACTAGACATTTAAGAATATAGGCTGATGGGTTTAATTAAGTTTTAAAACGCAGAGGATAGGGAAAAGTTGGAGCGTAAATTTACGCATTATACTTTAATACTTACTCTCATTATTAGGGCTTAATGAGCTTGTTGAGGCTGAGGCGTGGTGGTAGGGGTGTTAATACGTTATTGGTCACTAAATGCCCTGGGTATGGCGGTATTGCGTTCTCGGGCAGGTTAATCACGGGGCATGGTGAGAGGGAGTTTAGGGGCTTCATGATGGACAAGCCTCAGTACTTAATTGACTTCGTTCGTTATGGACTTGGACTCTATGATGGTTACTTAAGCATTGGGGATGATGTTGGTGGCTACATCATCGTTAATAATGGGGAGCCGGAGCTCATAAACTTCGAAAGGCGTGACCTAAGGAGCATTGAGGAAATAATTAATGCGGATAAGGTGAGCAGGAGGATCCTACTCACACCATACAGTGAAGCCGGCGTCTCCAGCGAGGTTAATGAGGATTCTGCTGCAAAACTCTCAATACATGACTGCCATAATGGGCTCTTCTGGCACATTGGCGTTGTCGCCGATGGTGTCGGCGGGTTTGGGAGGGGCGATGAGGCGAGTAAGTATGTGGTGGGGAACTTCGTTGAGAAGGTCGTGAATGGAATAATCAATAATCGCATCGATGATGGCGCCTTAAGGGGCATTGTTGAGGAGATACACGAGGAGCTCTATAATAAGTATACGGGTAGGGGTGTTGCTCTTGGCTCCACATTGGCCAGTGTGGTCATTATGCATAAAGAGGGAGAGGGCGAGGCCGAGGTTTATGCCGTGAATGTTGGTGACTCACCAATATACCTAATGACTCGAGACTCGATTTATGAGCTATACATTAGCGACAAAGTTTCTGGGCACGTGATTTCGCAGGCGATAGGGTACGTTCTTAATGAGGTGCACGTAGGGCGTAGCACTTTATCCATAAACGATTACCTGGTGCTCATGACCGACGGTGTTTCAGACGTGGTTGACCCAGGGGATGTTAGAGCGATTATTAATAAATACGAGCATCCCTGGAACATTTCGAGACAGTTGGTGAGGTTTGCTAAGGCCTTGGGCTCTAGGGATGATGCCACGGCATTGACAGTGTGGTTTAAGGGCTAAGTCCTCCTTGGCGGCGCTGGCAATACCCTGACCGTTTGATATCTGAATAGTACTGATACGTATGGTTGGTCCTGGGTTACGTAGGCGAGTAGTAAATAATCGTCATTATCCAACTCCACGGACTTATTGGGGTCACCCCTAAGGTATATTCGCTTACCGGAGGGGTTCGTGACCCAGGTCCCGTTTTGGCTCACATCCCTAACAAACCATTTATCACCGCACCAATAAATTATGCAATGGCTCCTACTCACGTACTGATACGGGTCATTAATGAGCACGTAAATCACTCCAGAATGTCTCTCAACCTTAACAAAGCCCCTATGTTGCTCCCTACCAATGACTATCAACTCACCATCCCTCGCCTCAAAATCGACCTCGTCATACCTCTCATACTTATTACCATTAATGAGCATTACTGTTAAGTAAATACGGAACCTCCTACCAGTCGGCCTGCACTCTTCCGGTATTGCCGTATATGGTGTAGCTTGCAGTGGTACCTGCACGTTGAGGTCCTTACCCTCATAAAATACTTCATAAAATACCCTAGCCATCTCCACGGCATCCCCAAACCTCTGCCTGGGCTCAAGGCTCATGGCCTTGCCTATGAATGCGAGTAACTTCCTAACCTCATCATCGTTAATCCCCTCAACCCTCCTCTTAATACGCCTCTTAACGTCATTGATGTCTTGCAAGGCATTTATTGGGTCCTCACCAGTCAACATGAAGAGGAGTGTGGCGCCTAGTGAATAAACATCACTCGCCTTACTAGACCTCCCAAGCTCCGGCGCTGTATAACCCCCTGGGGCTTCGACGATCCAACCATCACTCTCACCCTCGAATTTTGCCGTGCTGAAGTCTATCAACTTAACCTTACCACCATATTCATCAACAATCACATTCCCCGGCCTAATATCCCTATGCACAACACCGGCGCTGTGTATGCAAGCCACCGCGTAGAGTAGTTGATACATGAAGTGCCTCAGGAGGTTCCAGTGAATCTTTTTCCTACCCTGAATGAAGTCCTTCAATGAAACACCATTGACGTACTCGAGAATTAGTAACTTAAGGTCCGGCCTATTTAATGGGTGCCCAATATCCACAATATTGACTATGTAATCACCGCAATTCCTCAATTTATGGAAACGACCCTCCTCAACATCTTGCGTCAAAGGTGTCGATTCCGTACTGGGCCTTAAAGGCTTGGTCTCGGGACTTACAGTGATTTGTTGCTTATACGGAAACATTTGCTGCACGGTATTTAACATGGTTTGCGAATTTACGCCGATGGCCTCCCGCAATTGCGTAGTATGTGTAAGGGCTTTACGGACCCTATCACTGCAGAGTTTCGATAAGTACTTGGCCTCACCAATGAGGGTGGCCTTACCAATGAGGGACCTGCAGTCGTTGAGTAGGGAGTTTAGCGTGAGTACGTCGTCGTAGTTCAATACTGATGCTGAGATTAACCTCTCGAACTTACCCAGGCAAACCTCGTAACACCTATCCCTAGCCGAGGGCCTATCTGGGTATAGGCCCTCACAATTGCTTAAGCAGTCCGTAAGTATTGAGGTGAGGTATTCGAGGTGGTTGCCAACAATCATGAAACCACCAATCTAATGCCCATACTCCCCATCCCACTCCCTAAACTGCAACATTAACCTACGCAATATCTCTACCTCCTTATTCAAACCCCTAACGTTCACGTCGGCGTTCTCCTCCGTTATTGGCTCCTTAATAACCACGTACTTGCCATCCCTGAGATCCTCGGCGAGCCAAACCCTACTCATACCACCCTCATCGAGCAACCTAACCACTCTATACCTCCCACCATCCTCACCATAAACAACGGAATTTGGCGCAAGCACACCCATGCTAGCTTGATATATAACTAGGTGGAATTTAAACCTTAACAATCCCAATCAAGGTCAGTGCGCAAAACTAAAATAGATGCTTAGTAAGGTTTTGATTAATGAGGGGCGTAAAAAGCATTGTTGCCCTGGGTCTCGTCCTCTCGTTAATAATACTTATTAGCCTAGCCACGCCTTATCTCGCCCAGGAAACAATCTCTGTGCCTAGCTGTGGCTACGTAACGGTTTACCCATCGGACTCCTATGGTAATATCAAGACAACATTCGTGACGGGCGATTTCGTGTACTTAACGCTGAGGAGTCAGTACACATGCACAGTAACACTCACGGTGACGCTGAGGGACCCAACCGGTGGTGTGACCACGATAATAAATAACCAACAACAGTACCTACCTGCGAGTACGAACGTCGTAATCTCACTATTCCAGGTAACCTCGGCAAACCCAAGTGGTCAGTGGACTATATATGCAACACTTAGTGGGGTTGGTGTACCACCAATGGCTATTGAGGTGAACCCACCTCCACCACCTCCTCCACCTGGCCCACCAGGGTGGTTGTTAATAACTATAGTCGTTATAGCCGTCGCCGCAGTACTAGGGATCCTTGCTGTTGTACTCATGAGGGGTAGGGGGAGGGCTGAGGAGGAGAGGACTAGGGTGTTGCCGGCCCCAGTCCAACCAGCCCAGCCCGCTCCGGAGAGGGAGAGGACTAAGGTTGGTGTTATTCTATATAGGTTGAGGCTTCCCAATGGTATGGAGATACCCGTTAGTGAGCCCATTAGGGTCTTTGGTAGGGAGACCTTTGAGAAGTATGGTTTGCCTAAGGACGTCCTCGACTTCATAACAAGGGAGGATAGGGGTGGTCACTTCAAGATATACATGAGGGGTATGAAGTGGTTTATTGAGGATTCGGGCAGTACAAACGGGACCCTACTCAACGGTGTCGAGATTAGGGGTAAGGGGCCGCAGGAGCTTAAGGATGGTGACGAAATAAGCCCCGGCGGCGTCATACGCCTCGTATTCCAAATAGAGAAGGCGGAGGTTAAGTAATTGGTGCATTAAAATGAATTCTTTCAAAACGATTTATGCGTTAGTAATCGCCTTGGCATTAATGATAATCCTAGCGACGCCGATACATGCAATAGGCAGATACTTATTACCGCACATAATTCCCATAGAGGGCATCATTAATGAAACATCCACAATTCCCATCCAATGCCCATCACTCGAATCAGCAAGTGTCAAGTTAATGAGGGGTGTAACGGAAATAGCGATAAATACCGAGCAGGCAAAAACCGGCTACCTTTATTATGAATCCTACCTAGGCTATCCCCTTAAGGTGAAGATAGGGATTAATAGTACAAATACAAATAGCACCTACATAATTAACTGCTTTAACATTACTAGGCTTAATGTGAATTACATATGCGGTGCTATCCATGGTTCATTAAATTCACTAGGCCTAACCGGGAGTTTTACCTGCAACTCCTCAGCTATCGTGATTATTAATAACGAGTCGCTTAATGAGGTTATGATTGATCCCACGAGTTTGCGGGGCTCCGTATCATTCGTACCATTATTCATTTATGTAATGACTAGGACAACGCTTAAGACGCGTTACGGTAATGCCGTGCTACTGAACTACACGGCGCCATTCACGAAGTTGAACCTAACGAGTGCAATTAACGAGGGGTTGTCCAGCCTTGACGCGCCACCGTATGTACACATCACGAACCTTGTCATCACAATACCGCCGATTGTTACGGCCTTACTTATCCTCGAGTGGGTTGTCGTTATTGGCGTCATCATTGCAGTATTAAGGGTTGGCAATATATCACTGAGGCGTAGGAGGTATGTCGATGTAGCCACGATATAAATACCCAACCCAACCTTAATCTTAGTGATTGATTCTCAATACTTAAATATCCTAAAACAACCCTTTACCCATGACACTCCCAAACCAAGGTGGGGGTGAGCTTTTAGAGTATATTAGGGTTGCTTTGCGTGGTTCCTCAATACTATTTTACTGGATTTTTGCCGCTATAGCTGTTTTTATTGCTGCGTTACTTATTGGGAGTGCCTTGGGTGGGGGGTTGGGGTTTTTCCTTGGGTATCTTGTCTATGTGGTGGTTGACGTGTTCGTGGTTGTGTATGGTGCCCGTTTGTTGCGAAGGGGTATTGAGGGTATTGGGAGGTACTTCAATAACCATGACCTGGTTAGCGAGGCTAGTTCTCAGTTTGTGGGGTGGATTGTCACCTTGATAATACCAATTATTGGCTTGATATTTCTTGGGATGAGCATGAGGAAGATATCGAGGACGCTCTACGAATTGACGAATATTGATAACTTCGATATTGCCGAGGATGAGTGGAAGTGGGCAGAGTACCTAGCAATAATTGCTGTAGGAGCAATAGCCGTACCCTTCGCAATGTACAATATGCGCAAAGGATTCAAAAGAATGATGGCTTTAATGATACCTCAAACAACGCCTCAACAGGGTGAGGAGGATAGGACTAGGGTGGTTGAGAAGACTAGGGTTATTGGGGAGGAGCAACCTCCGCCCCCACCACCATTACCCCCACCACCTCCATCACAACCACAGCCTAGGTCTTCCGGTGATCACGGTGCTGTTCCCTGGAAAATCCTAGCAATCGTGTTCGCCATCCTATTCGCGGTAATGCTAGTAATTGCTGTTATCTATGCCAACTCTTATTACACATCATTATCAAGTGCTAGTTATTGGCAGAGCGAGTACCAAGCGTTAAAGTCTAAATACAATGCATTACAGTCCCAGTACAACACATTACAGAACCAGTACTCAAGTCTCCAGAGTCAATACCAATCATTGCAAACCCAATATAACAACCTGCAGAGTCAGAATCAGGCGCTTCAGTCGCAGTACAGTTCATTGCAGAGTCAATATAATAACCTCCAGAGCCAATACTCAAATTTGCAAAATCAATATAATTCATTACTTAGTTTATTAGGGAGTTGTGGTGGGTCAGGGCCATTAGATGCTGGGTATATTTCGTATTGCTACGTTTATGTACCTAGTGGTTATACTGGTACATTAAGTATAAGCGTTAATGCCTCAGCCCCCGTTAAGGTTTACGTGTTTAACCCATTTCAATTCGCTTGTTTCTGGACAAGCTCCTGCTCATACAATTATGAGTATTATGCCTATGGAACAAACATAAACGGTGAAGTGACGTTAAGTAATGGTGATTACATATTCGTTGTTGATAATATTAATAACTATCCAATACAGGTCTCAACATCGATCAGTACTACATACACATCATCAAGTTAGTAAGTAACTAAGAAAAATGGAAAATAATTAAATAAACTATTAATCTCTTATACCTATTTTCTTGATCTATGCTTTCCCCATTCCCTGACTAGTATTACCGCTAGTATTATTGCGATTACTGCTACTACGGTTATTATCATGATGAAGCCTATGTTTGGTGTGTAGTACTCACTCACTGGTATAACCAGAGTCCTCGTTATTACCTGCCCGGCCTGTGAGCTCGTTAGTGTCACCGTTGTTGCTGCTGCCCTGCCATTGCTTGAGCCTGTTATTGTACAGGTTATCGAGCCACTACTCGGTATTGGGACTACGACCGTCTGCTGACCAACACCGCTGGCTATTGGTATGTTGGAGCACGTGATGTTCACAACGGCACTCACTAGGGCCCCACCGCTTGGGCTCACCGGCGTTACCACAAGCTCTGCCGAGGGTACCGTCATTGTTATCGGCTCAGCACTAGTTAGGGTGTAGCTGTACGTGTAGCCAAGCGGTATACCCCTCCATGACTGGACTGTCACGTTGATTGTGACCGGTTGGCTCGGGCTTGGTGTTGGTATAGTTAACTCAACGGAACCGCCTGGGCCAGTCACGGCACTCACCGTGGTCACCAACTCACCATTCACATAGGCTGAGTACTGAACAGCAACACCGGTGGCTGGAGTTGATGAGAAGTAGACGGTGAGTGGTATAGTGGTTGTTGGCGGTACCGCCTGCCCGAACACAGCCTCAATCGTTGTTGGCCCATTTATGGTCAGTGTGATTGGGTTCGCACTAATTGATGAACCATTAACAAGCCACTGACTAAACACATAACCACTACCCGGGCAGCAGTAAACGTGACCTCGGAACCAACATACACGTTGATCGCCGTTGTAGTTGGGCCCGTGTAGGTGCCCGATGCATTGCCCGAGACCACAACAGAACCTCCCGAATCAACAATCAACGTTATTGTTGTGTATGGGCATGGTACATTGAGCGTTGTTGTGTATTGACTCTGTGAGCCTTCTGGGGTTGACTCCGTCGCGACAACAGTGTATGTTCCACAGACCAGTGGTTGTATTGGTCCGAAGTCAACCCTCAGTGTTGTGCAGGAGGAAGCCCACTGGCTCGGTAGCTGGACATACTTATAGACCTGGTAAACAACCATGCTCCCATAATAGATAGTGAGCGTGACGTAATTCTCAGTGCCTGGTGAGTCTATGTAGACTGAGAATTCATAACCAGGCACGTTGGTTACACCGCTGTTCTTAGCTATCGTTACATTGCTTATCTTCGGAGAGATAGCGGCTAAGGTGCAGTATTGACCAAGTCCGTAGATGTCCACTGACTGAATCCAAACGGAACCACCAGTTGGGTAGTAGTAGAGTGGTATTCCAACGTGGTCGTAACTACTCGGCAATTGGCACTGGCTTATGGATAGGTTGAAAGGCCCGGGGCTTGCATAGACCTCACTGGACCAGCACTCACCAACCCATGCACCGTTCAGTGACGTCAGTAGCCCAATGACGTAGTTACTGGGCTCAAACGCGTATCCATAGACATTGACGTCCGCATAGGTTGAGCACGAGCAGTTTAGGCAAAGCGGACATATCTCGCTTAAGTCTATAGTGTACGTCGTAGTCTCGGCAGGCGGTGGTTCAACATAGTTCGTGTTCACGTACGGAGTAGAAACCTCACCATGAAGAATAAAGGCGATGGATAAGGCTAGTGCAAAAACCAAGACCAGGAGTATGTGGGTGAGACTCAACATCAAAGTAAGTAATTGATGCGTGACTAAGGCATTGTGTGTTAATAAGTTCTCGATGGGCTCTCAGTAGCGCATTAACGTTGATGGGAATCGCCAGTGCCGTATCAATCCCAGTCCTCGTCCATGATGTATCTTTTGATTAGTTTTATTATTGGTATAATTATTATCAACAGCCCTACTGCCACCCCGATTTCCTCCGGAGTTGGGAGGTGCATGTGGTATACATACTGGAAGACGTTCACGTTACTGGGTATTGGCAAGCCACTGCTGTTTAACTGCTGTAGTACAAAGCTCAGTACCGAATCCATTAGCACAGAAATGAATGCGCCAATCGCCATACCAATACCAATATAAATTAACTCGCTTATTCGCCCATTCATTTTCAGCACGAAATTCCCCCCAACTTCAATTTAAACCCTTCGGCATCATTGGCATCCTCACTAGAGTCGGGCTGTTGGTCTCGGCGTAGTCCTCAATCGCATGCACCTGGTTCCCAACGTCCTCACCCTCCCTACTCACCCTGGCGCAACCAACGGCAAGGTTCTGTGTCTGCATGGCGAATTAAATCCAGGTGGGGCAGGTAGATAAAACAAACCCAAGGCAGTGAGTCAATGGAATTGGATTTCAGGCGCAACTAAGGCGCAACCCAGAAAACGGGCGTAATTTATATTGCATATTGGAATTCGTAGGTCAACTTAAACATAAATGGATCAAAATTTCAGCCTAAACCCATCATCAACACTTGGTAATTCTTGAGCGGTTGGGATGGTGTTGGCATTGGAGAGTTCCAGCCAAGTCCGGCAATAAAATACTCATAGTGGTGATGCACAACCACCCTAAAACATGCCGTATAGTGAGACCATAGACTTAACAACAGGCTCGGCGTCAGCACGCGTGGTGTGCCTATACAGATGCTTCAATCTATCAAGCAAGGGCAACTATAGGCATACCACATACATCAATTACTTATTGATAATGCACCTATTCCCCTCAATGCTTCAAGTATTACGGACACTAAGCACTTGGCTATGTCTTTCCTATTCACTTCGAGTCTCAGTAGCTTCTCCCATGAAGGTGGCTTAATCCTCTTTTCAGGTTCCTTCTTTGCGTGGTTCTTTAGGTAGCGTTGTAGCATCTTGACGTAATCATCGGGGTCTAGCTCGCCGTCTGGATCTGGGTACTTGGTAGTTGTTTCATGGATATAATCAATGACTTCCTGCTCTGTGATCAGTGGCTCATTGTTCCTATCAGTGATGAATGGCGCCCAGGATAGGGCATACCATATGAGATTCTGACGGCAGTCCCTGATGTAGATCTTGTTCCTAACAATATACCTAATCCACCCAAGACCTGCCATAGCCCTTGGGTAGCAAACCCTGCCGAAGTCAGGAGTATCCAGGCACTTAATCTTTGACTTTGGCCTGAGTCCTTCTATGGGTAATTCAAAGCTTAGGCTCACATACCTAGGCATCTCAATGCTTAGGCTGATGGGCAATCTGCCTTCCAACAACTGCTTAGCAATTAATGACTTGTAAAGTGATTTTGCATTAATAACATGTTTAGTAACTCCTAGGTAGTGGATGAATTTAGCCTCATTATTGCACTTCGTATTTATTGTCAGCGGCAACCTAAAGAGGTGCTCGGGATCCAGGGCGTGCTCATCAAGCCCTATACCCAACTCCCTAAGTCCCAAGTCCTCATATATTTGCATCCTAAGGTCCTTAGCATCCTTAGCAGGGACTAAGTCATCTAGGTAGTATGTTATGTGTATGCCGTGACACCCAGAGTGAACAATGATTGGTGCGACATCGTATACTTTTCGGGATTTGGCTATTATGGTTCTAGCGATCTTCCTAGCCTCATCAAGGGGTAACTCCCTCCCGAAGTCTATATCCAGGCTTATTCTATCCAACACAACGGCACCCTCATTAGCATCTAAATCATGCAATGCATCACTGATGGCGATATTCACCTTTGCATGGGATTTGTAGGCATGTTGAATAAGCCTGAGTTGGTATGTCTTTACCACCTCATTGACATCGCTACCAACTATCGGGAGCCACTCCTTTCGTGTGCAGAATTTCTCGGGTAGCCTACCCATCTTCCTAAGCCAACCTGGCACTTCAATACAGTCTTCCTTATCGTAATCCTTCGGTGGGAAGAATTGTATGCGCCTGGCAAGGTGCACATTGTGCTCCACGTCATACCTAAGCACCTTATCGGGAACGGCTCCCAGCATTAATTCCGTCCAAATCCTAAGCCTGTTAAACATTGTTGACCACCTTAACGCCCGCCTTCTCGGCCTCCTCAATTAATACGGCCATGGGTATTGACGTGTGAAACTCACTACCCAGTGGTGGTGGAACTATTGTTATTGAGCCCTTCGACCTCGTTAGAGCTACATACCAAAGCATTGCCAAATACTCATTGATTTCGCGCCTCTTCACATCCCAATTAAGTATCACGACATGGTCGGCCTCAAGGCCCTTAACAGCGTAGATCGTATCAACATAGACCGGGGCGCTAGGATTGTGGTAATACGTCATGCGTAATGGGTTCAAATACGAATCAAGCACATCCTCAAGCGCATCCAAATCATTCATCGCTCTCAACCTCTTAAAATTCGCCGTTTTTATTGTGAAGGCTAAAACACCAACAACAAACCTTGCGGTTTCGGGCCCTATACCCCGCGGCATATAACTCGCAACATCATCAACCGAGGCGCCAAATATCGAACCCCCATCTTCGATATACCTTTTGACAACCCTCCTGGCAATAAGGACGGAGCGGGTAACGAAGGCCGGTACGTCTTTAAAGAAAAGTGGCAATAAGCCGTGTTTAAGCAATGAGCGTGTTGCAAACAGTACCGCCGCATTAACTGGTGCGAGTATGAACAATTTATTATTGTTGAATGACTGCACTATCTCGTCCCTAACCTGTCTCCAGGATTTTATGTAAAGCCTTGGTTCGGAATCTTTCTTGCCAACCCAATCATCCCAGTTCTGGGGCTTGGTATACCTCCTCAGGACATTGGTGGCGAAGCGGTTTATAGGCTCCATAACCCTATGCGACTTGGTCAAAGTTATGACTTCGCCCCTAATGTTGCCCTGTTTAATCCCCCTTATCACAGCCATGAATGGGTCCTTAGATGAGCCGTGTAATGAGTGGTACACGACCTGGTCAGGATCCCCCGCTATGACCAATACGTCTATTTGCCTAACCCAATCACTCAGCAAATACAGCATGTATGGACTCCAGTCCTGAAATTCATCAATGAGTATTGTCCTAACTGGCTCGTAATTGACCACGGGAAGTGATGAACCCTTAATTTGCGCTAGGATTGTTGTAAAGTCATAGGCAGGTCTACATGTAATGTCACCAAGCTTCCCCCTCCTTCCCTCAATACATGACATGTACAGCTTAATCGGTAGGGAAAGCCCAGGCTTGATTTTCTCTAATTGAATAAAAAGTCTATCCAAATCCCCAAAACCCCTCGTGTGGATCACCATGTCAAGGGCGTGAAATATTGAATTGCCGATGGTTGGTGTGAATACGTCCAGCGAATATGGGTACCCAGCCCTTATGGAGGCTATCCTCCTCAACTTCTCCTGGGCCAATGCTATGTCGATGAACACCCTATTCCCCAGCTTACGCTTAGTACCTGGCACCTCAATGGCATACCCAACCATAAACTCCTTACCCACGGTATCGACAGCAACAGCGTGGAAGGTCTTGACGTCAATCCCCAACCGCTCAACATCCTCCTCTGTGTAGATACCAAGCCTATGCCTCAACTCAGCCATATCAGCCCTTGTGAATGCAAACCCAGTTATTGGTCTCGGCTGATTCAAAGCAATTTCTGCGAGATCCTGAGTTTTTCCACCACCTGGAATCCCTATGATAGCGATGACCTTAGTTGATTTGAGGGATTCCAGGAATTCATCAATGAAATCCCTACGTGGATTATCGGCGTATGTTTCAATTAACTCCTCCAACTTATACGCAATTGATAACCTCTCAAGCTCCCTCCTAGTCCTCCTCACCCTAACCCTCCTCCCCTTGACGTACCTATGGCGAGCAGGCATGCCGATCACCATACATTGAAGATTGAACATTGTTCCACAAACCTTTCCACAGCACAACGAACACAAACCCCACGAATTACCCCCTCATTACTCCGCAGAAAAACTACTGCATCATTGTGTGAGAGTTTTACATATTTTTCAAAGTTACCGTAGTCGTTGTTCCGCAAATATATTTGTGGAACAACGAACGTGATTTCCCACGCCCCTTCTTTCAATCTAACCGTAGCACCACAACCCCTTGTTCTGTACAGAAAGCAATCCTTCACCAGATTAGTGATAATGCTCTCCCCTGCACCTCCCACCCAACTTAATAATTTGTTAAAGAAAGTTTCAGGTGAGTCGGGCATTATTACTCACCTCATCATCTTTCTTACTCTCCTCCTCATCCTCATCGCCCCCTCTAAGAATGTACGCTAGGTCCTCAAAGCTCGTGCCATCCTTAGACAATATTTGGTTGAACTTATTGACATCAAGTACCTTAACGGTTACTGTAACCGCCCCACTTGCCGTTTTAATCCTTCTATTTGTCTTTTCTATTTTTATTAAACCATTTTCCGCAAGTTCCCTGCTCACAGCTATTTGGTCAAAATCATCAACAACATCGGCCCATAACGATGGGGGTACCCACAATTCGTTATCGCTTGGTACGTAATAAACGTAGTTCTTAGGTTCGTCAATAGTGTCGTTATATACGTACCCACCATTCTCATTCTTTTTCAGAACAATGACCGTCCAATGCTTACGTTCAATCCTCGATAGGATCTTCCGCAATCTATCAATCGGTGTATTCTTTAGTTCCTCGTAATGCCCTTCGTGAATTTTCTCGATGAATTCAAAGGAGGCACCAAGCGGCAACCAACCCTGTCGCATCAGGATATCGAGTATTGGACTTAGGATTTTTGGCATTGTCTTTCCCGGCACATATACGCCCTTCTTCCCAACGTCGTACTTAACCCCGTTCTCAAGCGCCTTGCTAACCTCGGATAATCTTACCCTAAGCTCGACAGGTTCAATACGACCTTCATTATTGGCACTGGGGACCTCGAGATATAAATTCAATACACCCTCCCTCACATCCCTGATGTTGGATTTTACGAATTTCAGAAATGTATCGGGCATTAATGGCTTCAATGCCAATGATTTAACTATACCTAAATATGTATTTACGTATGACTCAATATCATTAATAAGTGAGTCAATATCTGATTTCAATTTTTCGGCCTCCTCAGTAAGGTTGAGTCTCCTCGCCGTAGTATTGACAATTTTTTCAATCACACCATTCGCACCAACAAAAATCTGAAGCGTACCTTCTTCATTCAGCAAATTAAATACGAATGGACATATGGGCTTATCATTCTTATCCCTTATTAAAATTAGGCTTAATGCAAAAGCAGCCTTTACACAACTCATAAACGTATCTAGGTTGGTTGCTCGATTGCAAACGTCACTTAATGCCCTTTCAAGTTTTACCGTGAGTCTATTCCCCTCATGATAAATGACACGACCTGACCTTGTTATTTCGACTTCGAGACCCATACATGCATTAGCTATCTTCTGGGCGACCTCAGCGTATATATTTAAAATTGAATACCCATCATTACCCTCCTGGACATGTGCGTCAGGTTTATTAACTTGGACATTCTCCTTAGCTTGACTATCACTTTCCGCCGCCATCGTTCCCACCATGGCCCCCATCTTCTATTTCTACGGGCTTGATGGATAGAATGTATGCCTTATTTAAGTATAGAATTTGATTATTGACAAACAGTTTAAGCCAATATCTACTTATGTCAAGGATCTTGCCCCTGATTTCTTCCACGACTTGACCCTTGGCACGTTCAATTTCAGCGTCCTTGTTCAGCCACTCATCACCGAAGTCATCCCTAGCGTGGTGTTCACGGCGCTGTTTTAGACCCCGTTCCTGGCTGGGCTGCGGCCTTGGTTGTGGCTGTCTCTGCTGTTGTTGGTATTGTATGGCCTTCTGCCAATATGGATTAGGCATGTTACCGACCATGGCTGTCACCTTACGTTCGCGGTTGTCGAGTTGTTCATTATCGTTATAAGTACACGAACCTCCCCTTTCTCGTTCAGTTTTTCCCATGTCGGGTTCAAGCTCTTCGGCAGGAAAAACAGAATGTAGGGCTTGCCATTAATTACCTTGTGCAATAATCGAACCTCAAGTTCCATGCCATTAATTGTGGCCGTAACTTTCCTCCTTTCAATTGCAGGTTCCCTTAGGTACTCAACGACCGCTGGATCCCTTATTACACCACTAAACTTCCTAGTGCCCCTCCTCCATATCCTTATCGTAGTCGGTATTTTTACGACCTCGATCTGGTTCGCCATAGCCCTAGACCTCACAAGTTCAAAGGTTCACGGTCTTAAATAGCTCGCTTTTTCTCGTTTTTCATGAAATTTCACGAAAAGGCATCGACACACGTGAAGGAATTTGCCATGAAAAAGTTTATAAAGCTTGATTGTGGTTTTGAACCAATGGGTGCAACGGATTTGGGCGGTATCGTCGATGAGGTATTGAAAGCGCTTGAAAATGCTGAGAAGTCAGGGCGCAGAGTTCTTGATGAGAGACGACTATGCGTTTTGGGCTGTGTTATTGACGTGGCGAGACGCGTCAATGGGCCTGCGGGGTTTACGAAAATCATGGATTGTTTAAAAATGAGCTGCGGCCTTAAGCATCGTGATTATTTCTATCGCTACGAGGAAGAACTTGAGGATGAAAAACTCGTAGTCCCTGTGAGGGTCTCACGTGGCAAAAACCTGTACATGCCAACCATTAAAGGTGTCGTGATTTATAACGCAGCGTTGACACTAAGGTTAATGGGAGTGAATCCTCAAGCATTTAACACCCAAGCATTTCTGGAATATGCTGTCGTCGCGCTCGGGTTTTTAAAATTGTTACTTATGACGATGGAAGACGAGCCCAACGAGCTTTTCGCTAGGGACGAGGACCTTACTAGGTTTTTCATAGAAGCGCTCGACCACACCCTGAATTCCTTGACCAAGGAAGAGGACGTAAACCAAACTCTCGCGTTCTTAACAAGGCGCGCCACCACCGTAAACGGTAAAGAGCTCAGTGGCTTTGACATGGTTGAATATTTAACAAACATGGTTGTTTACCTACATTTGGCGTGTACTAGGGGGATCATTAAATTTCTAAACCTTGACAATTTCCTTAAAATAAATGAGGTCGTCAAGACCTTAATTTATATTAAGGCACTTAACGATCTCCGTAACAATGAACCAGGTGGTTCGCAGGGTTGACCGTGTCCAAGCCACTATGCGGAGCAACGGTTACAGACTCCCCGTATTAACTCATAACGTGCTTGTTACACAATTGTGGTCTCCTAAGCCGTAGGTCGTGGGTTCGAATCCCACCGGGGCCGCCATGAACTTTATTTTGGTTTTTGTTTTGTCGCCATGGGTGTGGGTTTGTGAAGGTTCTAAGCTGTGGTCGCGTTTGACGTATTACGAAGGTAGGCAAACCGCGAGGTGCTCATGGAGCTCACAGGTAAACAATGCACAAGCTGGAGAACTAGACGTCAAAACTAACTCAACATCAAAGCCTTACTTACCCCAATCTCGGCCTTAAGCCTACCCAACTCCTCCATGACCATGCTATGTAGCCTAGCCACCTCACTATCAACAATCTCCGCGAGTCGGAAGCGATATACCTCAGGGTCTCATCATCTCCACTAAATAATTAACTTTGACTTTAAAAGAGGGGTCTTAACAGATACGTGCCATCTCCACTAATCGGTGATACTCATGATCATCGCTGCATAAGCAAAAGCAATGGGTTAATGAGGCGTTAATGCCGTTAAAGCAACAATCACGCTGGCCTTACTGGTGCAAGCGTTAGTAAGTTTTTCTCCTCGGCTCTTGCCACATTGCCACTAAGGCATGTGGGTTTAGGCGGTAGCATTAGGCTGTGCTCAGGGTTTTACTCAGTTATGACCTCTACCGCGGTTAGGCATGCTAGGTAACAGTGAACAGCCTTTTCCTCATTTATGGCTAATAATTCTCGGCTTGGAAATCTGCACCAGGATTTGATGCATTGATTTTTAAGGGAGTTAATGCACGGCCTTGCGGTAGTCAATCCTCAATCAATGCTTTTAAACTCGAAGTGTATCTTTACGTTGAGGTGGGTTTATGAGTAAGGTGATTTGGAGGGTGGGGAATCTTAACTTTGTGTTCATCAACTTCTTCTACGCAATCCTTACAGCTATCTTCGCAATCGCAGTCCTCACAATCCCACCTCAGGAAATATTCGCCGACATAGTGATTATGGCAATCCTCATCGCAATCGCCATTGCGGTGACCTACGTGATACTACGCAGGAATCCCGTAGTTGGGGTCTTGTTCACTGAGGATGGTTTGGTTGTTAGGGGTAGAATGGGCTTTACAGTGCTGAGAAACGTGGTTGTTAATGGTAACATAGTCTGTATTAGGAATACACCCAAGGGACTAGGACTACGCGTGACTTATGAATCGTTTGATTACACCATCCCACTGGCAAGCAAGCGGGTGTATGATAGGTTAGTTAATGGATTAACCACCCACTGGGGCTGGATCCCGCCAGAGTGCCCGAGTACATAATCCAAGCCAGGTTGGGGCGCGCTGAGGTTTTAATATAAGTCATCATCAGCTATTGTGTACTTGACCTCAATGCCTGTAGCTAAGCCTGGAACATCGAGTGCACGCATGACGCCCCCGGGCTTAGCCTTACTGGGTCTAAGCATCAACCAACGGTTATTAACGGTATAAGCCAGCACGTATAATGGAGAAACCACCAAAAATGACACTAACATGAAGACCAATAAGGAGCGTAACTACCACAAGAAAGCTCAAGTTCGAATCCGCCCGGACCTCTTCGTTTATTGTCAAGCAATTATTCTCTTTACTTTCAATATTAGTATTTTATGTTTAGGTTGTTTGGTACTTATGATGTCTTCATTGCCGTTTTCGATTGAGCCTGGATCATCATTAGTAATTTATTATCCGCACAATGGGAGGACTATCAGCACAAAGTTGCCCACCGGTGTGAATGTATTGACCAGGAGGTATTATGATCTTGGTTCGTTGCTTTGGTTTGTTGAGGCTTGGTATTGGGAGCCTAGGTATGGGTTTATATACTTCGAGAGTGGGCCTCATATACATCCGAAGGTGCCAGCCATGTACCTAGTGGTGCCGCCAAGATCCACGTCCGCTGCTACGGACGGTGGATCCTGCATGCATTATGATAAATCTATTATGAGAAATAATGCTGGATATCCAATATTTCTGCAATTCTTAATAATGCCACTGATCTATCTATTAAGCATTATTAATATTAACGTAGTTCATATAGACACTAGCGTTGATGAATTATTAAGCAGAGATTCTGCTGCCCATGGAGTGTTAAGTGCATTAATGAGTAATGTACCTCGTAGAGGTTGGGCGTGGTATAGGTTATTGCCGTGGTCATGGATTGAGCAGGTATATGCGTATTGATTTTTCGCTTTCATTGTTTGAGGAGTCGTTCATGTAAGACCGGCTCAGTGGCTGGACTAATCAATAAGTCAGTACTGGAGGAATTCATCGCAATGGGATTTAACTACCTAGCCGCTTAAGTGGTTCGTGATGATTAGTGACACGGTTCTGATTACTCCGTAGGTTTCAACTCGTAGACCTCAGACCTAGTGAGTCTCCATCTGATGAAGTCGAAGCGACCATAAACGGTCTTACCCTCGAGCACCCTGGGTAGCCACAACTTATCATCCTCCCACATCTCGCGATAGGGAATCTTATCGATATCGAACCATAACGGCTCAGCCTCCTCGGTTTCCATCGGCTTTCCGTCGAAGCTATCCGTTATAAAGACATGAACAAAGTGCACCGACTCAACTTTATCATCTTCATAATTCCAAAACTCTAACAGGCCAGACCACCTAAGATTCATGGGCTTTATGCCTATTTCCTCCTCACACTCCCTAATCGCCGCGTCAACAATGCCCTCTCCCTCCTCAACCTTACCACCAATCCCATTGTACAATCCGGCGCCCAATCCTCTCTTCTTCCTAATCAATAGGACCTTATTATCCCTTACGATATATACGAGGGTCTCTATGAATATCATAATCCGAACCTAATTATTCCAGGCCTGGGTTAAAATCGCTAATTTTCCATGGCAATCCGTATTACGTAATTTCGCGATTCTTTGCGACGATTATTCTGTAGTTCTTATCGTCAATTTGCACCGCCTCCCTAATCTCAACATTGAGTATTTTGAGTATTCTCTGTATCATCATGAAGCATATGAAGTCGTCAGTCAATATGGTCAATGTTGACCCTACCTTCGCCTTAGACACCGCGTTTGCAACCATGGTCACAGGCGTTGGGCATTGCATACCTCTAACATCAACCGTGCTCTCCATATCACATGGATGGAGAACCAGGGCTTATATAATTTTAATTTCTACACCACAATTAACTGATTAGAGACTGGTTTTAAAGAGCTGTACCAACAGCTTGAGCTTAATTATGTAGTCACGGATTCATAGGTATAGTATTGATCCTCCATAAGCCTCTTCGAGAAATGACTCGGTCCCTTACACCATCAACTATGTTCACCAAGTCTCTCCTCTTAAGTTGCTAATAGGTAGAAATAATAGAGGTCCCAGCGCCTGTTTACTGAACTTCCTATACTTTACAATCTCCATGTCCGTAAGTATCTAACCATTAAATGGTCTTCCCATACCCTGGCCAATCATAAGGATACTAAACAACCCTTATTATCCCTGGTTTACCTTCTGCACCATCAACCACAAACTTCACGTCCATCATTCGCTCAACCACGTAAATGTTGGTCAAGGTATGCAGCGTAATCCTGGAAACACCCACGGCGCTTTTGCCCCTGGCAAGCACCATGTATGGTATTACCATGTCGCCCATATGCTCGTCAAGTGCCATGTTACTCCTCAAATTCTCCAATAACCTATTTGCAGCCTCCTCACCAACAACCTCAGCCGGCTTACTCCTCCCACCAAGGGCATCAGCACCCTTCACATAGCCCCTATCGGACCTAGCCCAAAGAACTATGCCGCTTCCAGGGCCGAAGTGTGGATCTCTACCTTGCTCATATGTCTCGAGTGAGATCTCAATTGGGACGCTAATCCCCGCCTTAATCAGGGTGTCTCTGGCCGAGTCCGCCTGTCTACGGGCAACGTGGGCCGGCAACCTAACGGCGTGGGACAACCCCCTAATCTCCACTAGGTTCCCAAATTCCACCGCATTGACTGCCCTCAACTCGCTAGGTCTTACCGTGAGCACGACCTCACCGCCACCCCTTGGGTAGTGACCGCGCCTTACCAACCTAACCTCTGCCTTGACGCCGAACAACCCAAGCATTGGGAGCATTACGAACCTCACGTAATCAATTGGCGGTGACCAGGGTACATCAGTACCGCCGGTTATTGTTACCGTGCTCTCGCAGGGCGCGAACACGAGTATTGGGAGTATTGTCTGTATAACAAGTGTTACGGAACCAGCTGTACCAATATCAAACCTAAATCCGCCACAACCAATCCTACCGGGCTTGAAGGTGAGCTCTGTGGAGCCCTTAACGGCACCGATGACCTGGGCATTGGCTATCCTTGCGGCAGCCAATACACCAGTTAGGTGTTGTTGTTGAAGACCTGGATTACTCCTCCTAGCCCTAATGTTAAACACCCTAATTGACTTCCCCAAAATTGCCGAGAGAGCCAACGCTGTCCTAAGTATCTGTCCGCTACCCTCAAGCACGGAACCATCAATCTCAACAACACTCATCGAACCACGTGATGTGGCTTAGGCTAAAACCCTTACCTCCCAATTGATTAGGCAGGGGCTAGTTATCTTAAGTTACGCATTAGGCTAAGAAAGAAAAGGCGTTATCTAAGGACGAACTCGATGGTGGCTGAGGGAG
>Ga0080005_141763_pt1 | contig 27622 bp, 25 predicted proteins | sample JossMetagenome_2_FD_69208 | JGI IMG/M metagenome (GOLD analysis project Ga0080005, IMG submission 69208) | Hot spring sediment microbial communities from Joseph's Coat, Yellowstone National Park, USA - JC3_ASED (SPADES assembly) (version 2) | ecosystem: Environmental > Aquatic > Thermal springs >...
GCGGGGAGCAAGCGTCGAACGACGCCGCGAGCTCGCCGAAGAAGCTCCTCCCCTTAGTCTCTATGGGTTTATCCTTTATCCTGCCGATGTTCTCGACCTTTTCCAGCTTGGTCCTCACGGTCTGAGGGATCACGGTGATGGTCGAGGCTCTTTGGACCCTCACGGCTGCTGAGAACTCGTCAAAGCTCTCGGCGGAGAAAGCGTAAGAGCGTACCTCCCTCTCCGCCAGGAAGGAGTAGTCCGCGATCGCGAAGTCGAAGGCCTCCAAAAGAGTGGTTGAGACCTGCCCGCTCAGTAAGGACACGTCAAAAACTGCTAGGTCGGGCTTCGATGAAAGAAGCTCGGATCTCAGGGCGTAGAAGGCCTCGAACCTTAGGTCGCCCAACGGTGCCGTAATGACGTGAGGGAATCCGCTCACGGTCAGTCTGAAGTGTCCCGAGGCAGGGAGAACGTAAACCTCGTCGAACTTCTCCTCCAGGTGTACCTTGATCAGGGAGATCACGTCCCTCCTGAGGTGGTTAACGTCATCAGGGGGATCGCTGAGGTAGACCGACAACGTGATTGGAACCAAAAGCACCTTCCTCACCTCGTACCCCTGTCTAGCCAAAGCTTCAGCCTCAGCGGTCGCTGGGAGCCTCGCCCTGAGCTCTATCTCCTCAGAGCCCTCGCCCGTAACGATGAAGTTCCTCCACTTCAGCTCGTAGTCGGCCTCAGCCTTGCCGCCCTCCTTGATTCGGATGGGGAAGACGTTGGGTAGGAAGCTGAAGAGAGTTGCTTTCATGAGGACTACTTAGGCAGGACGAGCCGGAATTAATCCCTTCCTGTGTCTTTTCCTTTTTTTCAGAAGATTAAACTCCCGCTTATTAGAGGGGTTTCCCGCGAACTCCTGTGGATCCCCCCAACCAGCACTACGTGAAGAAGTTCATCTATTACGCGGCCTTGGGCGTCCCGAGGGTCGACATTAGCTCCTGGAGGCTGAGAGTGTCCGGTCTCGTCGTGAGGCCTTCGGAGTTCACTTACGAGGAGCTGGAGAGGATGATAGACACGCGTTACGTTAGGGACTTCCACTGCGTCACTGGGTGGAGCGTTAAGGACGTGGAGTGGGAGGGGGTCAAAATAAGGAGGCTGGCTGAGCTGGCGGGAGTCAGTAAGGAAGCCAAGTGGGTTCTCTTCAAGTCACTGGACGGCTACGGTTCAGTAGTCCCCATTGAGGACGCCCTACACGAGGACTCCATAATCGCCCTGAGGATGAACGGAAGAAGGCTCGAGCTCAAGGAAGGGTTTCCGGCCAGGCCCGTTATTCCCCACCTGTACGCCTGGAAGAGCGCGAAGTGGTTGACCGAAATAGAGTTCAGGAAGGACTACGTGGACGGGTTCTGGGAAGAGAGGGGTTATCACGAGAGGGGCAACGTCTTCCTGGAGGAGAGGTTCAAAAACGAGGGAATGAGTCACGAGGGGATGTCGAGGAGGCCCATCCTCTAGTTTCAGTCCTCCTTAAACTCGAGTATGCCCAGGTTCTCCAACAGCCCGGAGTCGGTGACGTCGAAGAGTATGGCCTCCTCCTCGCCCGTGTTAACGTGGCTGTGGACGGCGTTCGCGGGCACAACGAAGACATCGCCCTGCTCCCAGTCGTACCTCTTGCCGTCAATCATCGAGTAGCCCTTACCCTTGACCACCAAGTAAATGGAGGCCATGTTGTGCGAGTGGGGCTTGGTGGCAACTCCGGGCTTTATGTACTGGAAGCCCGCCATCATCGAGGGCGTAAGTCCCCTGCTCCTCCCCGTGGTAGGGGAGTAGAACATGACCTTCGATACCCCTTCCTGAACGTCGTTCCTCTCAGCCAACTTCCTCAGAAGCTCTAGTACTTTCGAGAACCTGATGACCTTCGGCTTGACCGTTTCCGGAGGCGCGGTGTACTCCATGAAGGCGACTACCTTCAGGTCCTCGGCCGAGTTCTCTATCTCTTTAACTAGGGCCTGTAGCTCGCTCAGGAACTTCGCCTGTCTGTCCTCCCTTTCTAGGACTTTGGACATCGGGTTCAAATTAGTTTATACTTTTTAAACTTTCCTCATGCCCCGCTTTTAAAGCGCTCGCCTACCTCTGAGGCAGTAATGGCCCGATCGCTCGGCAACGCGATGCTGGAGAAGCTCAGGAGGTGGGGAGTTGAGAGGGTCTACGCGGTATTGGGCACGGATCACGTCACGCTGATGAGGGAGTTCGAGACCTCACAGGGGGTCTCCCTAGTCACTGTGCCCCACGAGTTGGTCGCGGCTTCCATGGCCGTGGGGGAGTCCTTAGGTGGAAAGTTAGGGGTAGTTTTAGTCCACAACGTCCCGGGGCTCCTGAACGCTTCCGGAATCCTGCTCAACGCTTTGACTTCCAGGATCCCCCTTCTGGTCTTGGCCGGGGAACAGCCGAGGACATCGGGCGACTTCTCGAGGACCTTGAGGGTCCACTACGCTGCGGACGTTAAGATCCCCGAGGTCCCCGCCAAGAAGACTGTGAGGTTGGACGACGACAAGCCCCTCGCCAAACTCGAGAGGGCGTTAGCCATCGCCCTGAGTGAGCCTCAGGGCCCTGTAATCGTGACCTTCAGGAGGGACCTCTTGGCTATGCAGATAGAGGACGACTCCAGGAAGTCCCCCTATTACCCGGGGGCCTCGAGTAAGGCGATTGATAGGGCTAACGAGATCCTCTCGAGGCTCTCCAGGGTGGCTGTAATAACCTACAGAGCGGGGAGGAGGAGGGAGGCATACGAGGCGTTAAGAGCTTTCGCCGAAACCTTCGGCACCCCCGTGGAGAACCCCGTGGGGGAGAGGGTTAACTACCCGGGCGACGGCAGGCTCTCCGCCTTGAGCGTGAAGGACGCGGAGGGTTACGTGATAGTCGAGCATGAGGCCCCTTGGGTGGGAGAAGGAAGGGAAGGAGTGAAGGTCTGGGTCGACCCGGACCCGCTCTACTTCCTAATAGAGAACCACGACTTCGACTGCGACCTCTGCGTGCAGTCCGTCCCCGAGGAGTTCCTGGCGAGGCTGAAGCTCAAGGAACAAGATAAGGCCTGGGCCGAAGCGAAGAGGGAGGAGCTGGAGAGGTTCAGGGAGAGTAACAGGAGCGTGAGGTGCGAGGTAGCTAAGGTCCTGAGCTCCTCGGGGCTAACCGTTTTCAACGAGTATCAGCTGGACAGGAGGTGCGTGACGAAGGGTGAGTTCGGGACCTATTTCGGCGACCTAGGGGCGGACCACCTGGGCTGGGCCTGGGGAGCCTCAATAGGCTACTACCTCTCTACAGGCAAGAAGGCGGCAGCCGTTACGGGGGACGGGTCCTTCTACCTGTCCTCCCCGGAGTCGGTGATTTACGTCGCCAGGAAGAGTGAGAACCTGTTGATAATCTTCGACGACGCCAAGTGGGGGAGCGTCGCCAGGGAGTTCGAGAGGTTCTACGGTTACGAGCCCCAAACCGCTAAGCTCGAGAGGCTCGACCTCAGCGGGCTCTTCAGCTCGGCCAAGATCCCCTACTTCGAGGCCAAAGGCCGGGAGGAGGCGGTTCAAGCCGTAGAACAGGCCATGAAGCTGAGGAACGCCGCGGTCAGGGTGATAGAGTAGCTTTAGGGGATAAGCGCCTTGAAGGTCTACGAGTTCCCCGAGCTCTGGGAGGAGAGGGTTAGGGAGAGGCCCAACAGGTTCCTAGTAATTACCGAGTCCGGGAGGAGATGCCACCTCCACGACCCCGGGAGGCTCGCCGAGCTCATATTCCCAGGTAACAGGATCCTGGTCAGGAAGGCTGAAGGTAAAAGAAGGACTGACTGCCAGGTCACAGCCGCCTGGACGGGCTCCGACTGGGCCATAACGGACTCGAGCATACACGCTTCAATAGCGAGGAAGTTCCTGCCGGAGGACGTGGAGGCCGAGGTGAAGGTCGGGAACAGCAGGATAGACTTCAGGTACGGTGACACCTTCGTTGAGGTGAAGGGATGCACCTTAGTTAAGGAGGGCGTTGCGCTGTTCCCCGACGCACCGACGGAGAGGGGAAGGAAACACGTCGATGAATTAACGAGTTTAGTTATGAGGGGATACCGGGCGAAGGTGCTTATCCTCGTCATGAGGCCCGACGCTTACTGTTTCTCACCGAACTTCGAGACGGACAGGAGGTTCTCCGAGGCCTTCCTAAGGGCCCTAAAGGAGGGCGTAGAGGTGGAAATAAGGAGCTTCAGGCTGGTGGGAAGAGAAGTTCACTACTATAAAGACCTCGAGTTGTGCTCCTGGATAAGGGAGCTTATTTTAGGGAAGCCTTTACGCCCTAGTCGCCTTCAAGTATGTGAAGGGGAAATCGGATTAGACAAGCCAGTGCTACCGTGACGCTGATAAGCATAAGGGCCACAACTGAGATCTCCACATTTGTCGACTTGAAGTCGGCATAAGGAAAAAGTATTTTTACGATCGACACAAGCTATATATAGACGAACCGTGGGTTCACTTGCCGTAGACGACTTCCTACTTGTGATAGCAGCACTAATACTCGGCCTCGTAGTGTTCGCCTACGTGACGAGCGTTTTGATCCCCCAGGAGGCCTTCGCTATAGCTCAACAGCAGGCTTCATCGATCGCTTCCTCTTCCTCGATCTCCGTGGGCCCTCTCCTGGTCAATAATAATGGGGTGGGGAGCGCGGTGATAGAGTTCTACAACCCCTCGCTCTCGGGCAACGTCTCGATATTCGTCTTCCCTGCCCCGCAGTACCTCGAGCCCTCCGTGGGGATAATCGGCCCCACATCTACCCCTAAGTTCTGGGTTTACCTGCCCAACGGTGCTCAGGCTAAAACGCTCACGATAAATCAGTTATACGACATCAGCGGACATCAGATGGGAGGTAGCTTAACGGCTTACACCGTCCCTGTTAACACGCCGGTAACTGTGGTGGTCAATGGAACTAATAGCAACGACATATTAGTCATTTGGGTGTTGTATCAAGCTGGGGGGTACTGGTTCAGGATCGGGTATACCTTCACTGGGGTACCAACAACATGAAGGGAGTTCCAGTAATAGGTGCAATTAACAACCAATCAGCCGTTTACGAGTTTGAGGTTCGGCGGTCCGTTAACTTAATCGTTAACGAGAACGACCTGGTCTGTGAAATTCGTTATTTAGTAATTGAAAGCTTGAAGTTATGAATTAATACTTTAAAAGCACAACCAGTAAGCCAGGTGAAGTGAGCTTATGCCCCTCGTTCCGTCCATTTGCCCCTACTGTGGGGTCGGTTGCGGTTTACTCCTCGACGTGGAGGGCGGCAAGGTCGTTAGGGTTATCCCCAACAGGAACCACGTTTTAAACAAGGGCAAAGTCTGCGGCAAAGGAGCTTCAGCCCACAAGTCGCTCTACTTACCAAGCAGGCTGACTAGGCCCCTGAAGAGGGTTGGAGGCTCTTTCGTCGAAGTCTCATGGGACGAAGCCTTGAACGAAATAGCCGACAAGATCAAGGAGATCCGGGAGAAATACGGCGGTAAAGCCATAGCGATCTACGGGGGCTGTCAGAACACCCTGGAAGAGGTTTACCTGATGTCCAAACTGGTCAGGTTCTTGGGGAGCAACAACGTGGACTCCTGCGCCAGGGTCTGCCACGAGCCTTCAGCCACCGCGCTTAGGGAGACTGTAGGTATAGGGGCCTCGGGAACATCGGTTGAGGAAATGGTCAACGCTAAGGTGATCGTGATAGCTGGGGAGCAGTTAACGGAGAGCCACCCCGTCCTGGTGGACTACCTCCTCAAGGCGAAGGAGAGGGGAGCCAAGGTAGTGGTTATAGACCCCGTCTTCACGAAGACGGCGAGATACGCCACCCTCTTCCTCCAGGTGAACCAGGGGACTGACGTTTACCTCTACAACGCTGTGGCGAACTACCTGATACGGAACGACCTCTACGATAAGGAGTTCGTTGCGAAGAGGGCGAAGGGCTTCGAGGATTACGTTAGGGTGGTCTCCAAGTATACTATCGAGGAGGCCGAGAAGGTAACAGGCGTGCCGAAGGGTAAGATAATCGAGTTCGCCGAGCTGATATCCCAGAAAGGCGTGATCTTCTCTTGGGGTCTAGGCTTGAGCGAGGGAGGGGGAGTCGACGCGGTCAGGGCCTACTTGAACCTAATGCTCCTCACCGGGAACGTGGGCTTCAGCGGCGCGGGGCCTATAGTTTACAGGGGCCAGTCGAACGTCCAGGGCTCGGGAGACATTCTCAAGCCCTGGCAGCTACCCAACGGGCCTCTAACTCATGAGAACGCGGAGAGGCTTTCCAGGCTTTGGGGCTTTCCTGTGCCTTTGGAGATGGGCCTAACCGTAACCGACGCCTTGCTCAACGATAACAGCATCAGGGCTATGATACTCGTGAACTTCAACGTGGCCCACAGCATGCCCAACAGGGCGAAGGTGATCCGGAGGCTCAGGGAACTCGACCTGCTGGTGGTTCTGGACGCCTACATGACGGAGACCGCCGAGCTGGCCCACTACGTGCTCCCCGTAGCGATGTGGGCGGAGAGCGAGGGTTCGGTGACGTCTTTGGATAGGTTGGTGAAGTGGAGGTTCAAGGCCGTCGATCCCCCCGGGGAGGCGAGGCAAACCCTCTTCGTCCTCGCGGACTTGGGCGAGAGGCTCGGATTGAGGACTAGTAGGGATCCTAAGGAGGTCTTCGAGGAGATGAAGGAGGTAGTACCGCTTTACTCCAAGCTCAGTTTAGCGGACGTGATGGATCACTCCAAGAACAGCAGGTATCCCAACGGTGAGCTCGTGTTGTACTCGGAGAAGTTCCTGACGAAGGACGGTTTCGCGCACTTCGTTCCCGTCGAGTACAGGGAAATAGATAGGAGGGGCAGTAGTCTGGTCCTCATTACAGGAAGGGTAGTGACGCATTACAACACGGACTCCCTCTCGAGATATATGGGGGATATGGAGGAGGCGATCTACCTTAACCCTGAGGACATGAGGGAGCTTGGGATAAGGGAGGGCCAGGAGGTCCTGGTGAGGAGCCAGTGCGGAGAGGCTAGGGTCAAGGCCAGAAAAATGGAGGGCCTGAAGAAGGGATTCGCCTTCATGCCCAACTCTCTGGACTCGGTCAACTACGTCGTTTGCGACGTTCTGGATCCCGAAACGAGGATTCCGCTCTACAAGTCCACAGCGGTGACCGTGACCCCGCTAAGCAACTGAGGAATTTTTCAGCTCTGCACGTAAGCCTTCGCGGTGGGGTTGATTATTATCTCCCCGTTGGCGTAGTGTACCCCCGGAAGCTCTATAACCAGGTTAACGTTGGAACCGCCGCTCAGCTTAAGGGAACCGACGATGGGGATCTTGAGCACGGCACTGGGCAGAGCGGCGGATACGTTCACTCCGCCTATCTCTACCTTAGCGGAGCTCACCACCAGCCTCACCTCGTTGTAGGTCCCTGGGGGTATCCTGGCTGAGGCCAGGAAGGTGGGGCTCCCAGAGAGGAGAACCGTTTCGGTGCCATTGGATATGGTCACCCACGGGTTCCCCGTGGCGTTCTCCTTGTGGAGCATAATCGAGGTTATAGTCAGGTATATCCTCACGTAGGAGGAGTTCGACGCCGCCTGATTTTCCCCAGGATCCTGGATGTAGACGTTCACCTGGCCGGAAGATAGGTAATCGTAAGCGAAGTAGGCTACAGCAACCAATATGAGGGCTACTCCGATCGCGACTAGAACCTTATTCATAGCTCTTATTCGCGTATTGATGAATAAAAAGTTGTGAATTCCAATTTCATAGAAACGCGGCCTTTCCAGATATGAACGATCAGGTCGGGAGGAAAGCCAATTTGATTTCATGAATTAATAAATTTATGATTGAATTGTCAAATCGAAAAATAAAAAGGCTTTTTAACCGGTACAAGAGAAAGTTCGCCGGTAGCTATGTCTGGTCTCCCGGACCCAATTCAGATTGCCAGGATGCCCTACACCGAGAGGAACCAAACCCTCATGCAGATTCTCCCAATGCTCCTGAAGATGAAGCCGGAGGAAGCCGAAAACGTGATCTACCAGATAGCGGACGCGCTGGCCACGAGGGCTACCGACGAAGAGTACAGGGGCTGGTGCGACAGCATGTTGAGGGTACTAAGCTCCTTTGACGTCCCTACGATCAAAACAGTTCTTCAGATCAGGTCAAAGGCGTTGTCAAGGCTCCCCAAGGAGAAGGCGGACAGGTTAAACAGGATCACCCAAGAGGCCATCGCGAGCGCAGACGAGAGCGTGAGGAACAAGCTGATGGCCGCAATGAAGTAACCCTAAGCTTTTTCCCATCCTTTCTTTTATTTAACTGAGCTTCGAGCCCACAGGGTAACTTGAGGGGATGAGTGGCGAACCCATGGCGGATGGGTGAAGAGTGGCCCTGGATCTACGACCCTTTAACAACTTCGTCATAGACCTCCAGAGTCCTCTTAGCGACGTACTCCCACCTGAAGGTCTCGGTTCCCGCCCTCGCGTTTTTGGATATCTCCTCCCTGTTCCTCATAACCTCCCTCACCGCCCTCTCGAAGGACTCACAGTCCCTCACAACGAAGCCGTTAAGGCCGTCCTTGACCAGCTCCACGGCGCCTCCCGCGGTGTCCTTGACTATGGCAGGGGTTCCCCTGACGAACGCCTCCTTCACGACTATTGGTTCCGCCTCCATGAGGGAGGTGAGGACCAAAGCCAGAGCGTTGTCTATCAGGGAGTACTTGGTCCTCTGATCGACCTTTCCCAAGTAGATCACCTTATCGCTCAGTAGCGGTGCGATCCTCTCGAAGTACGCCCTATCCCTGACCTCTCCCGCCAAAACGAGCTTAACGTTCAGGCCCGAACGTTTTAGGCACTCTATGGCGAAGAGCTGGTTCTTCTCAGGGGAGATCCTGGCCAAAAAGAGGAGGTAATCGCCCTCTATCACGGGGTCCTGCCTGGGCAACTCGAAGGCCTCGTCCTCAACCCCGTTGTTAATGACCACAGAGTTGTCGACCCTGAACCCCCTTTTGGCCATCTCTTTCCTCTCCCATTCGGAGACCGCAATCCATCTGTCCGCCCTACTTATCATCAGCCTCTGTAACCACCTGACCGGAGGAGGGCGCTCGGTTATCATGGAGTCGTGGGGGGTGAACACCTTCCTTCGGCTCGATGACAGGAAGAAGGCGACGGTCTTCGCGTTCCACAAGGTGAACATCCTGTGCATGTTGTGGAAGTGAGCCAGATCGAAGTCCCACTTCAGCTCCCAACCCCTGGAGTGCCTCACCACCTTTATCCCGTCAATCTCCTCCTCGGGAGGCAGGACGCCCCTCTCGGTGTAGGTGTCCCTACTGGTGTGGACTTCCACCTGAACCCCCAGCCCGATCAACCTCTTCGCCAAGTTGTAAACGTGGACCTCGGTTCCTCCGCGAACGGGCAGGAACAGGGGGGTGAGCATCGCGACCTTCAACGTCTCCCCACTTCCTTGCGAAAGCGTTGATGAGTTGACATTAAGCGTTTCCCTTTGCGGACGGCTTTCTAAGTAAGGCAGAACTCCTTACCAACTGAAGCCTTAAGAAAACGGGGATGGAGGACAAAAAACCGTCTTTCCTTCATAACTTAGAGGGCTTCAGATCGGGGACCTCAGCTGTTGTGCTCCTCCTGGTCGTCGTGGTCATGACCATGGTAGGGCTTTATTATCAGGAGCGGGGCTTTGTCAACGGTCACGCTGTGGGGATGCGGTGATACTTTGTAGTAGACGGTTATGGTAACGTTGTACTCTCCCTTTTTGAGGTAGATGACGGCCTCGTCGTGTCCCTCGCCGTGACCGCCCTCAGCTAGGGTCACCGTCTGGTTGCCTATTGTCAGCTTCACCATGAAGTGGGAGAAGACGTCATGAAGCACTCTGTCGTTGAGCTCTATCTCGAAGTAGCCCGACGAGTTGACCAGAATGACGGCCGTACCTGTGGCGTTACCCTTCTGGTTTGCGGTGAGGTTCCCGAGGTTCAGCTGCGAGGCCTTGATCACAACCACTGAGCCGTTGGAGGCCAAGAAGGAGGAGCCGCCGTTCTGGTTGTTACTAATTACCTTATAGGATATAGTGGCCAGCGGCAGGCTTCCGTTGGCTGCGCTTATAGCCAGTCCAGCAGCTGAGGCCACCAGTACTACAGCCAAGGCGGTTAGGACTTTGCTCATGCTGCCTCAAGTGAGTCTTAAGCGTTCCGTCCATATAAGGAAGCCGTTGGAGCACGGCGGTGAAACACCGGAATACCAATGAAATTCTAGAGAAATAACTATGAAAACGAGTTCAATTCACGTTGAGATATTCGCATCGCGAGGCTGAAACCTTGTCCAAGTGCCTCTCTGTGTAAAGGTGTTGCATATAAGGACTGGAACAGGAAGTTCTACGCCGTGAGAACCGACCTGCTGGTCGGCCTGATAGTCCTAACCCTGGCGGTGAACGTGGTCCTGGGGATAGAGCTCTACAACGCCCTCAATAAGCCAGTCATACAGGGCCAGTCCGCGAACACTACTCTCCCGATCACCGTGATCCAAGGGTCGAGTTACAACAACGTAACTAAGACGGTGACCACTACCACGACGGTCAATACCCCTACAACGACGACCTCTCAGCCCGGGTCTTATGATAGTAACGTTTACAACTTCACGTTCGTGGCGAAGTTCGACGTAGATCAAGGCGGTACGTACGAAATAATCGCGAACATGAAGTACCAGGACGAGGTTGTGGTCATTCACTTCCCGGACGGGACCACGGTGACGCTCACCAGCCAAAGCCCCGTAGCCCTAGTCCACCTGGACAAGGGGCGTTATGTGGTCCAGGTGTTAGTGTCCTTCGTGTCGAAGGATCGCGTGAACCCGAAGGAACTGGAGAACTTGATTAAGATTAAGATAGTCAAGGTAGACAACGACGGGGAGGACTGAAGGCTAATGAGGGCTCACGGACCCGGAAATCGTACTCTTTAATTCCTCCGATTAAACACATATGGCGAGCTCGATGGTCCTTGCTTAGGGTGGGGGCAACCGCGCTACTGATCTCGGTCGCGCTCTCGTTCCTCGCCGCGGTTCACGCCGTCTCCCAGAGCTACGCCGTTATCACCGTGTATTACAACGGCACTGTCTACGCTGAGTTGAATGGAGTGAACGACTTCGTGCTCTTCGGGCAGAACGTCACCGACTTGAGGGTTTCCGGCTCGGCCTACACGGTGGAGAACGGTACGGTAATTCTCCATAACTCTACCTACGCAACTGTAACGTACTCAGCCTCTTTCCCCGGGAACGAGATAAGGGTGAGGGAGCCCTTCAACTTCACCCTGAGGCTAGTGTTGCCCTCCTCCTACTCCTTGGTTTATTCCAACCCTGGCCCAGTTTCCGTGTTGAGCTACACGGGCTACTACGTGCTCACGTTCTCCGGAACCGAGGTCAGCGCCGCCTATTCTCCCTCGCCTCTAGTTACAACGGAAGTCCGAAGCGGTCAGGGGAGTAACGGCCCCCCTAGTACCATTTACCTCATAGCCGCTCTGATCGTCACGAATTCAGCCCTAGCTTACCTGGTGTACAAGCTGTGGAGGGAGATAAAGAGGACAAGGAAGGTGGAACCGGTTTCGGGCTCATCCGAACGGCTCCCTCCGGTCGGGGAGGGAGTTCAGGTCGAGAGGGTCGAAGACGATAACGAGGAGGCCGTCTCGTTGGAAGAGTCGGAGCTCAACGAGAGGGACAGACAGGTGCTCGAGGCGATAAGGGCAGGCAACAAGACGCTGTCGGACATAGTCAGGGCCACGGGGCTCCCGAAGACGACAGCCTATAGGAGGGTTAAGAAGCTGGTTAAGTTGGGCCTAGTGAGGGAGGTCAGGGAGAAGGGGAGGGTAGTTTACGAGACTAACGAAAGTGGGCTTACCCAGTCCTGAACGCCGCGATTATCCTGTCGCGGTCTAAATCGTTATCCACAAACCTCATGACGCCTATGTCCGGCCTAAGCGACGTCATCCTCTGGACTATCTGGTTCACTTTCCCTTCAAGGAGTTCGTTGTACAAGAGAGCTACTTGCTTAGTCCCCGGAGGCGCCGCGAGAAGAATGAACTTGGCCGGATCGGAGAACATGTTCAAGTTCAGTAGGATTTCGTTCTTGTAGCCCATCTGCCTCAGCATCTTAATGACGAATTTCGAACCGTTCCTCTCATCCCCCGCCGCCCTGGGCCTCTCGGTGGCGGTCTCGCCGTCCTGAACATCAATGTTCAATTTGAACCCCTCCAATCCCCCCCCCCAGCTCTCTAGATTAAAGGAATATCCAAACGCTCACTGACCTTCACTGGGCTCCCACTGTGCGTTATCACCTGGCTTCCCTCCTTACTACTATCGTTACCATCATTACATTGTTGGAGGGATTTTAAAATATTCGTACCCATCCTCAGTATTTTCAAACGCCAACAATTAACCTACGTAACATAATTTACGAATTGAGAAGGGAGCGAGTGATGAGAGCGGACTAACGACCCTCACGGAAGGAAGGCCTTGGGCTCCTCGTCACATGGTAGCGTCTAAATTTTAAATCCGCTGGGGAGGCAATTAACTCGCCGCGGTCGTCTAGCCCGGTCAACGGTGCGGGCCGAGAGGATTCGGGCCTTTCGAGCCCGAGACCCGGGTTCAAATCCCGGCCGCGGCACTGGTTTTCCCTTGAATTAAAAGGTCGGTCGAGAGGTTATGGCTGAGGTCGGAAACCGTCATGGAAAAATCGGAAACCATCTTAAACACACACTGAAAACTAATAGTACTCCAGCGCTGGATATAGATAAGCTAACTAATGAGCTAAAAATCCGATTATTTGAATGTGCAACAGGAAATATTCTATAGGAAAAGTTACGAAATAAAATCCTCAATTCCCTCTATTACACCGTTATCCCCAAAGGAGATAATTAAAATATACTTCATTAACGAATAATCTAAAAAATCTTAACTTGCCGAAACCTAGGCTAGCTCCCCTTTCCTCGCTTATTCTGAAGTTCACGATTTCCATATCGTTTCTCATCTTCATTGAAAGGTAAACGTCTTCATAACCGTTTATGAAAGTCTCGTCGAAAACTTTGCCGTTTATCGCCCTTCTGTTCAAAACCATGAAGCTTCCTGCGTTAATGAACGAGTCTTTCACCTCTCCAGCGAAGTTCCTCATTAATCCTATCATTGAGTCTATTATAGTAAGAGTTTTGACTCCCAACTTCGCACCGTACTTCATCTGAAGGTAACTGTAAACTTCTGCAGGAGGTATTTTCATAAGCTTTCCAATGAAGTTCATTCCCTTCAGAAAGTAGGGTTTCACCTCAATCAAAGAAACCTTATAGGAGTGGTACTTAGAGGGTTTAGCTAGAACCATTCCCTTACTTGATGTAGAAAGTTCATCTTTTAACTTCTTAAAGTCGTCTATACCGTGAACGTCATCGTTAGAGATCACGACCCAACGAGGTGAACTTTCCAACGCAACAGACACCCCCTTGTTGACGCTCCTTGCGTAATTAAAGAAACGCCCTCTACTCTCAACCATCACGATCTTAGCTCCTGAGAATATTCTCATCGCTTCCTTGGCGCGCGGACTTTTCAGGTCAGCCGTGGGTATCACCACAGCTATGTCATCGTTACCCGTTTGCCACACTTTGATCGGTGCTGTTTCTCTTTTTCTCATCCATTCTATTATAGTATTCCTATCCAGAGAGTATATTTTCTCCACAATCGAAGGGTCTTCGCTTGAAAACATGTCCTCAATCATGCGGAATTCCATACCTTTACACCCTTTCTATAAAACACAGTGTAGAAATTCATCATCGAAAAGGAGTATATTGCGTCCTCAATCGGAATCGTGATTATTCTAACCCCAAGAATTGAATGAGGACCGTAAACAACCACCGGCAACGACGTCAGGAAGTAGTCAAAGATCAGAAAAGGAATGTACGTTAATCCGAGGAATATCCAGTAGTTCCTGGATCTGAACATTTCAGGATCGAGGAACTCAACGAGCAGAATTGAGGATGATAAATAAATCAACACTATGAAGGTATACGAGTACTCCGTCAAAAACACGTCTATCGCGAGAAGAAACAAAGCTATTGATACCATCAATTCTCTCGTAATCCAACTCACTTCCCTGTCGCTTACCTTAGTCCTTACAAAATCGTATATTAAGAGGGTAGCGAAAGGCGTAACGATGAAGAAAAACACCTCCTCTACGGGAAGGTCGACAATTTGAACACCTAAGACCCACTTAGGATTGAAACTCCAAGAGTCCTCAAAAGTAGCTAAGATGTCCCATACTATGTAAAGAGGGCCGACTATCCCTATAGAGAACGCTAATGACTTGTAATATCTTCTGACCTTCATAAGGATTGATACTAGCAAGGCAGGGAAAAATATCAATGAATCAATTTCGACATAGGCTAAATGCGGTAGAAAGATATTAAGTTCCATATAGGTACACCCAAGAAATTATATAAACCTTGAGCTAGCACCCTTCTCCTTTTAGGTCTTACCTTCATTCTGTGGACCACACAAGGATCGGCCATTATCCTCCTCGCGGTCCACTTATACATATCGGCAGCGGTTTTTACCGCGATCAAATACCTACTAGGTATCATATGGTATCCCCTTTCGGCCTCCTTTTGAAAGGAGAAATACCTCTCGAGGTTAAACCTCATGAATTCCTTGAAAGCTTCGTTGCACTCCAGCAGACTCGAAACCTTGAATTCCTTCATCTCGTTAACGGGCAAATACTGTCTACCCATTTCCATGTCTTCTCTCACGTCTCTGATGAAGTTCAGATACTGCATCGCCCTACCTAGCATTCTAGCGTAGTGTGCAGCTTCATCCCTCAGGTTGAGTATTTTCATCATCATGAGACCCACTACCTCTGCAGATCCCCACATGTAGCTTAAGGTCTCGTCTATTGTATAGTACACTTTCTTCTTTATGTCACTCTCCATTGAGTTTAAGAATGCCTCAACCCACTCCTCTTTAAATCCTCTTCTCCTCATCAGCTCAACGAAATTTGATAATACTACGTTTCCGCTAGAACCGTTATCAAGTTCCTTATAGTATAATTCTCTGAGTGTGTAAAATTCTTTAACCTTTTGCGGAACGGAGTCAACTAGATCGTCAAAAACTCGAACGAAAGCGTAAAGTTTTGTCACATCTCTCCTGATCTCTCGAGGGAAGAGTAATGAGCTGTTATAATAAGTTATGCTGGCCTTCTTGAAAATGCTGTCGAGCTGGTCATCCATAACTAAGAGTCTATTAACATCCGGCTTAAAAAATTGTGTAAAAGTTTCTTAACACTTGTTTTAAAGGGAAATCGAAATTCTATTCGTAAAAAAACTTTTATGCCGCCTTTCGCCATTTATCCTGTGCTGGAAACGTTAGAGCTCATTGCAATCGTAATCCTCTCCTTCTTCGGAATGGAGTTCTTAGCCAGACTTCTTCATAAGTACGTAATGCACGGAGCTCTTTGGTTCCTACACGAGGATCATCATAGAGAGAAGCAAGCTAAACTCGAAAAGAACGATGCGTTTGGAATAATCTTCGCGGGCATTGCGATACTCTTGTTCGTTGAGTGGTTAAGAACCGGGAATCCGCTTCCTTTCGCAGTGGCTGTAGGAATGACAGCTTACGGCGCGGCTTACGTTATTGTGCACGATATGATAATACACGACAGGCATTTACATTTACGTTCTTGGGGTTTAAGACACCAACCCTTTAGGAAGTTAATACTCGCTCATGACGTACATCATCGTGAGGGGACAGGAAATTGGGGTTTCCTTCTGGTAATAAGAGGAATAGATAGAATACCAGAGGAAGTGAGGCAAGAGGCGTGAAAGTAGTAATAGTGGGAGCTGGAATAGGGGGGCTTTCGACTGCCCTTTACTTAAGTAGGAAGGGAGAGGAAGTAACTGTAATAGAAAAGCTGGATCAGCCAGGTGGAAGGGCTCGAAGCTTCTCACACGAGGAATTCTCATTCGACATGGGACCATCATGGTACTTGATGCCGGAAGTCTTCGAAAAATTCTTCCATGAGGTAGGGGAGGAACCCCCTCAAGTAATGAAAGTCGACCCTTTGTTTTCCTTGTATACGGGAAAGTTGAACGTTCTAGAGAGAGGCGAGGAATTTTATAGTGACCTCTCTCAGTTCAAGGACTTTGAGCGCTACTTAGAAGACACCCAATTCATGTACTCTCTGGCTATGGAGAAATTCCTGTTTAAAGAGATGAAATTCTCGGACTTCCTCGATCCGGCGATAATAAGGAACTTAAAGAGGTTTCCTATATTTACCAGCTTGGACTCGTTTAACAGGAGATATTTCTCCGACGATTTTCTATTGAAGGCCTTGGGTTTCTCCTCCGTTTTTCTCGGAGGTTCTCCTTTCAACATCCCGGCAGTTTACGCAATGGTAAATTACGCAATATACGGAAGGGGAGTTTACTACCCCAAAGGAGGATTCGCAGGATATGTAACTAAACTATTCGAAGCCTGTAAGAAGTCCGGGGTTCAATTCAAGTTCAATCGTGAGGTAGATAAGATAGACGTGGATGACGGTAAGGTCGTTTCTGTTAGATCAGGTGAAGACGTGGAAAGAGGAGACGTGTTCATATTCAACATGGATTATCATTACGCCGATACTCTGCTCCCTAAGGAATACAGAATAGGGGGAGAATCCTACTGGGAGAGAAGGAAACTTGCTCCATCTGCGGTCTTGGCTTACGTTGGAGTTGAAGGAGAAGTCAACGCTCCGCATCACGGAATATTCATCAACGGAAATTGGAAGTTACACTTTGATTCGATTTCTAAGGGAACTGAGCCCGACCCTGAAAATATATCTTACTACGTGAGTTACAGGAAAGCTACTGACAGCTCTCTGAAGGGACAGGACTTGGTATTTCTCATACCGGTTTCTCCCGGACTTCCACTTCCGAATTATCAATATTACGTCAGAAAAGTAATTGATGATTTCAAAGCGAAAACTAGAAGTAGCTTTCTAATAAAATACCAAAGGGTGTACAGAGGCGTGAACTTCGAGGAGGATTATAACGCATACAAGGGGTCTGCCTTCGGATTAGCTCACACTTTAGATCAGACAGGTCCGTTTAGACCTCCTATGAAAAACAAAAAGCTATCTAATTTGTTCTACGTCGGTCAATACACCCAGCCTGGAATAGGAGTTCCTATGGTGACTATATCCGCCATGATCGTAGGAGAAAAAGTATTGAACTGGTCTAAAAAATAAAAGTACAATCGTTCCGTTTGCTATTAGTTTAGCTTCGTTTTCTTTCATGTTTTCCATTAATTGTAAAAAATTTTTCGAGGTCGCGTTGGAGGTGTTTCCTCGTGTGTTAAGTCTACATCGACCCCTTTTCTCTTTATAGAACTTAGATGCAAGAAACATTAACGCTCCTATTTCTAAGGAAAGGATTACGAAAGCTAAGGTAACGTGATCTGGAGTTCCGTTGGAATTTATAAAGCCAAACGTCGGATTCATCACCGCTTCATGCGTTAAGAACAGGAAGCGAGTAAAGACGAGAAATCGGTTAGTGTAAGCTAAAAAGGAGAGTGTGATTTTCAGATGAAAGTAACGTGAATTAAGAAACGAATACGTCCGTTAATCTACTAAATAATTCTCTTAATGAAGATAATATATAAGAAGTAGAGAAAAGGAAGGAAAAGAAAGGAAGAGTAGGGAAATTGAAAACGAGTATGCTTTGGCTTACCCAGAAAAGGCTAAGACGTTTAAAGCTAAAATAAAGAATTGTATAACGCTTATGCTTAAAGACGTTTACATCACTAATGAGGAAGATTAGACCCGGTTCAAATCCCGGCCGGCACTAGTTTTCCCTTAGATCGAAAGGGAGTAACGTTCTCTATAGATATAAGGGATATGCAACAGCGAAGGGTATTTATGCAACACTCTCACCATCTAGTAAGTGAGTTTAACGTGGGGCTTAACAAAATTTGAATTAAACCACAAAGGTTCAAATTATAAGAGGTACTTTTTACGTTAAAGTACGAATTCATACTTAAATGAAGGCTCTATGATTTTCTCTTTAACTCCCAATACGCCTTATCAAACGCCCCGTTAACCATGTTTAATAATCCATTAAGCTGATCTATTTTTTCGAAATGTAAGATAATAGTAAACGCATTAGTAGTCCCGTTCTTTCCAGTAAAGTAAATTTCGGGATTCTTTAGCCCATCTTTAGAAAAAGAGTCTTGAATATAGGATTTAGCCAAGTCTAATAGGTCATTCGCGGGAACATCCGCGTTAACTAGTAATTGATAGGGATACGCTAGGGAACTCTCTGATTCTAACTTCTGAAACACTGTATTTCCTAAAAACGCGGAGTTGGGAATTCTTATTATAATTCCGTTAATTGTCTTAACTTCTGTGAATAAAATGGAAACCTTAGTAACTTCTCCGATTATTGGAGACCCCCAAATCCAAGAGACCAGGGATACTGCATCATTAGGCTTGACCGTCTTACTCGTAGTTACTAACAATCCAGACAAAACGTTCTGGGCTATGGTTTGGGCTGCTAAGCCTATTACAATTCCTCCAACTGCACCTCCTACTAAGACACCGGTTAGATTAACCTTTAATGCTGCTAATATAGCAATTACTAGTATAGTGTAAAAAACGACGTCTAAAACTACCCTAATTGTTGAAGCCACATCTCTCTCTAATTTGCTTAGAAAAGCTTGATTTATTAAATCCCGAAATATTTTAATTATAAAATATCCTCCTACTGCTATAATAATTACAGTTATTCCAGTCTGAGCATCAGTAAAGTATGTGTAATCCTTTGGAAAGGTTGAAGATAATGTCTCCAACAAAGACCTAAGGGCATAATCTAAGACAGCTAATATTACAAGAATTATGAGAATTTTCACGTAGGGTTTAAGGTTCATAGAAGAACTATTTAATGGGGGGTAATAAAGCATAACCTTACTGTTAGGTTAAAAACTATGTCAAGAAATGCAAAATCCTTATAGATTTTTACTCTAAAATTTCCTCAACCTTCTTAAACGGTGAAGGATTCCCTAAGACTATTAACCGATCACCGACGTTAAGTTCGGAGTCCCTGCTGAAGAAGGGATCTAGCCCAAAACGGCCTACACCCCATTCAGATCTGTAGTGCACAAATTCGACTAACGTGTTTTGTGTAATGAAGGCGTTCAGCGAAACTCCTTGAAGGAGGGTAGTCCCGTAGACGACGTGGGGAGAGGCGATGAGGCCGAGTTACGTTAATCACTATGAAGGCAGAGCTCTGTCTAAGCATTGCCAAGAATTATCATACCGAAACTGGTGTTAGCATCTTACGCCAATTATTTCTTCTAATAACTTATCTGTAATCAGGTATTTTCTATCCTCTTTCACTAAGAAAGAGTACTCTAATAAGTTGTTTATTATGTCGCTCACGGTTCCGTCGTTTATCTCTCTGCCTTCCAAAGCTTCTAGAGAGTTTTTAACTTCCTTCCAACTGCACCCTTTCCTGCAGGTTTCTATTACCTTCAAATACCTCCTCTTGTCTCTGTTCCCTTCCCTTATGAAGTTACAGAATTCCCTAGAGAGTAACCTTTTCGCGTATCTCTTCGTTTCTAAAATAGCCTTTTCTTCGTCTCTACCGTGCTTTATGTAGATATAACCGAAATAAGTTAGCCAGCCCGGATTTCCTCCTAGAATATCGAAGATTTTCTCAGAATCTGGGAAATTTATTCCTTGTTCTTTGAATCCCTCCTCTAAGAACTTAATTGCCGTCTCCTTGCTAAAGGGCGGCAAATTAACTTCTACATGCGTCCTTCCGAAGAGGGGCGAATCCTCGTCTTCTAATTTCAAAAATTTATCTCTGACTCTGACTTCTGAACCGGTTATTATGAAACTTAAATTCTTTAAGTTGTCATAAGCATAAGCTATGGAAGGTAAAATACTGTATCCTCTAAGCTTCATCAGCTCCTGTGCTTCATCGATTACAATATGCACACTTTTTCCCTTTTCACTTGCCCAATCGTTCAATTCCGAAAACACATCGGATATTTCGACTTTTTCTTTTCCCCAACTGAAACTTACTGAAACCCCCATAACCTGAACTCCTTGTATGTGGCGGAGATAAGACAGGAGATCCTTGTTTTTTCTTGTGAATTCGTTTATTTCCCTTTCCAGAGATTTAATGAAATCTTTGTATACGATATAATCATTATTTTCAAACCTTCTCATATCTAAAAAAATATAGGTTGACTTGGTGTCATTTAAAACTGATTTTATTAACGACGTCTTTCCCGTTCTTCTAAGCCCAACTACAACAATTAAAGGTGAGTCCAGTGATTTTTTCAGTAATGAGATTTCTGACTCTCTGTCGAATAAGTCTTTCAAATTATCCTTCGGTCTCGGGTCGAACAACATTTCACTTACCCCCTGGTAAGCAACTTACCCCCTCCCAAGTTTTATAGCTATCTAACAAGTGGAAGAGCACGGTGGCAATTTCATCCGTTCGAAATTTAGTTTAAATTTTCCTAAATCCTCTTTCATTAGATGTATAAATATTTAATAAAAAAGTAAACGTTTGTCATTTAAAGACAGTCGCTTAGATAAATTTAACGGTTATGTAGTCTTACCTACTCCTCCTTCGACTCCTAAAACTCTCATCAAAAGCGACTGCTATTCACTTACACTTAAATCTGGTAAGTCAAACGGGAAGTTTAAACGAAATTATTAAAGATAATTATGTTGAATACTCCGTGGGTTTAAAGTATATCTCACCGTCTATTTTTACCTTTTTAATTTTTACACCGTACACACTAGAAATTAGATCTTCTGAGAGGTCATTCACATTTCCGTCGTAAACTAATTTGCCCTTGTTGAGAAGAATTATCTTATCTGAATGATTTACCATATCTAACTCGTGGGACGTTATAAGAAAAGTTTTTTTAAATTTTTTTGTTATTTTCATTATCTTTAATCTATTTTTTATATCCAAATTAGATAATGGCTCATCCATGATCACGTTTTCTCCCTCAGCTAAAGCTTTAGCTATTAAAACTAATTTTTTCTCACCTGAACTCAATGTGGAAAACTCTCTATTGAGAAGCTTTTCTATATCTAATTCCTTAACAAAATATAGATAATCAGCTTTTCTATTACCAGATAAAAGAACGTCTATTACTTTCATTTGAGGGGATGAAAACTCTGCTGGAACAAACGAAATGCTGCCAGATACCCTAATTTCCCCACTGTATTTCACCATTCCTATTATCGCTCTCAACAGTGTAGATTTCCCACTGCCGTTAGGTCCCAAAATTATGTTTACGCCGTGATTTACGGAAAAAGAGATGTCTGACAAAATTCTCTTTCCATTTATGTCAACGCTAACGCTCTTCAGCGCCAGCATTTCTCCTCACCAATGCCGTAATCATTATCGGTGAGCCTATCAGAGACATAATAGCGGTTAGGGGAATGTAATAACCTAGTGATCCGTGAGATATAATGTTGCTCAACATCAGAATGGCAGAGCCTACTAATGAAGAATAAACAGACAGAACCTTTGTATTCCCTCCTACTAACCTTCTGACTATATGAGGAACTATCAAACCTAAAAATCCTATTGTTCCAGCTATTGAAACACAATAAGCTACTGCGAAACTTACTAACGCTAGCCAAAGTATTCTTTGGCTGTTGGGATTTAAACCGTGGGCGTAAGATATTTCGTCACTTATCGCTAACAAATCGATAATTCTTGAGTTAAGTATCGTTAAAGAGAGTAGCAATATAGATAGGATAGCTAAAACAATTACGTCGAACCAGCCTATTACGCTGATGTCGCCTAACAGCCAGAACGTGAGTGGCGGTATTTGGGGGTATTTCGAGCTCATGAACGATAGAAGGACAGTAACTAAGGAAGAGAACACGAAGGAAACTAATACGCCGCCGATTATGAGCCCTAAAAAACCACTCCTTTTCCCGATTATAATAGTGATTAATGTAGCAAGTAATGCCATTATAAACGCTATAATTGGTTGAAAGAAGACAATCCACGAGAAAGGTAAATTGAAAAGCAATAAGAAATAAGCCAGTACGGCTCCAAAGGCTCCTCCAGATGCGGTGCCGCTTATATATGAGTCTACTAGTGGATTTCTTAAAAGCATTTGTAAAACAGCACCGGATACGGACAGAATTATGCCTATAAATATGGCTGAAAGTACCGTGGGCAATCTTATTTCGTACAAAATGTATGCATAAACACTATTTGGATGAAGCAGTTGAGATATGGGAATCTCGACTTCTCCGTAAATCAGAGAAAGAAAGAAAGACAATGGAAATAATGTTACAAATATAATTGTTGTCAGTTTCATTTTAAAACACCGGTAATGTTACATTGAGGTTGGCCTTGACCCACGAGTCCGATATGTACTTTGGAGTCTCTCCTTTAATTATCATATTTATCATTCTAATAGAATATACAGACAAAGGTGCAGGTTCATCGAGCAAATATGTAGCGAACTTGCCCAGTATATATACCTTGCTTTCATTAATGTAATGATATTGTGAGATTAAATAATCTGTATAAGTTAAGTTATATTCCTCATGAACTATAATTATCGAAGGCTTCGAAAGTATTAAATTACTGGGAGTTAGTACAGGATAACCAGAGTAGTTCGAAAAGACATTTACCCCTCCTGCGAGAGTAATAATTGAGTTTATAAAGACGTTCCCACCAGCAGTATAAAAGTCTAAATTAGGGTTAATCCACAGCAAATATGCCACGCTAACGTTTCCGGGGGACGAAAACTCCGAAATCCTCTCATTCATCCAGTTTATTAGCTCCTTAGCTTTCTGAGTTTGATTAAAGTATTTTCCTATTTGTAATATTGTATCCTCTATTTGTGGATATGACGCAGCGAAATCGTTGTCAGTCGCAAGCACATTGAGTCCTGCTTCTTCCATTTGCTTCAGATAACTACCAATCAGTCCTTTTTCTACAATTACTACTGTAGGATGTAATAATAAGATCCCAGAAATATTTGGCGGATATATATGATTAAATATCATGACATTATTTGGAATTAAATTAGTCATATTAAGATATTTTAATAACTCATAAGAATAACGATCCATTCCTACAATGTATTTACCTAATCCAAGACTAACTAGGATTTGGGTGTCGCTTGGGGCCAAGACTACTATTCTGATATCGCCCGTCCTGTTTTCGGATATCGATTCATTGCCGTGATTAACTAAATAATAAAAAATCGATAGTAAACTCACGGTTATAATTACACCTAATACCAACGCGATTGTCCTTTTCATTTCCCAAACTCACCTGGATAGCTTATCCAGCCTACAGATGGATAGCTTATCCAGCTTAAAAATTTTGTGCAACTTTTCATGAGTGTGGGCAACAATTTTGTTAATCTAAAATGAATTATTAGAATCGATCGTGCCTTATTGATAGAACGTTACTGATAATACTTTTTTGTGAGCAGGGGAACCTTCCGTCTTTTTCCGTGTGCTTACCTAAATTATACTAATCTAATCTTGATAAAGTGTATTAACCTTACCCGAGGTTATACTCCAGGGATACCTCGGCCCGTGCGTTGGCTAACTACGTTTCTGGGTCGTCCTCCGACTACTCTCTCAGTTTTCCTAACCTCTTCCGAATTTGGGATTTCGAAGCCAAATCGTCTTAGAGTCTCAGTGTCTATTCTCCCGCTAAGTGTCAGGTCACCCAAGGTAATTCTGGATGTGGCCTCTCTGATGATTCGGATTTTCGGGCTGAGTGTAGGCCTTCAAGTGCATAATGTTAGTTGTAAACCTCTTTAAATGACCTTGAAACCCGGAGTTTGATTTAGTGATTCCGTACTAAGCCCTCTTCTCCGATTCATTCTAGCAAGTCCGGAATTTCCTCTTGTTCTCTTAATTCTCTATTTCGCTTTAACAATTCCCGAACTCTCTCTCTGCCACAGATTGTTTGTACACGTCTCATTCGACGCGTCTAAGGCGTGCTCCAGCCTCAGATCTGCACTAGTGAAATCGTTACTTGTAATGGGCTGCAGCACGGCTTTATTGTTAGTAGTTTATTGTTAGTAGTTTTTTCAGTATAGTCTTTTGGGTCCGAGTCAGCGTTAGTTTTAGCGTTATTTCAACTCTTTCATTTTTCACCTCCCATTTAGATAAATTCACAATTAGTTTACTACTTCCTTACCGTTTTCAGTGAGGAAGATCGGGTGCTCTTCACCGTCTGTTAGTTTACAAATTAGGCCGTTACTCCTCAGCCTGAATGAGATTTCATTCCTTATTAAGAGAAGAAAAAAGTCCTCTCGAGATCACTTTTGCTTCTCTTCCTCAGTTTCTTGGTTGCTTATGGCTTCTTTATGAACCTCGAAGTTCCTCTGTTTCAGACCTTGTATTATACCAAGAGGATAGAAAACCAGCAGTGAGACTAAAGCCACTATAATCGTGCTTATGTCGTAACTTATCAAGTTCAACGCTCCGTCAGATCCTATGTAAGTCATGAACGTAAGGAATGCTATATAGCCTATGTACCAGAGAGACTCGGCCAACCCCTCCTTAACCTTGTTTATGACGCCTAGAACACCACTTATGGCAGCAATTATCAACACTGAATACGGTACTGCAGGCCATCCACTCCAGAACACAATCAGTCCTGTAGCTACGAAAGCTATAGGGGCTATGATAGACCCCCCAGGTACCCAGTATTTGGTAGCTCCTTGCTTCCTTAGCACCATTAACGCCACAGGATTAGTTGCGAAACCTATATAGCCTGCTACGGTAGCGTCGCTTATTAGTCCATAGATTGAAGGCACTGGGGCGAAGAGAAAAGCTATCACAGATCCTACAACTGCGAACACTATCAGAGCCCAATAAGGAATAGCGTACTTCTCATGAAGTTCCAGCATCTTCTTTCCCACGAATCCCGACCTTGCGCTCGCGAAGAGCACTCTAGCACCGGCTCCCATGTAGACGTAACCGGTTATGAAAGGTCCTACAATCCCCGCTATTAGAAGAAGTATCAGAGCTATCTGCGCGTCGTGATTAGATGCCAAGACAATGAAGGGGTTTCCTTGTACATGGCTTAATTCGCCCCAATTTCCAGCAGTGACTCCTATCTTCGACCAGTCCAAGTTGGTCAGGAAGACGAAGTTGAAGAACAGGTATATTATAGCTTCAGTCACTACAGTGATAATTAAAGCGTATATCAAATACGTCTTGTTCTTTACCTCTTCAGCTAGGTCTGGGATAACTCTGGCCCCTCCGAAGGCGAACATGGCGTAAGGCAGAGCTGCGAAAACTCCAGAAACTCCAAAGGGCAATATCCCGTTATACTCTGTTAAATTAGCCGGGTTATAATAAACTAACAGTAGCAGGAAAGCTGGAAGGACATAAACTACGTACTTGATAGTTCCGAACACTGATGTAACCTTTGCGAACGTTTTAACTCCTTAATAATTGAAGGGAATATATGCAAGCATTATGAGGACTCCCACTATGGCTCCTTCGATGGTGGGTACTCCGTTAAACAGGAGAGAAGGAAATATGAATGATAGGCCTTCAAGGGTTGCGAACGCCTCAATCGGAGGAATGAAAAGGTACCAAACGAGGTCTGCCATGGCGTTTATCAGGTTCGTTACCGCACCGTGGCTATATATGGAATATCTGGAAGGACCTCCTGCCTCTGGATAGTTCTGAGATAATTCAATAAAAGTTATTGAAATCGCTATGTAAAAGAACATTCCCAACAACCAGGCGAACATGCTCCCTGGACCAGCTACTGCTGACATCTCCAGCGGGCTGAAGAATATTGCAGTAGCCACGGCTGAGGACACTCCTATTACGATCAGCGACTTTAGGCCTATCTCTTTCTTTAGACCCTTACCTCCAGACACGGGCGGAGCATCCACGTCGTTCCTTATAAGTTTAAAGCAGTTTAAACAGTATTTGTGTAGATGTAAACTGTTTATTAAGTACGAACACGTTGTATTATATACTGAAAAGTTTAAATATATCACTAAGGCTAGATGATAAACTAAGACGATTTACTTCTTACCTCTCTTTTTTCCTTACTCTTCCCTTTACGTTATCCAGCGAGTATCTTCAGCTTGACGTTTTTAGGAATTTGTAGATCGAATCTTAAGGTATCTGGGCTGACGATTACTTAGGCTAGAGAGAGAAGATTCTCTCTTATCTTAGTCAGCCTCCTGGGAAGAGAAATGAGGTTGATAATTGCCGCGATAAGCAGAAAGAGAAGGTTAGGAAAGGAGAAAAATTATCGTACATTCTTATTTCATTTTACTTTTTTAATAATGATATTAGTTATTATTTTGTTGTCAGTTGTCAGTAGCTATACCAGCCTGAGAAGATTTAGCTCAGCGGCGCTGCTACTACCCACCCGTAGCCGTTTTGTAAGCACATCGTTCCTCCAGCTGTTACAGGGTTCGCCATTCCCGTTCTCCCTCCTACATGATGCTTGGACAGCACGGCTCCAGCACTGGGGTCAACACGTACTCTCTACTCCCACCCGCTACCCATACTAGTTCGTGGTAATAGGTAGGGCTTCCTCTAGGTCCACCGGGCAGCGTTGGAGCTACCTATAGGTTAGGTAGTCTAGTCTACCGGACTACACCTCCCTTATTGACGTACAGCTTCGCCACTATTCCTAAGGACGGAGCACCGACACACACGAAGTCCCCGCGCGTTAAGGGCATTCCGCCCTTGAATGCTGGAGGCATGATTCCCTTATCTAAGGTTCGTAGCCCACACTGGCTCAATGGTGGTAGCATTCAAGGCGAACGTTACAGTGTCTACGGACTCAACAGTAGAATTGAAGTCAGTCATGTCTTTGTCGATGACCGATCCAGCCCGCTGATCTACCGCTGGCGGTACGTCTCCTAACCCCTGTTAGCACCTACGTAAGGCGAGGGCGCAGTTGCGTTCCATGCTTAGCGCCCGTTACAGCCGTTCACTGCGATGAGGGAACCGCGTGGAGCTACAGTAGATGTGAATCCGGCTAAGGAATAATCAACATGGCATATACAGCGATTAGAATGATACTGTTAGTTAAAGTAGTAAGCCGCGGCGTTAGAAGAAGGTAAAAGCTCCTTTTTAACGTGATTTTCATTTTCCTCTGTTATCGACGGAAAAACTTATATACTTTAGGGTCACCCTAATGTCGTATGAGAGGGAAAGAACTCTTAATCGCGCTTTCTATATCTCTTGCGATCGCAATTGCCATATTATCGCTGCCAGAAATAATAGAGCCAGTAGCGCATGAAATGTTACTAGTCCTGGGCGCTTATTGGCCTTTAGCGATCTTCATAATCGGTATAGTTCACGGACTCAAACCCGACGGGCACACGTGGCCTATTACCGTATCATATGGGATAATGCAGAAGAACGTGAAAGGCGTGATGGCCTCTACGGGCGTCTTCGCAGGGGCGTTGACGCTCGTCTGGACCAGTTTGAGCGCACTGACTGGGCAAGTTCTCTCGTTCTTTGAGAACCACGACTTGGATCCGATAGTGGACGTCATAGTAGGGCTGACAATGATAGGAGTAGCAGCAGCTTTCCTTATTAAAGACAAGGACAAAGTAGCGGATAAAGGAAAG
>Ga0080005_131039_pt1 | contig 27546 bp, 25 predicted proteins | sample JossMetagenome_2_FD_69208 | JGI IMG/M metagenome (GOLD analysis project Ga0080005, IMG submission 69208) | Hot spring sediment microbial communities from Joseph's Coat, Yellowstone National Park, USA - JC3_ASED (SPADES assembly) (version 2) | ecosystem: Environmental > Aquatic > Thermal springs >...
TATACCAATTATAGTAATGAGCTGCTACTATTATTCCTTTGTCATACAATTCTTTCCCAAAATTTTCAAACTGTCTTATATAAGGTGTTTTCACTTCTACTATTTTTTCATTCCCAGCAAGATCTCTAACCAAGGCAATTATTTTATATTCTCTTCCACCAACAATATCTCTTATTTGAACTGAAAACTCCTCTTTCAAGCTATCAAATCTGCCGTCAACTGGTGTTAAAACAAAAACTCTTTCTTTATCTGGTGGAAAAACTTTTGGATAATCTTCTGGCCTCATACCGTACTTTTCAATCATGTAGTAGTACTCTGCTGAGATGAAGTGGAGCTCAGCATAAGCTATTGGGTTCTCATCATCAATTGCCGTGAAACTCACGTTAATGTCATAAATTTTGTCTAAGATTACCCGTGTCGGAGTCCAGTTTAAATTAGTTATCTCCGGTGGATTAGTGTCTACTGGGTGCACTGTCGCCGTTGTCGTAGTTGTTGATGATGTTGTTGCATGAGTAGTTGTTGAAGTATTAGGTGTTGTCAATGGATAAGTAGTCGTTGTAACCACGGCTTGACTAGTATTGAGTAGCGTACTCGAAGTCGCCACCGTCAGGCTATGAGTGGTTGGAGTACTGGGTTGAGCGGGCCCGCCAATCCATCCAGGGTAAACAGAGAAGAGTAGCACGGATACAGCTACCACCGCTATTAAAACCCCTAGTAAAACCCTCCTCGAAGCACCCCCAACACGTAGCAAGCAAGCCACTCCAACAAGACAAATACATATAAACAAAAATATATATAAACAACAAGCCAAGCACAAACACAAACTGCAGCACAAACCACCCCAGGGAAACAACAAACCCCTAACCCAACAACCCCTAAACCACGAAAACCCATAAACAAAAACTACTGGATGAAGGCGTGTAATCTCCATTAATACCATATTAATACTGGATTAATTCTCCGTGGTTATAATGGTAATTTTGCAATAATAATTCGTGGAATATGCGACAATAAAAGGAAATTAACACGACTGATTAAAGATCTTCCTTAAACAATCATTGTAAAATCATTGTATAGTTATAGTACAATCGCCTGGTTGAAAGAGCACCCTCGATATATAAGCATTGTAGATATCTACGGGGGAGATGGTAAAATGACATATGAAGCCTTGGTAGTTCTCTTACGGAAGAGGCCGGATTTAAAGGCAGTAGTAGAATGCGTGAATGAAGATGGAAGCTACTGGAAAGAAGTAGTAGAATGCATACTTGCAAAAGGCGTAGTTAAAACAATCGGGGCAGCAGGATTCTGCATTAGCCAGCTCGCCAAGTATGGTGTGCTCCTAGAATACCGTGTTAAAAAATACACTATCCTAGTACCCAGCAAGGAGTTCCTAAAAGTATGGAGAAAAATTGCTAGCCAAGAGCCTCGAGAGAAGAAGCCTTAACAATAAACCTCGTGGTAAGATTCCTCCGCCTACACTTAATCACTTTTTCACCTAGACGCACAGTAATCGTGGATGCACCCTCCACGCAGACACTATCAAATAGGTTAGAGTAACGCTCACTCTCCAATACAGCCCTATACCTCCTCCCATCACTCGCCGTGAAAACCCTCTCCAAGGGAGACAACACCCCGGGGGCTAATGGCTGCGCAACAGTGTCTCCACTTGGCGGGGCCAGAGGCTGAGAAGTAGATACCTCAGATTCACCCCCCACCGCTATCTGCGTTGCATGCGTCTCGGTTGGTTGCAGGGGTTCCACGGGCTCGACTATGGGGCCTCCTCCCCCCTCCTCTACACTGGACTCCTCCAAGGCTTTCAATAACCGGGGTTTAACAGGGGCCTTGCGGATCGGCTGGGCCTGTTTAACGGTTCCCCCGACCTTCACGGGCTTCTCGGGGGCTGACTTAACGCCGAATATTTTCACCTTGGCCTTGTCTACGCCTGCCTTCTCATATACCTGTTTAAGCTTGTCGAGGCAGGTGTCCCAGGTCCACGCGTGGACCTCGGCGAAGTCTTTAACGCTCTCCTTGACCCAGTTGTGGGCTACCTGCTCCGGGTGCGTCTCAACCTCATTGCAGCTCTCAATCTCTATAGCAATGGCCTTTTTTATGTGAAAGTAAACTAGCGTGGAATTAAAAGTGCCAGTAAGTCCATCCTAATCAGGGTGAATTTCAAACAGTAAAATGGTTCATAGTCTAGAGGTTATAATAGAATTATTCTTTAAATCCTTTAGTAAAATTTTTAGACCAGCCGTGTTAACGAAGAAGTTTCTAGGGTTTCTTTTGAGGTTCTGTTCTATGGCATCCCTTTGTTTCTTTATTTTACTCCCCCTCATATTTATCCTGATATTTATAAAGTAATTAAAATATGGGCCGTCTAGGAATGCTACGTAGTGTACATGCTCTTGTTTTTCGGAATACTTGATAAAGTCAATCAACTCGGAGATTTGCTTATCTTGTGCTCCGCCGGGTTCTTTCAAGTGTTTCGCCTCTATTATAAATAAGTGATTTCCTATTTTTAAGACTATATCAGGTAATTTGCCTTGGTGTTCATTTCCAAATTTATATTCGATATTATAGAAGCGACAAAAATCATAGAACATATTTTTATCCTTTTGATCTGGGAGAAAATACGTCATCTTGTAATTCTTTACTTTCTCGATAGTATCAGCATAGGGAATATCGTATCCAAAGATCTCGCTGACTATGTCTAAGATCTTACGTATTCCTGAAATGCTCTTTTTCCTTGAAGCTCCAGCGTCATATAATGCCTGTACAGTAGTATTTGTGAATCCAAGTTTGCGATACAATGTTATCCTAGACTCGCAATATTTTTTCAATAAATTAGCCAGAACTTCGAACTGTTTAATCTTAGGTGCTTCTTTATATTTTGAATAGGACAAGTCAAAAACCTTCCAAAAGGCTATAAACTCGGTATACTGGATCTTCTCCGTAGAATTGATAATTTCATGTATACGTTCTAATACTTTTAAAGATGCGTCAATGTCTATGTTTATCATTGAACAATAAGTGATAATTAATTCTCTCAGCTTCTCTACTTTGTCAATAAACTGGTTATCGTTAACTATGATCTCATCAAAATAATAGTATTCATCTATAAGCGGCTCCGGGTTTTCAAGAGAGAACCTCCAATAGTGCATGTTGTCTTTTATCTCCATGATATCAACGCCTTAGGTTTATTTACACGCTGAATAAATTGGATAAGTCCTTTCGCATCCCTTCTTTTAACTAATTCTTTAAGCTCTGTCATACTATCTGAGTTCAAGGTAAGAATCGGAAATGTCTCTATTAATTTCTTCACCTGTATAAGTCCGAGGTATTTTCGAGTGTACGCACTTTCTGAATACTTATAAGTAGTCATGAACTCGCTGTCTGTTAACTCTCTGAAATATTCTAATACAGTGTTGAAGTAATCCTTGAGCAAGAGCTGGATTTCGGCGGGTAAGTATGGGGTAAAGAATATTTGAATCGGGTGGGTTCTATAAGGTGCCTTTGATACTAGAATGCCATCTACGCCAAATACTTCTTTAATTACATATAATCCCGCTCTTACATCAATAGAACCCGTGTCCAAGGTCCTCACGAAAAGAATGTTGTTTTTAATTTTTGTATAAAGCTGCTCATTGACATACAGTGTTTTCTTCGCATATTCTTTCCCATCATATTCGTTGACGTCGACAACGGTTATTGGTATTTCCCCCTTGTTCTTCACAACTTCATCAAGCATGAGGTAAAATGAAACCTTTAGTGGACGCAACGCCCGATATTCCTCTACGAACTGCTCGAACTCGTGGCCAGCTCTATAGTTATATTTTGGATCGAGAGTATACACTCGTTTTTTCGCCTCCCTATTTATCTTTACGCTTTCAAAAACTATTGGTTCATCTACTGGATAGAGCTTTCTCTCAAAGAAGCATATCATAACATGGGTTCCAGTGTATTCGAAGATTTGTCTCTCAAATATAATTGCCTTCTTAATTGTGTAGTATTTAAGGAAGTCTTTTCTAATTTGATTGGATACTGAATAACCGAATAAGAAGTTTGATGGTATAATGTATACCATGTTTTTAACTCCATGTCTGAGATCGTTTATTAATGCGAGCTGGTATAAATCCTGGTATTTTTCATTAACACCCTTGAAGTATTCAAGGTACTTCCGTGCTTCTTTGTTTTTCACGATATACCCTTTATACAGGTATGGTGGATTTGTTATATGATATACTGGTAGATCGCTATTGAAAATAAATACGGGGTAGTTCTTGATGGTGTCCCTTTGTACTATATTTTCCCTGGATATTTCAGGAGGGATCCCGTACTTCTCGGCATTATGAATGGCTTTTTCAACCATTTCTTTCTGAATATCAAAGCAGAAAATGTGCTTTTTAAAGAATTGTAATCTCTTTTCTTTGGGGACAACCTCAAGAATGGGTAATATGAGGTTTCCCTCGCCACAGAATAGGTCTACCCATCTATATTGGAAGATTTTATCTTCTATCTCCGGTAGAATAAATTTTTTAAACACTTCTGTCGAAGTTAAATGCTCCCCGTAAACTCTACGTTTAATCTTCACGTGCTCCATTGAAGAGAGTTCTCTTATTTCTACCCTATTATTCGTAGGCATCACCATTAGTACTTTTAATTCGGGAAATCTGGATGGAGTCTATGAATTTCTGAGCAGCATCCTTGTAATTTACACCCACGTTCCTTACAACATATCTAAGAATCCCTTCGCTCGCCTTAACCTCTACGCCCTGTCTCAATAAGCCGAATGTTTCGAGAATTATTTTCTGGTCTTTGCTCCACGTGGGCTTGAGTGTTGCTGGATCGTGCGTAAAGATTATGTATTCATCGAATTTAAATCTATAGGAGTCTATACTTCTCCCTCTCACCGTTAAGTGGACTAGGAACTCCTCAACCTCAGTTAGCATTTCCTCCTTCGAGCAAGTCCTAGCAAATTCTTCTTTAAGAGTCTCTATAAACGCCTGTCGCAACTCAGCCTCGTCGCCAAATCTTCCTCTTGCATCCTTTTCAACTTCAACAAAAGATTGATAGTGTGAACTACCAGGCAAAGTAGCCACCGATCAAGAGCCTACTTTGAGACAACTCTAGGTCTAATCCTAATCACAAACTCTGATTTCTTGCCTCTCGGGCTCGTTCCCTGGTAGTGATCGAATATTCCGTGGCACCTTGGGCACTCTAGCCTCTTTACCTCGTAGAACCTAAACTTCCATGTCTTTAGAAGCTTGAATTCTCCCTCATAGCCGCAGTAGGGGCATTTAGCCAAGCAAGCTCCCCGTTTATTTATTATTATTGAGTCTGCTTTAAACTATTTTGCATATTATGGACGCGTTTTCCGGATTCAAACTATTTCTATTAACTTGTTTAGTGAATTAGAGATCTGGGAATATCTCACGTTATACTGGCATTGGCGGGATCTCTGGTGGGGTTTCTTCGGGTGGCTGTGTTGGTGTTGGTGGTTCTACCCCTTCTACTAGTCTCTCCCAGTCGCAGAATACTGTGTTCTCGACGGGGTTGTTGTATATTAGGTACTTGCCTCCCACTGGGTGTGCTAGGTGAGTCTTCAATGTCTCATTGTATAGTTGCCAGAGCTCTGGGTAGCTTGTTATATTAGCGTATACGATTGGGGCCTCCACTATTGTCTCACTGGTGAGAGAGGGCCATTTTACACGTCCCGTGGCTGTGTCTACTTGTAGCGTGTGCCCTGTTATATTGCCTAGTAGCCAGACCCGCTCCCAATCGCTTCCGCAGGCTTCGCATAATGCATCAAGCAAGGACTTCGGGGACTCGTGTCGGCTACAGTTCCTCATCGATGTTGGTATTTGCGCGGATAGGAGCCATAGGTAGGCCTCCCTATACTGGTTCATCGGTGTTGAATCAATGGCTTCTACTAGCTTGTCGTGTATGTAGGCTAGTGCTAGGTATTGGAGTAGGCTCTCAGCGGGGTTTGGTGTTATGGCTTTCTTGATTTCCTCGGGGTTTATCGTGGATGGGTCTGGGTAGTGGTATTGTATTGAGGCCTCTACGGTTACTCCCAGGTCTTTGACTGAGCCCCACTCCCTCTCCTGTAGCTCCACAGGCTCTGCTTTAACGGTGATCTCGGCCATTCTCAGTGTTCTATTGAATGCCAATACTCCAAACGGCTTCTCAATGCTCGGGGATTTAATGCCAGTTGTGAAGCCTATGTAGTTGCTTATATAAACTGTGATGTTCTGCAGCCTGGTCTCAGTGATGTTGCTGAATATTAGCTTCTCCACTAATCCAGACTCGTTCATGGAGAATACTCTACTCCCAGCCATGATCTTCACGGTGTCTAGGAACCCCGTCAACACCTGGAATCCATCTAGGTACACTGAGGCATCTACAATGCTCGATATCCTCAATCCACGTGTCCAAGTGGCCACGGTGGCTTCTGTGAGGTAGTACTCTGTAGTGTAGACTACGTGCGTAGAGTTCTTCACCCTCGTGTAGTCTGCCTCCACCACTATGTCTGTGCACGCACTTGCATAGGGCCCCATCCCATTGTAATACCCATCTTCTATGCAGAGCTCTCTATAGCTCCCACTACTCCTCGCTGTGAACCTAGTTGAGCCCGTGTAGTCCTCGAGTATTGCCTCGTTGCCCACTACTACGCCGAGCGTGTAGTTTACATTAATAATATATTTACTGTATATAGTCACGTTGCAAATGGTTTTATTCAGCCCCGGGTCATAGCTACAGTTCTCGTCTACTACCTGGCTTTCGAGAGAGTAGGAGACACTTAAATAAAAGACCCGAGCGAAAGTATTACTTAGTCTTTAAGCTCTAACAATACTGATCTGCTTCTACTAGTAGACTTGTGTGTTTTTATAATTGTAGTGGAGCAGTTTATTGTTGCTACCTTAACTTATAAACTGGTTATAAACTGTTAAGGAGTATGTTTCTACATGTGTGGTATTGTTGCCTGAAGTTTTTGGACGCGAAGCCTATTTAATGCTCAACCTTGACGTTGGCGTTTGTAGTGAAGTAGTAGGCGTTGTGGCTACTAATCCTCCATGGGTTGTAGATGTATTCCCGGGGATAGCTGATGAGGGGAGGCTTCCGAGGAATTTTGGATATAGGAAGAACGAGTTTCCATTTATATATAGGTACGTGTATAGTAGGTTTGGCTCTGAAGGTGCTAAATGCTTAGTGTTGTACTTCATCCTCTACCACATTGAGAAATTACTCCGCAGAGGCTATGATACAGAGGTGATTAAGGAGAGTGTAAAGGCCCTAGTGGAATCCTACATTGATGAATGTAGAATAAAACTACAAGGCGAGCTCTACGATATTGCTGCGAGATCTCTAAGCCAAGTGCTAAGCAGTGTTCCAGAGAGGATCAACGAAGTAGTAGAGCTCGTTGAGGGTGAATACAGGCAGGATCCGTTTGATACACTAGTGGAGGCCTCAACAGACTTTATCTCGATGGAGCTACATTTAGTCCTCTATAGGAAGGGCTATAGAGGGAAAAGACCCTTCAGCATACCTAGAGAATTCTTCCAAGAGCGTACCGGGGAATGCTGAGCAAGGCCAAGCAGATACTTAGAAGGAGGCTTGAGAAAGCGGTGGCAGGCGGTGAAGTAAAGAATCTGCAGGCTCCACTGGAGTTGATAAATAATGTAAGAAAGAAGACAGCAATGGCAGAGACTTTTCCCGAAGTAATACAAGTATTGAAGACCGAGGCCGATGAAAACCCCGAGTTTGGTAGGCTATTGGGGTTAATAGAGGTAAGCGCTAGAGAGGCTACAGGAGATCTTGGGGAACTAGAGCCATCCATTAAAATCAACACGGCAAAGATACCTGGCAGTAATGGGACTCTCGCTCTATCTATAGAGTATAACATTAAATTTAATGGAGATAGAACACTTCGCGGCACAATTGCAGAGCTGGTCTTCAAGAGAGTATACCCTCAGCTTCTCGGGAGACTCCGCTGCTGTAGCACCACGGAGTTGGCGTTGGCTTTACGATTCTGTGGCGAGATCGTGCTCAAGGACATTGCCATAGAAGACATCAACGCCATTATCTTGGAGTACGTTAGACATTTGAACATGGCGAGGGAAATGCTCGGACTTGAGAAACGAAGTGAAGCAGTATTGTCGAATGTGCTATCGAGCAGTGAGCTTATTAGAACTTACCTACCATCACGATGCCTTTTATGCCTAGACAGAGCTATACCGTCCAACTTTGTCGAAACCGATATAAAAGTGGCCATCAAAAAGAACGATGAAGATAGGGGAATAGGATACCACACCGTGCACCTTATTTTATGCAATAACTGCCTCCGTATCGCACAGGAAAAGGGATATATAACTACTTACAGGCCTTATAAGGTAATCCGTGAGAGAAACCCACTATTCTACGAGACAATTATGAGGCTTGTAAGACTCGTCAAGATCCTCGCACACTATGAGGCTCTCTCCATCCTTTCAAAAATAGATGATAAAGCAAAGACGTTTCTATTCGAGATATACGCGTGGGCGGGTTCTGGTGCCCACCCATTCGACTTCTTCTGCGTAGATGAGCAAGGGGGCAAATATCTAGTCGACGTAGTTTCCACGAGGGACTACGCGGGTGAACTAGCCCCACTTACTAAGTGCGAGAAAGAAGTAGCAGAGGAAGCTAGGAAGCTGGGATTTAAGATACTAGTACCAGTAGTTAGATTCCTCGACAATTGGACTGTAAAAGTGGAATTAATCGAGGAAAAGCAGGCTTCAAACCACCCTAGTGCCTCTCCTTGATTTGATTAAACAATAAACCCAAATATGATGGGTAGTAGTAATCCGCCTCGCCTAGTAGATCTTCGTATCTCGCCTCGGATACCTTGAGCTCTCCGAAGCGGCTCTGTATGAAGCGGGCTACTTCCCTCGGCATTGCCCTTATCATTAGCCTCCATGCTGCTTTCCGCATGTACTTGGGTAGTAGTAAACCATGGTTTTTAGTATACTCCTCTAGTGTGCTTCTATTGATTTTTCTCCCGGCATGCTTCTCCAGTAGCTTAAGGGTCTCGAGGGAGAAGTATGCCCACTCGCAGGGCTTCACGTATCCCCTTACTCCAAGGTAGTACCTGCAGAACCTTCTTTCCTCGAGGCAGACGAGTCTATTGGTCTCTAAATCCACGCCTGGGATCTCGACTATGTTCCCGGGGCTAAATGATTTAATTAGCAATAAAGCATGCGATAGCCTCAACCCACCTTCGAGCATTAGGCTGTAGGCCAAGTAGTAGAGCTCGTGGTTACTTTCCAAGTACTTCAGAGTTTTAGCTACGTCTTCTAGGTTGATCGGGTATGGCCTCACGTCTAGTCTATAGCTCCGCGAGGGTACTACCTCCATTAGCCAACCATAGGTCTCAGGCAGTATTTTCCTCGAGTAATAGAGGTATTGAACATAGTGCCTGAATACATTTCTAAGCCACTTATTCTCGTGGTTCACCACGTAATCCACCAGCTCCTCACTGAGCGCCTTCCCCTCGAGGTGCTTCTTGAATAGATTGCGGTAGTAGGATATTGTCCCTGGGCTCGCCACTTTCTTACGCTTCTTCCTCTCCCTGAGGAACTCCTCGAAGCCCGGCTCCCACTTGAAGACTACGCGTGCTAGGCTCGCTCCAAGCATTTTCCTGAGATCCTCCCTGAAGTTCTCCACGGTGAATTTCAAGAGAGCCTGTTTGAGGTACTCGTCTCGAGCGGCTAGTGCAATGGCCTGTAGTATTAGAGAGTAGTCAATAGATCCGTCCATACGGATAATTCCAATGGCTCGGAGCCTGTCGATGCCCTTGACTATCTCGTTGAACTCGCTCTCCTCTAGGTGTTGGAGAGCCCTGTAAACTACGTTAACTGGCACTCTCCTAACCCCGTGGAGGTAGTTGTAGAGTGAGCCCTCGGCGATTCCAAGGGCTTCAAGCGTCTTAGTGAACCCGAGTTTGTGCTTAACCCTCTCGAGGATAAGCCTCCTAGCATCGTCCTCGAGAGCACTGACATTGACCTTACTGTACCAGGGGTTAGTGGGCATGATTTCACCCAGTAAATCACATAGTAGTTCACACCCCTTCCACGGAGGCGTGAACCCTGAAAGACAACTCAGTAAAATTTATCTGGGTATTTAAAGGAGGAGCGCCGGGGGCGGGATTCGAACCCGCGCGGGGTTGGCCCCACTGGCTCTCAAGGCCAGCCCCTTAGACCGCTCGGGCACCCCGGCTCCTATTATTCAATAATTATTCTAAAGTAAATATTTTTATGTTATTAAAGCTGTTGAAAAAGATCTATCTTATTATCTCAACTTCTATATATACGTTCTGTGGAACTCTTATTCTCATTATCTGTCTCATAACTCTCTCGTCTGCTGCAACGTCTATAAGTCTTTTATGGATCCTCATCTCCCATTTCTCATATACTTTTGTTCCTTCTCCATGTGGCAGTCTTAATGTTGATACCACTAATCTTTTTGTTGGCAGAGGTATCGGTCCTTTCACTTCTACTCCTGCTTTCTTTGCTATCTCTACTATCTGTCTCGAGACATAATCTATGTTCTGATGATCTGTTCCCCAGAGTCTAATCCTTACTTTCATCTTCTATCTCTCACGGATCTCTTATCTTATATTTCCTCTAATCTACTCTAGTTTAGATTTTGGCAGGAGTCACATCTATTACTTGACCTACTCCAATAGTCTTGCCCATATCTCTCATAGCGAATCTTCCTAACTGTGGGAAGTCCTGATATCTTTCTATCACCATAGGCTTGATAGGTTTGAATTTGACTATTGCAATGTCTCCAGGCTTCAGAAACTGTGGATTCTTTTCAACAACTTGTCCAGTCTTAGGATCCAGCTTAGCCTCAATCTCAACAATTCTACATGCTATTGATGCTGTGTGTGCATGAATGACTGGTGTATAGCCTACTCCAATAGCTGATGGATGCCACATTAAGAATATTCTGGCTCTAAACTCATCTACGACAGTAGGCGGATTAGTCTCGTGACCAACCACGTCTCCTCTTCTCACATCTTGTTTAGCAATACCTCTAACGTTAAAACCTATGTTGTCTCCTGGAACTGCCTGTTGCATTGGCGTATGATGCATTTCAATGCTTCTCACATCGCCTCCTTTTTTAACAGGCATTATAATTACCTTATCGCCTACCTTAAGCACTCCAGTCTCTACTCTACCGATCAAAACTGTTCCTACGCCGCTGACTGTTATAGCCTCTGTCAGAGGTATTCTAAGAGGTTTGTCAATAGGCTTGGAAGGAACTTTAAATGTGTTTAAAGCCTCAACAAATGTAGGTCCTTTATACCATTTCATATTTGGACTTGGAGATATTATGTTATCGCCTAACCATGCTGATACAGGGACGAAAGGTATCTCATCAATTTTATATCCTAATGTTCTCATAAATTTCTTCAGCTGATCAACAACTTCTTTATATCTAGCCTCGCTAAATGGAGGCTCCGTAAGATCCATTTTATTGATAGCTACAACAATCTGATCTACGCCCATAGTCTTTGCTAAAGTAAGATGCTCTCTAGTCTGACCCTCAGGACTCATGCCAGCTTCAAACTCACCTTTTTTAGCAGATACTACTAGAACAGCCACATCAGCTTGACTAGTCCCTGTGATCATGTTTTTAACAAAGTCTCTGTGTCCTGGAGCATCTATTATAGTAAAGTAGTATTTATCAGTTTCAAACTTCACAAAACTAAGTGCTATAGTGACGCCTCTTTCTCTCTCTTCTTTCATTCTATCAAGTAGCCAGGCAAACTTCTCTGTCTCTTTACCAGCCTTCTTAGCCTGTTCCTCAACTTCTTTCTGCTGTTTCTCATCTATCTGTTTCAACAGTACTAACGTGTGACCTACTAAAGTACTTTTACCATGATCCACGTGACCTATTATGACCATATTTAGATGAGGTTTTTCAGGCATATCATGTCTCCCGAAATATATATCTGAAACAGCTTAAAAGCTGTTTTTATTAAAACAATTCTCAGAAAAAAGATCATGCTACTTAAAGACATTTTGAAAGAAAGGGAAAATGAAATAGTTAAAAAAATTATTTTATTTTATTTGTCGCAACATGTCTATTTCATATTTACTTTGCAGGACCTAGTATTCTAGCAATTCTCTTTCCAGTATATGGGCTTGTTGCAAATGCGATCCTGACTTTTCTCCCGCCTTTTGTCTCTTTAACAACTACCTCGTATTTGTCTGTCTCAAATGGTTTTTTAGCCACTATATCAAAGAACTTTATTTTCTCGGGCATTTTTTATCACGCCTCTCCGAATATATATCTTCTTTTAGGAGGTATATAAATCTCACGTAGATCATTCAGATCATGTTATAATATACTATAATAATATTATAATATATTTTGTGTAAATTTTTGATCGTGATTGAGTCTAAATACAGTTTTTATATTTATATACAACAGGTATTACCTTGAAGAAATCCTCTGATCATATCCTCTGATTTATGTGTTTTTAGAAAAGGTATATATTAAAAACGATATAAACAAAAGTTTTTGTACTTTTCAAAACATTATTTTATGTAAATTAGTGACAGAAACATCTAATTTGTTGGCTAGTTAACGAGAGCTAATCTGTTGATTAAGTTCTTTATATAATGTTCTCAATCATCGGCTTAGGATCTTTTATATCAATATCTTCAAAAACTATTTCTTTATATTTTTCAATTTTTTCAGCAAATTTAAGTCTGAGACTTCTTCTTTCATCAGCCGTTGCCCATTCTTCATATTCCTCAGGAGTATGAGGCTCGAGCGGATCTACTGGTGAAGGTCTTCCGTCTATGTTTAGCTTGACAAATGTTGAATAAGATTCTACTAAGACCTCCTCTACATTTTCTGAAGAGATTTTTGAGACTATGTTTTTAATCTCCATAGAGCTTCTCCATGTTCTTGTAAGCATTGATGTGATCTTTATCACATCATTCACATATATAGGTCTGAGAAATATTATCTGATCTATTGATGCTGTAACTGTGGGTCCTTTAGCATAGTTCGATGCTAAAATGCCTGAGTTCTCATCTAAATATCTGAGAAGGCTTCCAGCATACATTATGTTGCCTGGCATAGCATCTTCATAATATACTCTTCTGATAGTAGAGATCGAGTGTCTAAATAATGAGAGAGGCTTTCTAACAGATCTTTTCTTGAGTTCATTTATGAGAACATCAATTTTCTCTCTCCAAATACTTAATTGTTCATATATATTTTTCTCCCAATTCTCTCTAGGCATTATTCTTACATTGACATCTACAGGTCTTATCTTCTCGTTTATAGCTACAAAAATAAGTTTTGCAACAGAGGCCAGTTTAAATTCTTTTGATGTCTCTCTTTTCAATACCTCCACTAACACCTCCATAGAGGATCTTCTTATACGACCTATCCATGTTCTATAAAATAATATGTCTCCTACTCTGACTGGATTGATGAATGAGATGTTGTCTATAAAACCTACGACTGTGTCTTTATTAGATATTCTTATGGTGTTAATAGTTCCTGTATCAATTATCCATTGCATCATATAGCCGCCGAACAATATGTTCAAAGGATTTGAGTGTCTAGGCATTACAAGTCTTGATGACACCAGATATGTGTCGGAGATCGATATCTCTCGATAAATATCTTTATCTTGAGCTGAGAGCAATTCTCTCAATCTCTTCTTTTCTTGAAATAGCAAAACTCTTAGGATCATTAGATGCAGCAGCTATGATCTCGTCGGCGAGACACTCTTCTATAGGCTTTGGAGATCTGAATGCGCATAATCTGGCTCCTTCGGCAATATGTCTAAGAGCAAGATCTATTCTTCTTAGAGGGGCCACATCAACTGCCACATGATATATTATGCCTCCATACATTATTCTTGTAGTCTCTTCTCGAGGACCTGCGTTTTCGATCGCTCTCACAAGTATCTGTACAGGATTTTGACCTGTCTTTAAATATATAAGGTCGAATGCTTTCATCACTATGTTGTAGGTCATATTCTTTTTCCCAGTGTTTCTGGCTTTTCTCATAAGATTATTAATAAGTCTCTCTACAATAGGCACCTCAGCTTTTCCGAATCTCTTATGTTCATGTCTGCCTCCAGTGTGGGGGACATAGACAGGTTTTAAACATATATATTTTTTCAAGCTAGGGTCTCTGACTTCAACACCTATCAGAGGCCATTTACCGAAGATTTTTATATCTTCAAGTGACGGCACACTTTCGACCAATGTTTTCTCAAGATCCTCCATTTAGACACCTGAGAATATTTATAATTGGAGAATAATAAGCAAATTCTGTTTTTAATTATCATAGTACATAATTTAATTGTAAGTGAGATAGATGATAGAATATGAAGATAATTTTGATGTTGAGAAAAAGGATCTTGTGAAGATAATTGATGTAAATGTTTATATGACGCCTCCGCCTTATCAGATACCTGTGTTGCAATGCGAGTTAGAGGATGGAAGAAGCTTCTCTCTTTATCAGATACCTGTTGATGTGATGTTAGGCATAATAAGATTAAAGGGTGAGGATGTTTATAATGAGCGAGAGACATTATTTGAGCTTATAACTTTATTCAGAGAGGATTTTAATGTCATAAGAAATAAAATTGAGATGATAGTTATTGATGAATTAGATAAAGAGACTAATCTGTATAATGCCAAGATAATTATAAGAGGTGATGGGTATAAGATTATGAAGAAGATGGTTCCGAGCCATGCAATATATCTAGCATATCTGCTGGAGATACCTATGTATGTAAAGAAAGAACTTGTAGATCAGCAGGAGAGACAATCAGAAAATTATTCACATTAATGTTCATTTATCTTTATCATCTTACAGGCTTCTGTTTCTTACCTTTGACTAAAGCATCTAATGATACTCCATTTACCATTATCACTTTATATTTTACTCCAGGAAGATCGCCCATGGACTTTCCTCTTGTACCTCCTATTCCTACTACAATTACCTCATCATGTTCTGATATGAAGTTTATTGTGCCATCTCCAGGCACAAAAGCTGTTATAGTCTTTCCATTTTTAACAAGCTGAACTCTTACACATTTTCTTAATGCTGAGTTCGGCTGTCTAGACTCTATCCCCACCTTCTCAAGAACTATGCCGCGAGCCATTGGAGCTCCTTCCAAAGGATCATACTTCTCTTTTAGTTTTAACATTCTTATTCTAAAATCTCTCTGGCTCCATCTAAATTTCAGTCTTCTTCTTCTCAGCTTTCTCGCTGAGTATAAACCTTTAGGTGCTTTGCTTCCGGGCATCTCTAGTCACATATATCATTAATGATAATGCTTATATATCTAAATCACTATGACATTATCAACATCATAATATCTCTTGAGTATTAGACGTGCTCTATGAATATTTCTTCCTCCTCTTCCAATAGCTATTCCTTTATCCTCTGGATGCACGTTCACATACACTATCGTCTTGTCGCCTTGCTGAACTTTTCTTATAGAAGCTACTCTCGCGGGCATGAAGATGTTTTTTACAAATTGTTCAAAATTCTCTGAGTATTCAACGATCTCAATATTTTTACCAAGAATTTTTCTAGCCATCTTCACGTTAGAGCCTCCTTTACCTACTGCTAATGCTCCTTCACCTTCTTTGACGATGAATATGATTGTATTGTTAGTATCATCTATTATACAGTCTCTCACTGTGACACCTGTCAAGTCTTGGAATAATGAGATATATCTCATCTCCTCAATAGTTAGCCTGATCTCTGGCAATTTCACTCTCCAACCTATCCTTTTTGTGAAGATGCAAACTCTCTTATTTTATCAATACTTACATTTCCAGCGTCTGAAACACCTATTGTTGAGACTGGAAAAGGCTTTCCAATTAATGTCCCAAGATCTATTGAGCCTCCTCTGAACATTATAACCGGAAGATCTCCTATTTTGGCTATATATAAAATCTCTGATAACATCTCCTCTGGAATTTTTTGAGCAACTATTAAAGCCTTGACTTTTCCTATCTTGGCGTTTTTAACACTTCTTCTGAAGCCAATGACTACTTTGCCACTTCTAACAATCTCTCTGATAAGATCCTCGACTGTGCTAACTGCTGACATTAGAGACACCTTCATTTTTTCTACTTAACTTCATAAAAAGTTTTACTCTGCCAGTTCCAATCCACATATGTTGACCAACAATTACATTCTCAGCAACTCCTCTCAACAAATCTTCCTCCCCTTTTGCAGCCGCATCTAATAGATGTCGAGCTGTTATCTCAAAAGCTGCTCTTGCTAAAACACTCTCTTTCTCACCTGTCACTCCGTGTCTTCCTATCTGTCTCATAGTACCTGTGTAAGTCATCATATCTGCAACAAGTATAAGATGTCTTATATCAACATCGAGTCCCTGTTCTTTTAATACGTTGGCCATCTCTCTTATTAACGCAGCTCGGGCGGCCTCGATACCTAATACCTCTTCGATCTCTTTAATATTGTTAGTATATGTTCTATAAGGATCTATCTCTCTCAATTTTAACACAGATCTTAGGTTTGAACCATCTGTAACAATAACATACTCATCTCCTGTCCTTCTCACTATTGCTCTTTTGATCCCTTTTATACCTTTGATTCTTGTCTTCAAAATTTTGTTCTTTAGCTTCTCTAATCTGAATACATCGCTCTCATTTGTTGAGATGATCACCATATAAGGATCTTCATCAGAGATCCTTACATCACCATATTTCTTTAACACATTCGCAACCTGTTCCACAGAGACTCCCTTATCTTCTAAAAACTCTGGATCAAGCCTTATCATAATTGAGTTTGTGTAAGGATCTGTAGAGACCTCAAGCGTCACATTATCAACAGTAGTAAGCTCTATTTTTCTGGCAACTTCAAGAGCTTTCTCTCTATCATTCTTATACTCATCTTTTAGATAAATATACATTATAGGTGTCGAAGGAGTTTTTTTAGCATCAACCAGCTCAATAAATCTTGGAAGTCCTAACGTAACATTCAGCTCTCTGACACCTGCGTAATGAAATGTTCTGAGAGTCATCTGTGTGCCAGGCTCTCCAATGCTTTGCGCAGTCACTGTTCCAATAGCTTCTCCAGGCTCTATAAGACTTGATATATATTGTTGAGCAGCTAATTCAATGACTTTCTCAGCCTCTTCTAAACTCAGCCTCTTAGCAATAATCTTTGATATCAATTCTTCAACAATTTTTTTAGGTAGAAAAGAAGCTTTTTTACCAATGATCTCTAGGATCTTCTCTTTATCTAATTCATATGAAGTCTTCATAGTCTATGCCCCGCGACTCTCTCTATTAATCTATCTATATCAACCGATTTCTCATGAATACCTTTCATAGGATCTATGCCATCTTCACCATATATCATCTGAACCATGCTACCTTCTATAGATCTTACGCTAAGATCATATTCTACATAGAGGTCTTGAAGAGCATTTATCAATCTTCTCTGCATATAACCACTCTGGGAGGTTCTCACAGCAGTGTCCACGAGACCCTCTCTTCCTCCTGCCGCATGGAAGAACATTTCAGTTGGAGTTAAGCCTTCGACAAAACTGTTCTCAACAAATCCTCTGGCTTTCGCACCTAGATCTCCTGACTTGAAGTGTGCTGTGTATCGATCTCTGAAACCTCTGCTTATTCTGGCGCCTCTGATTGATTGTTGTCCTAATGTTGCAGCCATCTGAGTTATATTAAGCGTAGAACCTCTTGCTCCTGTCCTGGCCATTATAAATACGTTGTTAAATAGATCCATGTATTTAACCGCGATCTCTCCACTCATTTCACGAGCATTTCTCAACACATCCTCCATAATCTTTATCTCAAGAGTCTCTTCTAATGTTCTGCCAGGCTCCGGCTCAAGCTCTCCACTTCTATATCTATTGATTAGCTCATGTACTTTCTCAAAAGACTCATTCAATAATCTTTTGATCTCAGCCTCAGCCTCGTTGGGGAGAGAGATGTCCTCTAATGTCATTGTGAAACCTCTCTTCTCTAATACTTTTATAAAGATTCTGAAGACTTTATCAATAAACTCTCTTCCGACTTCATCTCCATATTCTCTCACTAAGAAATGATATAAAGACTCTGGCTCTTGAGATCCTATAGCTTTTTTATCAAGTACTCCTAAAAGAAGTTTTCCTTTCTTCACAACAATATAAGAGTCCCAGAAACATTCGTAATCATTACAAGCCAGCTTACCGCTTGAGACTTTGGCAGCTCCTCTATAGTTGAAGTCTTCTGGGAGAAACATACTTATAATCTGTTTGCCAGTCCAATACCTCTTAGGCGATAATATGGCTGGCTCAGGTATCGGACCTATGTATCCAGCAGCTGACAATAGATCTATGACCTCCTCTTTTGTTAATAAAGTTGTTTTGCTAGAGAGAACATATGCGCCACTGATATAATCTTGTATACCTCCTATTATAGGTCCTCCATATCTTGGAGATAATATCTGTTTTTGAACAAGCATGAGAACTCTAGCCTCTGTTCTAGCCTCTTCATTCTGAGGAACATGTAGATTCATTTCATCTCCATCAAAATCAGCATTATAAGGAGGACAGACGGCCAGATGAAGTCTGAATGTTCTACCCGGCAACACTCTCACTATGTGACCCATTATACTCATTCTATGTAAACTAGGCTGTCTATTAAACAAGACAATGTCTCCATTGTCTAAATGTCTTTCCACAATCCATCCAGGTCCCAGCTCTTGTGCAAGCGCTTTTCTATCTTTAACAAATCTAAGGTCAAGTCTTCTGCCGTCTGGAGTTATAACATAATTTGCTCCCGGCCATTTGAATGGGCCGTTAACAATGTATTCTCTAAGTTTCTCAATATTCCATGGAGTAACTTTCTCTGGGACAGTAAGTATCTTGGCCACATCAACAGGTACTCCAACTTCGTTTATGCTTAAATAAGGATCTGGACTGATCACTGTTCTTGATGAGAAATCTACTCTTTTACCAGATAAATTGCCTCTGAACCTTCCCTCTTTACCTTTGAGCCTCTGAACAAGGCCTTTCAAAGGTCTTCCATATCTCTGTTTAGCCACTGGGACGCCAGGGGTCTCACTGTCGAAATATGTTGTTATATGATACTGAAGAAGCTCCCAAGCGTCTTCAACTATTATGTTAGGAGCTCCAGTCTCTAAAGCTTCTTTCAGCTTCTCATTTGCTCTAACTATGTCAGCCAATTTATGAGTAAGATCATCCTCAGCTCTGGCTCCGGTCTCTAGAATTATAGATGGTCTTATTGTGAGAGGAGGTATAGGCAGAACTGTTATAATCATCCACTCAGGCCTGGCCTCCTTAGGATCATAACCCATTATCTCAAGATCTTTGTCTGGAACTCTCTCTAGTCTCTGACGAATATCTATCGGCGTAAGCTTTAGATTCCCTTCCTCACTTTCTTCAAAAAATGAGGTAGGCTTTTCTAATCTGATCTTATACTGTTTAGCTCCACAGAATGGACATTGAGAGACTTTCATAGCCTCTTTCTTGAGAGTGTTTGCAAGTCTTTTAGCTAGTAGAGGCCATCTCTTCTTCATCTTTGTATAGATCCTATAGATCTCTTCGACAGCTTTCTCAGGATCTCCATATCTCTCTATATATGATGATGGAACCTTGAATCTTCCACAATTTCTACAGGTGGCTCTAAGGATCTCATGTACATGTCTAACAAAACCTACATGGATCACTGGTCTGGCCAGTTCTAATCTGCCGAAGTGGCCTGGACATTCTCTCATAGTGTTTCCACAGATCTCACATCTCTGACCAGGCTCTATAACTCCAAGCCTAGGATCCATTATAGAGTTTTTCAGAGGTACTCCATCGTCATCGAAAAGATCTTTTGATATTATTTGTACTGAGCTCATCTTCCTAATTTCATCAGGCGATAATACTCCGAATTTTATTTTTTCTATCATATAGTCACTCATGTTCCCACCTCTCTTTATGAATATCTACTCTCTTCTTGACAATAAGTCGAGGCATGATCATCATAGACATAAGCTCTTGTAAAAGAAGTTTAAATGCATATGAGACTTCTACAGGATATAGATTAGCCTGGTCTTTATGTATTGGACATATAGGTCTCTTCTTATTTCTATCATACCATCCAATGTGACCACACAACTCGCATACCCATATAACTGTTTTATCACTACTCTCTGTCAGTCTCTCTCTAAGCAGTGAAGAAGCTCCATATGCTATTAAAACGTCTCTCTCCATCTCACCAAATCTCAAACCTCCTTCTCTAGCTCTGCCCTCAGTAGGCTGTCTAGTTAATATCTGCACCTGTCCTCTTCCTCTCGCATGAATCTTGTCTGCAACCATGTGATGAAGTCTCTGATAAAATACTATCCCAATAAATACTGGTGATCCTATCAGCTCGCCAGTTCTTCCATCATACATAGGCTCGGTCCCATCCACGGGATATCCCAGAAGCAGAAGTTCTCTCTTAAGATCCTCAGTTTTCTCACCATAAAATGGTGTTCCATCAACTTCTCTTCCTCTTAATGCGGCGACTTTTCCTGCTATGCTCTCGATTAATTGTCCGACAGTCATTCTAGATGGAAGAGCATGTGGATTTATGATCAGGTCAGGAGTTATGCCTTGAAATGTATATGGCATATCCACCTGAGATATTAATATGCCTACAACTCCTTTCTGACCATGTCTTGAGGCGAATTTGTCTCCTATCTCTGGAACTCTATAATCTCTCACCTTGACTTTTATAAGTCTATATCCTTCTGCTGTAGTAGTCTCTATAACCTGATCTACTATTCCTCTCTCTCCATATCTGAGACTTACAGAGGTATCTCTTCTCTTAGCAGATATAGCTGTGAACTCTCTCATCTCCTCCATAAATCTTGAAGGAGATGTCTTTCCAATTAGCACTTCTCCTCCTCTCACAGGAGTCTCCACAGATACTATTGCGTCATCTTCAAGCAACCTATAATACTGTTTTCCTTTGAACCCGTGTGAGCTTGGGTCAGGAACCTCTATTCTGTCCTCCTCTCCTCCTGGATACTTCTTCTCCTCGGTAACATATGTTCTGAAGAATGTAGATCTTGCCAGACCTCTCTCAACACTAGATCTGTTTAAGATTACGGCGTCCTCCATATTATATCCTGTATAGCTCATCACAGCAACAACCATGTTATGCCCGGCAGGTCTCTGATTGTAACCTATGATCTCTAGAGCCTTAGTCTGTACAAGAGGCTTCTCTGGATAATGTAGCACATGTCCTCTAGAATCCATTCTAAGATGGAAGTTAGCCATGTAGATCCCTACAGCCTGTTTAACCATTGCAGACTGATAAGTATTTCTCGGGCTCTGATTATGTTCTGCATAAGGTATTGTAGATGCCGCGACTCCTAATATGGCAGGCGGATAGATCTCCATATGAGTATGTTCGGAGGTAATATCCTCAGGATTCATTGCTATATAGGCATTCTCCTCCTCCTCAGGATCTAACAGCTCTACGACGCCCATCATGAGAAGATCTGAGAATCTTATCTCTTTATTTCTTAATTTCTCAATATGATCTTTCGTAAGTAGAAGTCTCCCGTTCTCAACCACTAAGACAGGTCTCATAAGTCTCCCACGATCTGTGTTGACATATATCTCGTTTAATACATCAGTTTTTAAATGTGAGATCCCTATCTCATAACTTAATCTACCTTTTCTTCTGAGCTGTCTAAGATATCTCACAAACTTCTCTCCATCTTTCACAAAACCTATTAGACGACCATTGACATGGACTTTAGCATAGCTCAGAAGTTCTGAGATATCCTCGCCTCTTCTAGCCTTTAAAAATGCTTCTGCCAATGGTATAAGTCTTAGATCTTCATCAGAGAGCTCATAAATTATCTGAAGAACCTCATTCTCATCAACACCTACAGAGACATAACTCATTAAAGCAAGATTCTTGACTAATCCACAGTTAGGGCCTTCAGGAGTCTCAAAAGGACACAGTCTGCCCCATTGTGTGCCATGAAGATCTCTTGCCTCAAAATGAGGCTGACTTCTGCTGAGAGGAGACACGACTCTTCTCAAATGACTCTGCATAGAGATCCAGTTTGTTCTATCAAGAATCTGGCTCACGCCTGTTCTTCCACCAACCCAGTTTCCAGTTGCCATTGCATGTCTTATTCTCTCAGTTATTATATCAGATCTTATGAGAGTGACAATATTTCTATCAGTAAGCTTCTTAGACCTTGTCTTAGATTTTATCAGTTGTTCTCTAAGATTTTTCAGAAATGCTTTATATGCTGCTCTAAATTGTACTGCAAGTAGGTCTCCGGCCAGTCTAAGTCTTTTATTAGCATAATGATCTTTGTCATCAAAACCTCTTCTCCCAATAACAGCCTCGAGAAGTTTAGCAGCCATCTGACCTAGGAAAAGTGCTTTCTCAAGTCTCTTCTCTCTGGAGGTTCCTATGTGAGGAAGAATATATCTATCAATGATCTCTTCGGCTCTCTGTATTCTCACTTCTCTAGGCTGTCCCGCCGCCACTCTATTTCCTATGAAGAGTAGAGCATCCTCAGCTGTCCTGATCTCTGAGACTTGTATAAGTGATGGAAGAAGTTCTTTCTGAATCTCTGGATCAAAAGATACCGCCAGAGTGATGTCTCTGTCTGTGACCAGCCCCAGAGCTCTCATCAGTACTACAAAAGGTATCTTACCAGGTATAGGCGGCGTGGAGATGTGTAGAGAACCGTCTTTATGTCTATCAAGGATCAGAGGAACTTTTATGTTGCTTGTTGCAGAGACTATCTTAGCTGTATGTGTAGCGCTTATGCCCTCTTTGACTTTGTCAATTATGATCCTGTTTGGAGCCATGTCTTCTTGTGCTACTAAAACTCTCTCTGAGCCGTTTATAATAAAGTATCCGCCAGGATCCTTAGGATCTTCTCCTAGCTCTCTTAATATCCTAGGATCATTTATTTTAGAAAGAGGATCTAATACACTCTTAATCATCACAGGGATCTCTCCTATCTCAACAGTCTGAGGCTGACCTCTTACTCCATCATCTACCTGAACAAAAGTTATTCTAACAGGAGCTGCATATGTCATGTTTCTAAGTCTACACATCATTGGTGTAAGAATTCTCTCTCTACTAAAGATCTTTTCTTTATCAAATGTTAAGACACTTCCAGTAGCCTCTTTAGCGGTCGGCTCGCCAATTTTCACATCTAATATCTGTATATAGTAGTTGGGGAATGGAGTAGTTATTACGCCATCTCCAAGAATTATCTCACGAATTCTGTTTTGAACAAAATCATTGTAGCTATCTATATGTTGTCTAACCAGCCCCTTCTCTTCTAGAAAAGATTTTATTAAAAGCCATCGATCATCTGGAGAAGGCTTGTAAATCTGTTCTTGACGAGCTCTTCCTCTCATAATATCACCCAGGGATCACATATCTATAGACCACTACTTCACCAGCCGTGGGACTTTTTCTTATAACTCTTATAATATCTCCAGGCTTGCCACCTATGGCTCTTACAGCAGGATCTGAAGCTCTGATCCATGGAAGATCCTCTGGCTTTACGCCTAATCTCTTCAAGATCTCTACAGCCTCATCAATAGGAACGATCTCATGTTTAGGAACAAGCTCATGTTTGAAAATATCAAATGAATATGAAGCTGATTGAGACTTGGAAAATTTTGATTTACGAGATTTAGTCTCAGACATTCTGATCCTCCTAACTACTCAAAATATTATAATCGTCAGAGGCTTATAAATAAACATCATCCTTAACAACTGAAAGCCTCGCTCTTCAGGGCGGGGATGAATAGAAAAGTTTATAATTTTTCTTTGTTAATTATTTTTGATGATGAGTCTATAGATGTGGTTGCTCCTAAGCCTCTCTGGGATGCGGGGTAGGCAACCACATGAGCAAAATATATATGGGGGATCTCTGGCCACCCCGACTGCCCCTCAGATGACAGATGTAGCCTCGAATAGATGAGGGGAACCAATGATCCGCTCCGAAGGGAGCACTAGCTCCTGAGGGCGGGAGAGGAGGTCAGATATAGAAACATACAGACACTTGTTTCTCTGAAATATACTAATTTAAAAGAGAACACATAGAAAAGTAGCATATTATATGCGTAAAATCAGGACGTTAATATATTTATTTAAATTTAGATCAAAAAATCTATAGATTGAATTAGGAGAGTTTTATGAGCAAAGGATCAGGATCAGAAGAGTTAAGGGATCTAGCTGGTGTAAAGATTAGACGAAGAATATATGGAGAACATATTACTTCCACAGACGTTTTTAAAAAATATATTCTTCCAGAGATCAGAGAAATGATTTATCGCTACAAATGGGTTGATCTTTTCTGTGGAGAAGGAAATCTTATACTGCCTATTCTCGAGCTTGTTCCTGAAGATAAGAGGATAGAGTTTTTCAGAAGACATATATATTGTTTCGATATTCAGAGGGAGATGATTGAGAAAGCGATATTAAATGCGTCTCGATATGGGATCCCTAGAGATGTTGCTGAGAAAAATATTATTCAGCAAGACACGATCAAGAGTTACCCAGTCTATATTTTTAATGATGAGCTGCCTGTTTATCATGTTACTAATCCTCCTTATCTATATAAAGGATTTATTGTTAAACATAGAGAGGCATGGAGATATCTAGAGTATTTCAGAGGAGAAAATGAGAAATATCAAGATCTTTATCAACTTGCGTTAATAAATGATCTTAGGCATGGTGTCGAGAGGATGATCTATATTATTCCATCGAATTTTTTATATGGCTACTCAGTTTCAAATCAGATTAGAAAAGATCTTTTAAAGTATTATGTCATTAAGAAGGCGATCATATTTGAGAGACAGATCTTTGAGCACACAGGGACTAACGTGATGATCGCGTTTTTTGAGAGAAAGAGATATCCTGGTGAAGAGCCTATAGTCTTTGAGGGCATAAAGATCGACAGAGATGTTAGAAGAAGAATATATACTCTTGATCCTAGGTATAATTATAGAGCTGGATATGAGTTTGAAGATTTTGTCAACAACTATAGAAGTAGAAGACCGTTGAAAATCTCTTTTTATCTTACATTAGATGAGGTCAAGAGAAATCCTGGAGAAAAACCTCTGAAGGTTATAGATGTCAACGAGTTTGACGGAAAAGAGTATAAGAAGAAGATCATATATGTGAATGAAGATCTTTATGAAAAAGTTCGTAGAAACATTCTTTTTATAAGAACATTGGACACAGGATCTTATGAGGGTAGAGCAGGGCTCTATGTGATCAGAGAAGTATTTGGCGTAGATGGGATCTTAGTGTCAAAAGCTCCTTACAGAACACATCCAATACAGATCTTTCTTACTCCACAGATATCAGCAGAAGAACAGCTTATGTTAAAAGAATATTTCAATCTTATACTAGAGTACTTCAGAGAATTGACAGACAGCGAGTTCATGACCACATACAAGTATTCAGAAAGCGAGTACACCAGAAAATATCTAGGACTGACACAAGCAAAGAAGCTTATAGAGACATTCCCAATTTTCACATTAAATAAGAAAGAATTTGCAGAGCTTAAAGAATTGATCAGAAAGAAAGATCCTGTGGAAATCATTAGGTTTGTTCAATTCTCTTATCATAATAGACTTAAGGCGAATAAGTCTCTAGATTATTGAAAATAAGATATATATTCTATCTAAGAAAAAAGCGGGCCCGCCGGGATTTGAACCCGGGATCTCCGGCTCCGGAGGCTTGACTCTGATGAAAATCAGTTCACGATCGATATGTGAAAACGTGAACTTTAACTCACATATGAGCTTAATAAAGAGTTTTTCTTTCGTTTTCGTGAACCTCCGATGACCATTGATCATTTTTCTTCATCTTTTCGTTTTCAAAACTTTTGTTGAAGCTAATTGATTTTTATTTTCAAAAAATTTAAAATTTTTGTTTAACAAAGTAATACTTTGTACTGTTCGTGAAATTCGAGAATCACGAATATTGAAGAAAAATTTTAAAAATTTTTTAAGATCATAAGAAAAGATTTTTCACATGGATCATCTGAAAATTTTTTCGAGAATCTAATAGATCTTTGTGAAGAATCGATATTATGTTTTTAATAGAGATTTTGTAGATGAGTTTGTCTACAAATTTCTTGATCAGAAGAAAATTCTCACAGATTTTTTATGTTTTAGAAGATAGGTAAGTAATGATCTTTAGCAGTCTGAGAGAGCTTTTTCAATATTTTCAGAGCTGTTGAATATTGAGGTGTATATGATGAAAGCTTCTCTACAGGTATCAACGTCAGAATATCTCTGAGAATATTAGGATTCATCAGTCTAATATATAAAAGAATATCACGAAGAACATCATCTAACATCATGATCTCTTTCTCTAAAACCTCTTTTTCCTCGGTAATCCTTTTAATCATCTCATAAAAATTCTTCAAAGCCTCTTTATGTTCTTTCTCAATTCTAGACTTGACCTCTAGAGCGATAACTCTCAATCTTCTCAAAACATCTTCATCATAGGGAATTCTAATTGTTCTTCTATCAACATCAATTCTTATTTTTCTACCTTCTTTAGATATTTTTACACTACTCTTAGCATCTCTTATGATCTTTTCTATATATTCTAACTCCCGAGACATCTCTACCATAATAAAGATCTTGGCACAGACTTATAAATATGAATCACAATTTCAACATGTATATATGAGCAAAAGCTCTTTTATAAAGATCTATTGGGAATCCCAATAGATCATATGAATTATACACAGAGATCTTTTGAATGAGTATTCCCAGCTAGATTATGTCTCCAAATGCTAAGATATCACTATAAACAAAGATCTTTTCTCATGTCTAACATATCTAAGTATCATCATGATCGCTAGACATATAGATCATTATGTTCATCATAATGATTTGATAAATAGATCGCCGGGACAATATCTATAGGACAAGATCATTTGTCCAATCAGATCATATTAATTGGAGAAAGTAGGATGGAGACAAGAAAAAATTGTTTTAGACTCCTAAAAAAGATCTATGAAAAAGATATAATACTTTGTAGTCTCCCCGGGGTATATGTTACATGTATATATGTTAAACATTTTGTCCTGCCCCACTCCCTCCCAGCGATCATAATGATGGGGCAAACGATTTTGTCCAATAGATCTTGTCCCAGCGATTTTCTCCCAGCGATCAATTAGATGGGAGGGAGGATCTGTCTCCAAGCGATCATAGTTTATGATTGTTAGGATGTGAATAAGATCATGTTATAACAGTTCTTATTTAACGATATGATATGTTTTTATTTTTGAGAGTTGTCATATCTCTGGGATTAGATATGTATTCTAAAAAGATTGGAATAGCGATATGTTCTAAAGAAGAAGTTGAACAATCGTTTAAAGATAAAGAGGCAGGCATGTTTCTTAAACAGCTTCTTGAATATCTGGAAAAGCTTGGTAAAAAAGAAGATAGAGATTGAAAAAGAG
>Ga0080005_118794_pt1 | contig 27497 bp, 45 predicted proteins | sample JossMetagenome_2_FD_69208 | JGI IMG/M metagenome (GOLD analysis project Ga0080005, IMG submission 69208) | Hot spring sediment microbial communities from Joseph's Coat, Yellowstone National Park, USA - JC3_ASED (SPADES assembly) (version 2) | ecosystem: Environmental > Aquatic > Thermal springs >...
GGGTGTCACGCCTCTAGTAAAACAGGAGCTGAAAAGGATAGAGGAGCTAGAGAAACTATTACAGGAGAGCATAAAAAACCAAAACGTAAACCAACCGCAAAACCAGACACAGCCTAGAGCTACAGCCCAAAACGTAAATCAGCCGAATAACAAGATGCAAGTTCAAGCTGTAGCTAGTGTTACGGCCAAATAAAAAATGTTTTTTGGCACCCAGACCCACGGGCCCAGGCCCGTGGGGGGTAGCCAAATGAGTGGGCCGAAAGAGCTGGTGTTGAGAGACTATCAGATAGAGGCGATAGAGAGCTGGAAAGCTAGGGGACAAAGAGGAATAATAGTGCTACCTACTGGGACAGGAAAAACGTATGTGGCATTGGCAGTAATCAAAGAAGAGCTAGAGCAAAACGGTAGAGTCGCAATAATAGCTCCAACAATAGTCTTAGCTGAACAATGGCAAAACAGGATTCAGGAATACATTGGTTACAGGCCTGGTCTCTACTACACACATGAGAAAAAGCTAGATAGGGTAACGATATTCGTAGTGAACTCAGCATATCTCAACCGTGACCTGCTACAATACTTTACACTCATAATCGTAGATGAGATACACCACCTATCGGCGCCCACATGGAAACAAATAATCCACATGGTGAGCGATAAGAAAGTCATGGGCTTAACCGCTACACCCGAGGTAGACACTCTACCAATAGTGTATCGCATGGGAGTGGGATTGGCCAAACAAAAGGGAGCATTGGTGAGCGTGGAAATAAGGCCCGTATATGCTGAAATGACACAGCTAGAGAGAATGAAATACGCAGAGATAGAGGAAGCAATTAGAGACCTAGCTAGGAAACTTGAAATCGCTAAGCATGGTAGAGACACAGCATATGCGAAAATCCTAGAGCAAAAGCTACAGATAATGGCCAATAAGAGGCGCCAACTAATGAGCGAGGTAACGGATAAAGCATTCAAAGTGCTAGATATAGCTAAGACGCACAACAATGAAAAGATAATAGTGTTTACGGAAAGCATTAGGGGGGCCGAAAGGATTGCCAAGGTCTTGAACGATAACGGTGTATCAGCTAGAGTAATCCACAGCCAAATGAAAAAGACGCTTAGAAACGTAATGCTAGAGCAATGGGGAAAGACCTACAGGGTGTTGGTAACGGTTAGAGTGTTGGACGAAGGCATAGATATTCCAGACGTGAGCATTGGAATCATAGTGGCCAGCGGAAAGACCGTGAGACAGTTGGCGCAGAGGCTTGGCCGAATACTTAGGCCCGCACCAAATAAGACCAAGGCAATAATGTATGTAGTGATTGCTAAAGCGACATATGAGTCAGCGATACTGTGGAGACTCAACAGCGTGGCTTTTTCTCGCTAAGCGAGTGTTCTTTATTTTTGTTTTTGAGGTTTAGAGATTATTCTCAAAACAATGTTTTTCCTGTGGCCTATGAGAAAATGGATTGGTAACCTTTGCTCGTTTAATTTTCTCGTTTTTGGTACCTATTGGATGTTTTCCTTTATAGGAAGCCTCCCGTGAAAAGGTAACGGTTCCTTTTGGTTCCGGAACCATTTTGTTTACGAGAGGTTTTTCCCTTATGGTTAAGAGAAATGGAATAAAGTAACTGTGTGGTACCTTTTGTTTTGGTAACATGGTAACACATCTAGGCAAGGGGCCATGCAATGGGTTCGGGGTAGCTTTCCTATCCCATAAATTTAAGGGTGGGGGTTACTACTGCCTCGAAAAAGGGCCCGCCAGAAAAATAACGTTACATAACGGTAGGTAACGTTATCCATGTGTAGGCTTTTCCATGGCCTGGGCTATGTAGGCCAAAACAAGCTCCAGGCGCCTGAGCGGATAGCGGCCCTTTAAGAGCTGGCCCAGGCCTAGGATGCGTAGCTTTAGAGCATAGGTATCTAGCGAGGTTACTTTTTCTATCCCCGCAAACTCTAAGAATTGTTTACGTTCGTCTTGCAACACCCTATCGATGCTTCTTTCCGAATAGTATTGTTTAACAATGTCAATGAGGTCTGATATTGTCTTTGTCTCTTCGGGAGTAACGATATATTCATGGATAAAGCCTCTAGGTCTTCGGATGGGGACAACAATGTAATCGCCCCTCTGAACTGGGCTGAAATACTTGACAACTGAGGACGGTAGTCCTGCAAGAAAGAGGGTGATTGTTGTTTTTGCGGCCATGTATCTAGCCCCTCTAGCCTTTTCTATCCGCTCTATGTATTCCTGGCCCTTTTGCCTAATGTAGTCATAGGCCTGTCTTTCAGTGATTTTCGTGTTTAGTTGAGGCACACTACCCACCAATTATAATGTGGAGGCACGACCAAAAAAAGTTTTCGTTTATTGCCTGGCCGATAGGATGTTAAGCCATGGGTTGTCCTTTACAAAGCTTGGGAGGCCCGAAGTATCTATCTGTTGTGATGGCTGTTGCTCTACCACAGTGGGTTTTGCTAGTGGCCTAGAGGGCCGTTTTGGTGTGGCCCTTTGTTTTGGTTTCCTGTCTTGTTTTTCGAGCGGATCCGTTTGTTGATTGGTCTGTGCCTTTTTCAGATACCATTCCATGAATGCCCTTATCTCCTCTAAATCCCCGTCGACGATTATTTCGCCCTTTGCGGGCCTCAAAACGACCTTCAATGCTACCACCTGGGCGCGAACAACGACCGATAGAACTCGTCGGTCTTGCGCCTAAGCCTTTCAGGGTCTACATGTGTATATATCTGTGTAGAGCTTAGGCTCGAGTGGCCCAGCAATTCCTGTATCTCCCTGATGTCTAGGCCCGATGCTAGGCTCAGTGTTGCAAATGTGTGCCTCAACATGTGTGGCGTGACGTGTTTGTTTATGCCTGCACGCTTAGCAATCCTCTGCAGTGTCCGCTCAATCGTGACATAATGGACGTGTTGGTCTGGGTTTGCCTCACTGGGGAAAAGCCATTCAGAGTTGTTCTGTCTAAGGTATCTTTTGAGTAGGGGGATAAGCCAGTCAGCAAAGAATACGACCCTCTCTTTATTGCCTTTTCCTATGACCTTGACGCTACGTCTCTCAATGTTTATGTCTGAAACCCTGATGGTTACAAGTTCTGATACGCGGACACCCGTTATCAAGAGGCCTATAACGAGTTTTTCATAGTCGTCTTGACAGGCGTTTATAAGCCTGGCCAGCTCTTCACGTGTCAAGTATTTTGGCAATCGTGTAGGCCTCTTCGGCAGTGGATAGTCGATGCTGTGACCTAGGTATTTGAGGAAGCTCCTAACGGCGACCGCCGCAGTGAAAAGCGAGTTTTGCTCCCAGCCCAGCTTCGAAAGCTCCAAAATGAACCTGTCTATGTCTTGGGCCGTGACCCTATCGGGGACAAGCCCGTTGACCGTCAAGTAGTCTATGAAGCGTGTGAGTATGCTACGGTAGGTCTTTATAGTCCTCTCGCTCCTACCCCTGGCCCTCAATGAGCCTATGAAGGCGTCAACCTCATTTATCAGTCCTGATTGCAACACACTCACCTAGCCAAAATGCATAATATTTCCCAGGCGCCAAGTAGCGTGACCTAGAACAACAAACGGGGTTGAGGACATATGTCCTGTTGGTAGGGACTACAAAGACCATGTGATAGCCCTCGTCATCGTGAAACCGATACAATGCACGATAGTTGTTGATGGTTACATTCTGCGATGGGGGCGAGTCGAATACAATCTCTATTGTAACAATCGGAGGTATAAATTGGGTGGCATTGGGCACTGTGACGGTTTTGTTGTTTTGTTGCGTCAGGTTAATCGCTGGGGCCCATAAAAAGCCCAGGAGAGCTACGAGCAGGGCAATAGCTATAAAGGCATCAATATGTGTAGGGAATTGGTTGTTGTCTCCTGAAAAAGCCACCTAGGACACCCGTCCCAAATAATACTCCTAAAATAAAACCTGCGATGCTGGGAATATAGTCTTTCAAGTCGTCGATTTTTATGCTTCCCGATGCTAGTGTATTTATGGCTTTGGTGAGGTCGTCCTGTATTTTGCCCCAGTTCACGGATATGTATCCCGCCAACTGTAGGAGCATGAGTATGGCGAGGAAAAAGCCTATTATTGTCAGCAATACCCTGATGCCCCTGGCAATCAAGTAGCCCACTATGAATGAGCCTATACCCTGCACCAGACTCATTTTTCCCACCCATACATATGTTGTTCAGACATGTATTTATCTGTTAGACTCATTTTACGACCCCCATTGCCTTTGTTTTTGCCAGCGCCTGGACATAGTGCTGTAGACAGTAAGCTTTACCGTCAAGCTCGTAGACCGCAGGCATCCCGCATATGACGCATTTTTTGAGTTGGGCGCCCCTAACGTCTTCACGTGTCCTGTCATCTTCACACCTGTAGCAGTCGCTCATCGCTGTCACCCCTGCGGTGATACTCCATGAGTTGGAAAGCATATTCCTTGAGGTAGCCATAGAGTTCTTTAGTCTTAAGCGCAAAATCAGGGTTCATTGCGGCCTCGCCGCTAGAAGCTATTTCCTCTAGGTGTATGAGTAGGCTTAAGAGGTGCTTGTAGATGCACCAGTCCCTGTTTAGCAGTTTCTCGTTTAGCCCGAGCACCTTTATCCACTCGTTCACGTATTTCCTGCGTTCATTCTTGACTACGACGGCTTGGTCGATTAGGCCAGACTCGAATAGATGCTCCTCTATGTTTATCAGGTGCCCTATCGCCCAAAACGTCTCCTCTATGAAGCCTCTACCCAGCACCTGTTTTACTTGTGTTTCGGCCATACTGGTCATGAACTACTGCACAAAACTGCATAAAAAAACCTTTCTGATGAGAAAGGTTTTATATGAGTGGCAACTAAACGAAAGGTTTTTTTCTATTTATGTTGTTTTTTTCTTGATGTCGAGCCTGAGAGATAGGCTGATAATCAAGGTTGTAAGGCTCAAGGACTTCCTAGCCCATATTGACCGTGCAGATAGGATATACTATGTTCAGAGGGGCAGTTACCTGGTGGCCTTGGCGAGCAATTTCCTCTGGGAGGGAGACCTCAATAAAGAGGACAAAGAGGTCGTAGAGAGGTGGAACAGGGTAAAAGAGTATAAAGGGATAGAAGTAGAAGAGTTCATGGACGTCTGGGAGGCAAGCGACTACCTGAAAGCTGTAAGCTCTAAGGGATAGAAACAGAAAAAAAATATTTTTTATTTTTTCCCGTGTCTTTTTCTCGTTTCAGAGGTTCAGTGTGAACGCTCCACCGACTGGTGTCACTGGGCATCCTTTTGCCTTGGCGAGGTTCCTGATAGCCATGGCGCCCTGTATGTTTCCCATGGCCTGGAGGCTCTGGGCCAGTAGGTCTAGGGCCTCGCATGAGGCTGACAGGAGGGTTTTTTGGTCGATGTTGATTTTCACTGGGCTGTCACCTCGCTATGTTCAGCGCTGTTTAAAGGGCGCCGATGCTGACGAAGAAGGCCCTTAGACCAGACTCCCAGTTGGGACCCCACTTCTCCCTTACGATTGTAGACATTCCGGCCCTGCACTTCTCGACGTTGAGTCCTGGGAATATCCTGCCTGCGAAGTCGCAGTATTTGATTGGGTATTTCGTCTCTGCTTTGTGCAGTATCAGTTCAGGTACTGCCATGTTTTCACCCTTTGCAAGTCTATGTATACATGTGGGCTATATAAACATTAGCCCTGACTAAACTGCATTTTTCCCTACTGCATCCACTTTGATGCAAATGATTTGGGGACTGGTTTTGCGCTAATCCTATACACGCCGTTTCCTATGTTGCAGATTAGGACTGCTGTGGCCGAGCCCGTAAAATAGATTGCTTTGCATTCGTTTGTGTTTAGGTCTAAAGTGATGTCTGTTGTGTCTCCCTCGGCCTTGAGGCTTTCCTTCAGCATTAGTTGCTGATACGAGTATGTTGGCATGTGATTTTTATTGTCTAGACACTATAAAAATGTTGGCCCGCATAAACAGTTAAATACTAGTCTCGCAGAACTTTTCCTGATAGGCATGGTGCACCCCCTGGTCATAATGCTGATAATATATGGAGTTACCTCGCTGGCGGCTGTCCTAGTGACGCTGTCAGATTATATCGGACAGGTCGGATACCTAGACTGGCGAGGCCTGATATACGGCATGCGTGAAGTAGTCATAGTCGCCTTCGAGTTGATTTGGTGGATTGTAATACTAAAAGCGTGGGGGATATTGGACGTAGAGTGGATGGCGCAACAGACACTTGAGTTGGCTAACCCCGCTGGGCAAATAGCATACCTTATCATGCTTGGTGTTGCATTGCTCGTGGCAGTGTTGTATCTAGAGGGACACTTATCCTCGAGCCTGGGACTTACACTTATAGCGGCGCTAGTCCTGAATAGCTACTATGACCTAGGCTTCCTCGGTGTCTTGATGGTCGTTGGAACTGTCATCTTGATTGCTGGGGCTTGGGTGCTGGTGAGCGAAATTCACACCAAAATCCCCGTCGAGAAAAAGAAGGCTAGGACTTGAGCCTATACTTCGTAGGTAATGGATAAACGGATCTTTTTCTGGAGTATAATATCCGCTGGCCACGTAGCTTGTCCCTATAATCGTGTATCTCCTGACAAATGGCCTCGTGAGGAATGCGCGGAAATTGTATCCCTTGACCACCTCGTAGCCGTATAGGATTATGTGTTCAGGCGGGGGCATAATTTTGCCTAAAACGTAGTATGCTGATTGGTCTCTGAACTTTACCCTGGGGTTGGAGGACAGAAGCATTATGGCCATGACCTGAAACGCGGGTTCAGCATTGGGGTCGAATTCTACGTGGAAAATGACTCGTTTGTTAAGGTGCATGAGGTATGCGAGGTCGTTTAGGTCTTTGGGCTCATGCAGTATGACGCCCACCTCGCCCCTCAGTTGTCTCAGTGACAGGTCGTCTAGCCAGCCAATCGATTTTATGGATGGTGGGGCCGGCACATCGTAGTCCTTTTCAACGAGGCTACCTATACCCACCTCTTCTACGTTGTTGGTTATGAAGTAGGGTTTGAGCCTAAAGAATGTTGAAAGTTTGTTCACGCTGTCCTTTACCCTGTCGTCAAACGGTAGCTTTTTTGCCCGCTTGGTGTATGGTGCTGGAAGCTCGCCAGCCACAACGACTAGGCTCATTTCTCTTCACTCTTCTTTTTCTTTCTCTTTGATTTTTCCTTTTCGGCCGATGGCGGCGGAAGCCTGGGCTCATTCATCTCGCTTAGCATCGTGTTGAGCAACAACCACAGCTCGAATTCGCCCCGGGGCCCGATGTCTGCACGGATGGAGCCCGTTGTCAAATCTACTTCTACAAAGGTGGGAGTCTTTACGGTGCCGCGTTGCTGGCCTGCGGCCCAGAGTAGCCTTTCCTTTTCAGTTATGCCAACATAGAGGGCCGAGGCCTCATGTAGAAGGACTTCGTCCTGTATGTCGTATATGTGTGTTATTATCCTCTTTGAAAATGCGTTGAAGACCCTCGATTCTTTGAATAGTTGCTGGCAGTGAGGACACTCTTTCCCCAGGATTACTGCGATTTCTTTTATCCTTTCACTCATTTGTTCTCGCCGGGCATCTCAGATTGTAGAGAGTTGTATATGCCGTAGAGTTCGTGTATCACGGCCACGATGTTCTGGAGCTCTGCTAGGAATGTTGTGGGGTTGACAAGTATGATTGTGCCCGTTGAGTTTAGCTGGATAAAGTTTGCGCTGGCCTTTCCGCGCAGATATGTTGTGTAGGCGACCTTCTGTATCGATGGGGACTTCTCTGCTATGCTGTCTAGGACTTTTATCCCAATACTGTCGAGTATGCTAAATAATTCATGCAGGGCCGACAAAACATGTTCATCGATTATTGTTATCTGTGCCTGCGTAAGGTTCTTGAAGCGTGTGACCTCTTGGCCAGCCATTACGGCCTTGAGGACGTTGTTCAGGCTGAACACCTCGAACCGTGGGACGCTGGCCTGCTGTGACACGACTGTAGTGATGAAGTTGAAAAGCTCTTTTGCCCTCTCCGTGACTATATACTCGTATGTGCTCATAAGAACATCACCCTTATCTTTCCTTTTTCGTCTGGATACGCTAGGCAGGGCGTTATCCCGTATCTAAGTAGCTCGTGGGCCTTTTCCTCGACCTCTTGTATGACGTTGTCTGATGGCTTGTGGTTTTTGACCTCTATGGCCAAGACTTTGCCGTTCTTTATTGCTATGAGGTCGGGGAAGCGTGACCCCGCGCTCCTGACTACAAAATAGCCCCTCTTTTCGAGGTAATGCTTGACTTTATACTCGAAGGCCCTGCCGCGCTCATAATTCGTTACCATGCTACATCCGAAATTAAACTGCAGTTAGATACAAAAAAACTTATCCATTAAAAGAACAAGAGCTTGCGCTTCTTAGCGCCGAGCTTTTCCTCCAGCGCCTCGTAGAGCTCGTTTGGCTCTTCTGCACCAATGATGAGGCCTAAGTCCTCGAATGACTCGGCCATTGAGGCACTCGTGGGCCTCACGTGGCTTATGCGGCCCTCTACACCATAATAGACGTTTCGGTCGTAATAAGCCCTGGCGCTCCTCTCCCACGGCCCATAGATGTAGACTTTGTCTGGATACACTTGTGCTCGGCCCTGGGGACAGACGACCTCGAAATAGGTCTCGCCCGTGTTGGGATTAGTCCTCCTGGTGACGCTACACACTCCAATAACTGTAGGCTCAGACATGTGTTTCTATTATGTGTGGGCTCTATATAACGGTTATTCTTCGGGTGGCACGCCTGTCTCTATGTATTCATGTATCTTTTTAGCAAACATGTAGACGTCGCGGGGCGAGTAGAGTGGAAATCCCAGTATCTCCCTAGTGACGTAGGGGATGTCTTCGGGCGGCACCTCATCAAAGTCCCAGTCTTCACCGAAGCCCAGACGGTCACGTGTGGCGAAAAGCGTCCCGTCGGGACACCTAATCACGTATGCATTGCCTCGCTTCTCGTATTCACAATATGCAAATTTTGCCTTTGAGTTTTCGGCCATGTGTATGGTTTTGTCGAGACGTGTATTTATCTGTTGTTGTTGCTACTCCTATTGGAGGCCTCTCTAAACACAAGTTATTTATAGTGGTGATGAAATAATGGATGTGGTGAAAAAAATGGGCAGGAAAAAGAAGATACGTGTAATGAGGCGTCTCACGATAACTTTCGACCTTTACCAATATGAGTTGCTTAAGTCTCAAGCACAGGAGAGGGGCGTGAGTATAGCTGACATTGTCAGGGAGCTCGTCGACAAATATGTGGTCTCAGCGGGTCAGACAGACGGTAAAAACAGAGCCCTCATCGCTTAACGCTCAGGTTTGAGCCTGGGGAGCCCCATGAGTAATACCGTGAACGCTCAAAAAAACTTTTCGATTGACAGGCCACAGCCCATAAGGGTCGACGCCGTCAGCCTGGGCCAGAGCTGGCTAGAAGAAATGGATGAGTGGCGTTACATCAGGGACATAGAGCTACAGATGGACATACTCAAGAAGCAATACCAAAAAATACGTAAAGGCGTCTTTGTCGAGGACTTTCTGGCTTGGCTTGAGGAAAGGGGGATACTGCTAGGCGGAGACGCAGACAAAATAGCGAAATGGAATGGGCTAAAGAACTCGGAAAAAGCCAACCTAATTGTTCAATATCTGATGGAGAAGAGGTGGATATATACATTCACTGTCAGGAGAGACAGCGGGGAAGAAATATATTTGGCCCTAGGATACAACGATGTGGTCCTCCCAGCTTACAGCCCCCACAAAAGCGAAATCGACTATGGGGACAAGATTCTGATGATAATGTTCATGCCGCTCTTGTCAGCTGAGGCCCGCAACGAGGTTCTGCGGGCAATGGCCAGCCTTATTGGAAAGACAATCAGCCAAAACAGGATAGACCCCCTAGACAAGATAAGGTTCCAAGACGCGATATTTGATATGGAGCGCTTCGAGTTTATAAAGCCCGTCAGCCGAGAACACGCTGAGCCCGACTACTACTTTATGAACTATTCGCCATTGTTCACGGCCTCCGATAAAGGTGCAGAGGGCAAGACGCTCCAGGCGATATTAGAAGACATAAAGAGCGACCGCTACGACATCAGGACAAACAAGTTCTATCAGCTCTACCGTGACCAGTTCAGCGACGAAGACTGGGAATACTTCATCGATTTGGTTGGAGCGATATTGAAGCCGACAAACTCTAAGCTGATAGGCTATCTAGACGGCCAGACCGATGCTGGCAAAAGCACCATGCTCCACCTACTCACTAGGCCAATAGAGAAGATTGTAGGGACAATAAACACGGTGAGCGCCAGGAGGGAGTATGTCTTTGCCCTAGAGGGCCTAATCGGCAAACAGATACTGGTAGTCTACGAGAAGATTGACAAACTACCCGCAGAGTTGCTGAACATGCTTGTAGGCAAATATGACAAGATACCCGTCGAGCGAAAGGGGAAATCCGCTGTAGTCATGAATAGCCTCAAACTCGCAATATTTGCTGGAAACGGGCCGCCACAGATAGACTTCATGGAGCCAGACACGCTTGAGGCTTTCCTAAACCGCCTGTCCTACATCCAAGTCCTGCCCCTCGACGCCAAAAAGAAAAGGGAGGACATAGACAAATTACTCACCGATGTAGACATCTTGGCCTTCGTGATGTGGTGCGCGTGGCAACTCAGGAAGCGTGACTGGCAGATACGCAAAAGGAGCCCAGACGATGTGTGGAAGAAGATACAGGAGCAAGGCAAGACAGTCAAGAAATTCCTGAACAGCGACTGGGTATCATTCGACGTGGATGCACGTATAAAGGGCTCAGTCTTGTATCAGGCATACCGTAGCTACACAGTCGAGGTGCTTAGACAGAGGCCAGTAAACATGAGCACGTTCTACTCGGAGATAGACAAAGTGGGCGAGAAATACAACATAGGGACGTATGAGCGTGGAAAAACCGTGTGGATACGTGGGGTAAGACTGACCGAGAAAGCCATGGAGGGAGAGGAGGCCAAAGACAAACAAGAGGCTGTCCAAAGTCACCAGACGCCCTCCCAAGAAATAGTAAGAGAGCTAGACAGGTTCGCCGAATAGAAAAGTGCTTATTTACTCCTTTTTCTTTCCCAGCATTTTTCCCAGGGGGTTTTCCTAGGGGGTTTGACCCCTTTTTCCTAGGGGGTTTTTCCCAGGGGGTGGGGGGATGATTTAGTTGACACCCCCACCGGCCCCCCGTATATCCCCCCTATCAATCATACTAGACCCCCCAGGAAAAACCCCCTAGGAAAAACCACTTAAACCCCCTAGGAAGAAAAATATTTTTTCGAATGCTAGAGAAGCAGTCATGATTTTGTGGAGAAGCCTTGAGAGAAAAATGAGTGAAAAACGCCCCTCCCCTTAAATTTAAGGGGAGGGAAAAAATATCGGTTTAGGGGCTGGGCCTAAGCCATTATCTGAGTCTCCTGTTTCTCCAACGTCTCTATTTCTTTCTCGATATCTTTCCTGAGCTTAGTTATTTCCTCTAGGTAGACCTGTAATTTCTTTTCGGCAACCTTGACCTTTTCTAGGGCCTCGGCCCTGCCCTGATTACCCCCCATTCTTTTCAGTGACATCTCATTGATGAATCTTATCAGGGCGTTTTCTGCCACGATTAGGTAGTCTACGTCATGGATGTTGGTGAGGCCCAGAGCCAACATGAACTCTGCGTGGTCATATCCATCGACCGGCCCAATGTAGCATTTTGTCTTGTTTTTGCCATACCCGTGGACTACGTATAGGTATCTCTTGCCACCTATGTTGTATGCCTCGGTGTGGCCCATCTGCCCACATCTCGGGCACACGATTTTTGCCATAGTTGTTTCCCACCCCTTAAATTTAAGGGGAGGGGGACATAAAAAGCTTTCGCTCGCCCCCCTTACTTTATACTGTTAATTCTACTGCTAACTCTAAATTATGTCTCGAAAGGGTTTGGATACTCCCCACCCATGCAGGTCTTTGCTAATATTATACTATACTGGAACCACACAAAACTGCAACATATCATGGGAAACCAGCTTTATACAAAACTTTTTAGAGTATCGGCCACATAATTATTGGGACTGATGCCTAGACCGAAGAAACAGGGAAACAAGGGGAATACTGTCGTAATAAGGTTGTTCGATAAGCCCAGCAGGAAGGGTGGGAAGCCCAGGATACGCGAAGAGATAAGGATAGAGAACCTGAACGACAACACACTGACCAAACTCGTTGAGCTCATAGTCACGGCAAACGTCTCGCATACGGCCGAAATCGACCTAGGTGCAGAGGTTGCCAAGCTTTTTAAGTCGCCCCAGGCATATAACAGGCGATAGCCATGTATATACTAATCTTTAATCCTGTGAGCGGAAAGGCCTACTACCTCGTAACAGTCAAGGGAGCGTTGTTCAGGCAGGGCGCTGTAAAGATGCTTGCAAAGATGATTTGGAGCAACAACGACGAATACGAGACGGGTCTCCACAGGGTATATACACTCCTAGAAAAATGGTATAACGTCCACATAAAAATCATGAAGGCAATCCTTGGAACGAGGTGGCTGGCCGAACGCTACGCGCCGTATTACATATTGGAGGCAGGCATCCCCACACCGTCGGCCACAGTAGACCTAGACGAGACAAGCCTAACAGTGTTCTGGGGCGACCTGACGCCCGACAAAGAGAACAAGCGGCACCTCTACCTAGTGACCCTGTTCAAAGACGCTGACAGACTGCAGAAATTCCTAAACCAAGAAGCAGTCTTTGCAGAGGCACTGATAGAGGCGCATACAGAGTATAAGTCGCAGATAACGAGGTTTGCTGACGCATACACCAACATAATCACGATAGCCAACCAGATACTTCAGGAGATAATCGACAAACTGCCAGGTAGCTACGAGATAATCGAAGACGTACTACACAAATACAACGTGACTGGCAAAGACATAATCGAATATGCTACCGAAGAAGCCACGGCCAAACTCATAATAGCGAAGCTACAGGAGCAACTAGCCCAGATGCAACCACAGCCTGCACAGGCAAAGACAGCAGAGGCAAAAACATAAACATTAAAATAGTCCCCAACAATATTTTTTCTCGATAAGTATGGTATTGCTACTAGAAAGGCTGGAGGACAAAGCCCTTTACTTCCTATTCATCGCCACGCTAGCCTTCGCTATCTGGGTAAACATTGACCCCTTCGGCTACACGTGGATAATTCCAAACCTATTCCTAGAGGTCTTAGGCGTAGTCCTCCTTTACCTAGAGTATAGAGAGATGCGTGACAGGGGGTGGTTTGAGTGATGGACGCGGAGCAGGCAACCAAGTGGGTGTCACTGGTCAATGCGATACTGTGGACAGTCCTCATATCGCTCTGGGTCGTAAGCGCGTTCAGGAACATACACCCAGCAGAAATAGCAGGCATCAAGCTGTTCCCAGAGCTGTCAACACTTGGCCAGGCCAATCCGCCGCCAGAGATTGGTCAGGTGGGCTATGCGATACTGGTCGCACTATACGAGGTGTTCAAGTGGGTGTTGCTCGGCGTAACAATCCTCTTGGGTATAGAGGCCGCATTGGGACTGGCAGGCCAAATCCTGGGCTTCATAGGCATAGCTATAGGCAAGGGTGCGGGTCAGCTAGGCAAATTCATCAGCCGCATAATACAGCTACTCCTAATCAAGGTTATAGTTGACGCCACCATCACATACATACTGCACAGCGGGAGGCCATTCACATTCCAAGCCGAACAAGCATTCCTCAACTCGTGGCTAGGCTGGATATCGCTTTCCCTCTCCATGGCAATAGTAGCATACATGTTAATCAAGGAGACATTCATAAAGATAGAGGTGGTGTTGCCGTGACCGAGGAAATAACCTTTCAGAGCATGCCGTCATACACCATCCTAAACGTATTGGCCGCAGTAATGACCATCGGCCTAATAGCCTCGATACCATTATTTGGTACCTATTTCGTTTTCCCAGCCGTAATGAGCATGTTTGTAGCATTCGGCTTCGCATTTGCGGCATACATCTTTGCACCCAAACCTGTAGCTGAGACCTATGGAGGCATGAAACAGCAACTGCTAACCTTCTTGCTACCCTCGACAAGCATCTTAATGTTCGCCGCACTCTTCGCCTACCGCGGCTCAATATTCTACTGGCTAGCAATGACCATGGCCGTGGCCTTCACAATCCTATATAAACCCCCAAAGATGCCCAAGCTCGACGTCAAAGTGGGAATATTTGGAGCATTCGTAATGTTCATAGTAGTGATACTGATTGCATTCCTCCTAGGCCAGTTCAAGATACTAAGCTTCCATCAGGCAATACAGCTTATACAGTTGACGTGGTCTCCAATACAGCTCGACAGCCAAGGAGACCCCATATTGCTACAGGTAGAAGCGATATCAATGTTCTTAATCGTGGCCATGGGCGAGGAGCTCTGGGCCAGGCTCACAATGGGCTACGGTGCGACGTCGCTGGTGGGGCCGAGGACGGCGTGGCTGTGGTCTACGTTCTGGTTCCTATACCTCCACACCCCGTCAAGGCTCATGATGCTGTTTTTATTTCCATGGCTTGTCCCCGTCATAATTGGAATACTGGGGGCAGTCATGGTAATATTCCTCATCTTCTACAGAAAGAACCCCAACATCTTCACTGGCATAATCATGCATGCCACATACAACACATTGCTGTCTGGGCTAGAATACGGGACACTGTTTATCGACCTAGTGGTTCTTGGCCTCTTAATCTACGTCACAATGAAAGTCGCAGAGACAAACATTGAAATACACGTCCCCCAAATAGTTAAAGAGGTGATAGAGAAGTGAGCAAAAAGCTGAAGCTAGCCATACTCGTAATCAACACCCTAGTGATACTCTGGCTTATCAGGAGCTACCTGCACGGCTCTACACTTAGCATAGTGATAACCCCCGCAAACCTATTGGTCTACATCATACGCAAGAAATACCCATACCTATCAACATTCATACTACTCTCCACTGTAGCCATGGGCATACTTGTTACACATGTCCCAACCAACCTGTCAATGTTCAATGAGCCAATAGCTCCTGTAACACCACCAATAAACGCAACGAAACCCTAAACATAAACCCTAAAATACTTGTCTTTTTTTATTTTTCTTATGAGCAACGAGCCAACTGAGGATAGGGCTTCTAATCAAGACGAGGAATCACAGGTCAATCAAGAGAACAACAACGAGGTAAATAGATGGAAAACAACGATACGGGAGCTACGTAAACTACAAAAGATGTATGAAGCACAACTCAAACAGAAGGCCCAACGGGAGGCACAACAGGTCAACCAAGAGGCCAATCAGAACGTCCAGCAGGCCAATCAAGAGGTCAGCCAAGAGACCAATCAACAGGCCAACCAAGAGAACAAAGAAGAGAAAAGCGAAGAGGAGAAAGAGCTAGAAGAACTACACAAGTTCCAAAAGCTGTCTGCAGAGTCAGCCTTCCACAAAACCTTCAGTGCCCCACGTGAATTGGTAAGGGGGACTGTCAAAGGCTACACCGAAAAATATCTGCGTTTCCCACATGAAGAAGAGATACCACCAGGAGAAGAGGAAGAGGAGGAGGAACAGAGGAAATGGCAAGAACAGAAACAGAAGTTACAAGAACTAATAAATCTCCCGCTTAGAGAGAGGCTTAAGCGAGCAATCAAGCGGGGCATATCAAACACATTGCAGGGGCTCAAGAGGGGCGCGTCGAGCTTTGCGAGGAAAAAAGCCCCAATATTGGCGAGGAAAACGGTTGAGAGCGTCCCGCTACCACCGACGCCATACGGCGAGGTAGAGACGTTTGTCGAGAAAGTAGTAATCAGCGTCCCAGAGAGTAGAGAGAAAAACCTGCTGATGACCTTTGCCATGCAGGCAGGCATGTATGGAATCGCCGTGCTCCTGGTTTTTGCTGACAACATCATTGCGACTCTGTTGCAACAATGGCAGGGTTGGTTAATTTTGGCTGTCATGATACCCGTCTTCATCATATATCTAATAACAAGCTTCTTGATGTGGCTCACCCTATACTTTACGACGTTTTCATCTATATCCGCAATATTCACCGTCATAGCCAGCAAGATTTGGACGCGGGGCAACTACCACCGCACGCTCAGCCCGAGGGCCATCGTGTATTATGCATTGGCAATGGTATTATACATGGCCACGGTGAAGGTGTGGGTGGGGATAGCTGCTGGCTACTTCATGGCATTGCCGAGCTTCTTATTTTTCACACTTGTCCAAAACGCCATTTTTTATGCAATGGTTTTGATTGGCGTGTTAACCATTGGACACATCATAGCGGGTGTGGTAGCATTGATTTGGGCAATAATCGCCCTCATTTATATAACATTCTTCCTTGCCTTTTCAATCTTGTCAATGTTTTGGTCGAAATACATTACAAACTCGATGGACATCCACAGACCCCTGGCGGTCTGGCTAATACTGGCGGCTCGGGAGCTCTTGGCGCCACAGATTGCATACCTAGCGGCCGCTGGGTTCGCAATTTACGCCGGCATACAGGCCGCGCTGTCCGTCGGCACCCAGAACAGCAACTATAGATACCTCAACATGCTCCCCGCAGTCATCATATTGGCCGTGGCGCCAACGGGGACAGTCAACATGCTTTCACAGATGGTGATAGACATTGTAGACCAGGCATTCCAATACATGGCCAGCTACGACAACTGGAACGTCTTAATGGTGGCGGCGCAAGGCCTCGCCAAATGGATACTGTCAGTTATACCCCCGTGGTAAGCTAAGGTTTTTTTGCCTGTTTTTCAACAAATATATTATGACCGAAAGCGGTGACGGGGGAAAAAAACACAAACTATCAGTCAGGCTTGTCCCCATAAAAATCGTTATCAACAGCTCTAAAGAGGCCATCATTGCCTACATGTTGTTAGCGGTATCCGCCGTAACGGGGCTGGCATTCTTTGGATACATCGCCCAGAGCTTTTATGATGTGTATCACTTCACGATATGGCTCTACCTAGTCCCACTGCTTGTAGGCCTAGGCATACTCCACGGCATCGACAAGACATTCGGGGCCATTCCGCTGACGCTCCTGATATTCGGGCTGTCTGGCGCCCTATATGCGGCCGTGGGATACTTTGCTGGGCCCAGGCTTAATATTTTTATACCCTTGTTCTACGAGTCGCTGGTCTTCGCCTTCCACGTTACAAGCCTCTACCTAGCGGCCTACCTCATTGCATACAAGAGGCTCGACTTGAAGTTTAAGGTCATCAAGACGGGCGAAGGCTTCGACAAATTCTGGGCACTGCTCAGGAATATGGGCCTCAACGACGATGCTCCGAAACGCCTGAAAGACGCGTTTAGAGAGGATGGGGAAAGCCCCCTATGAGCAAACAGAAAGCCAGCTACAGGGAGATATGCGAGCAACTAGAGGACTTTTACACGTTTACAAAACTCGGGGGAGGCAACGCATATGACTACATCATATACATAATCCGCGGCCTACTCAACAACAGCCCCGACAGGAGATGCACGATAGAGGACGTCATGTTCTGCCTAGACGACAAAGCGAAACAAGACAAGCGCCTGCGGACAACAATCACCAAGGTCAGGGTTTTCCAAGCAATAGCGTATCTCGCCAGAAAGGGCGAAATAAAGAGGGTCAGGTTCATTCTGGACGGAAACCCTTAACCTTTAAATACATCACGGACACCTGTTTTTATTGACCAAACATGTATAGGAAAGCGGCATCCGTATTGGTGACACTGTTAGTGCTGGCCAGCGTCCTAGGGACAGTCCAGCCTGTCAGAGCGGAGCCTACAATTAACGCCGTCATACCTGCCACGCTGAGCCTAGGCTACTTCATCTATACGGGCGGGCCTATCTCTGAGTGGATAAACTTTACTGCTACCCTAAACCAGAAGATGGCACTCACATTTACCCTACCACCAAACACAGCAGTTACACAACTCTTGATAGACGGTTCAAACTACACCTCGCAGGCGTCTGGCAAAGTTGTCCTAAACTCGGGGACACATACAATAGCCATAAAGTATCAGTATTCTGGTCCAGGATATAACAACATTAACATAAACCTCAGCTACAACATGACTTTCCCATGGACAATCAAGCTCGACGACTCTGGGTATCCATACACTACTCTCACAGTCAACCCAGGCGTATCAATCGGCGCATACCCAGGTGCGTCCTGGCCTCCACCGTTATCAGCACTCCTACAGATAGATTTCATGGGCAACGATGTGGCCTATGTGACGTGTGACCAAACTGATTGGACTATTCAGGGGACAAATATATCAGCATATTGGCCCAAAGGCGGTGGCACCAGCGCCGTCACTATAACTGTGGGCTTCAAGGCGCCCCCGGTAAGCATGTCACTGGTTAGGGTCGTAGACAACTTTGGCCAGCCAGTAAACAAGCTTCCAGGAGACTTTGCAAGGATACTCATTGGCTCTCAACTAACGGTTCAGCCATTGGTCAGCAACCTGACAATCATCCACCTAGTAAACGGCACAGCAGTCAACAGCTTCACCTTCAACAAGGCAACGCTCTACAAGTGGGGAGTAGTTGCCTACAGGCTACACAGCAAGGACTACGTCTACCCAATCATAAATGTGACGTCTGGGCGGGTCACACCAAAGAAGCTGAACGTCAACTACCAGCTCGTGGCTCCAGAACAAGTCCCATTCACAGTCAAACTTGAAGGAGACCTGACAAAGGTCGGCATGTATCCGCTCAGCTTCGTAGTGAACGGCGTAACAGTGGGCACCCTGACCAACACCGAGAAGGTCTACATCGACGGCACAGTGAGCACCATCGGGACATACACTGTTACAGAGACACAGGACTGGTATAACGTATCGATAACCTACAACGTAGTCGTGAACGGCTTGACACACCCACACGTCGACAAGGTCTACACCTTCGAGCCCGTCAGCATCGCCACTGGCAAAGTCTACCTGACTCTCTCTGCATCAAAGCCGTTCCTGCTCCACAGCATAAGGAAAGTCGTGAGGATAACTGGCACAAGTGTGGGAGACATAAACATCGGTAGCAATGGAGACGTATACTTTGCAGGCGTAACCACAAGCGACACCTACACCGTCAAGCTCGCCACAAAGCTCCTGGTCAAGAACATATACAACGGCCAGCCAGTAGACGCAAAGGTCACAGTCTACGACACGAAGGGCAACGTGATTGCCCAGAACACGGGCAAACAGGTAACATTTGACCTGGAGCCGCTAGTTACATACCTAGTCCAGGGGGACAACGGGGCTGAAAAGCTGTCAAAGAGCGTATACCTCAGCGACGACATGGAGGTAGACTTCACATACAGCACTGAACCAGCCTTCCAGATACCCATGGACTACATCTACCTGGCATTCTTCGCCATCATAACCTTCGCAATACTCTACCTGGTCTGGAAGATAAGGAGAGGCGTATCAATAGAAATCACCGCATAAAAATAAAACCATTTTTTTCTCTTTCTCTCTGGTTTTTCCTTGGCTTATACATTTTTATACATCCTTTCATGTTAAACTATACGGTGAAACAGAAATGGTTGTAGGCAAAAGGCTTAGGGCAGTATTGGCAGGGACAATACTCTTGATAATTGTTGTGTCACTGGCAGCGTTTCTAAGCGCCCCGAGACAGACAGACCCCGCCCCCCAAGTCACCGCGCCGGGCATCGAGGAGCACCACTACATCACGGTGACGGTCAAGGCGCCAGACAACACCACGCGGACACACACATATGAGACAAAAAGCTTCGTATACATTGAGGCGTTTGTGTTGAGGGCATTCTCAACATGGGCTCTCTCTTCTTCTTTTGCATTCACTGAAATGTTTTTTATCTCCTCCCCTAGCTTAGTGGAAGCAGATGGTAGTCCCTACGGTGCTCTGGCCACTTATTTAACAGACGACGGATTATATTGTCTCTCATCGTCTTCTATTGTGTTCCTGGGCTCAGGTATCAGTCGGGATGGGGGTCGGACACTGGGCAACCCGCTAAACGTCTATGCTGTGCCCAGCGTTGGCTACATATATAACGACGTGTGGTTCAATGTGACGATAACCGCGACGTTCTCCTTCTCCAACGCCACCGCGGTGAGCGAGGCTGGGCTTGGCGTCATGGCAGGTGACTCTGTCATCCCACCAACATATATAACCCTTATTTACGACAGTTTCCCCGTGGTAAGCGTCCCCGCGGGCAGTAGCATCACAATACAATGGGTGCTTGCATGGAAGGATTATGGTGCATTCACGGAGAATTGGGGAAAGCTGTGGCAATATGCCCTGACACTCAACTATGGCTGTGCCGGTCAATATATCAACTTCACAGATGATGCGGGTGCAGTAGTAAGCATCCCCTGGCCCAACATACGTAACGATGCAAGCATGGCGCTGAGGCTGGCCTGGGGAATGGGTACCTCGCCAATGTCCAGGTCGAGCTACAGGCTTGGACAGGAGAAGGGCTCGGTACGGGTAGGCTACACTATATATGGCACCGGCATGGCGATTGGTGGCGCAGTAGACTCACAGGCGACCGAGGTGGGTCTGTATTGGCTTGTGGTTGATAACTACAATAACCCGCGCCGCATCCTCTTGATGCGTTGGGTTCCAGGCTACACACTGCCACCGGGGACTCCAGTAAACATCTATATTGCGAAGGGCGGCTGACGTGAAGGCTAGACCGCTTGTCCTCGTATCGACCCTATTATTTTTTCTATTGTTGACAGTTACGTCAAAGGTGGCTATAGACCCAAACATTACATATGTGGGTGGAATAGACACCTCAGCCCAGAACCTCAAATACACAAGCGGCATCTCTACATCAGCCCAAAACATTAAATATATGTCTGGCATCTCGACCAATGCCCAGAACCTCAAATACACAAGCGGCATCTCAACAAAGGCAAACGGGCTCAGCTACAGGCTCAACTGCTTCATATATGTGAACAACTCGTGGTTCGCCCTCAGAATCAAGGCGAAGCTTGACGACGGCACGCCTATCAGTGTCCCCGTCACGGTGAATGGGACAAGCTATACGGTGCCGGCATCGGGTCTATTGTTGAACTGGTCTAGGACGGCCCCAATCTGCGGCTATCTAGACCCCATTGCATATGTTAGTTTCCCGCAGAGCGTTGACAGATACGTTTTAATGAGTGTGGAGGGGATTCAGGGCGACACTGTGGCGTGGCCTCTATTCACGGTCTACAACGTCACAGCAATCTATACGGTCGAGCAGTCACAGCCCCCCTCGCAGCCACCACCCACACAACCATCACAGCCGCAGCCGCCCTCGGATGAGGGGGGTAAACCCGCACGACCAGAGGAGGCTTCCCCATCTCATGGCTACATCACTATCCCGTGGCATCTCTTGGAAATCGTAAAGTCATATTGGTGGCTGTTGATACTCACCCTCATGTTAATCATTGCGGTCTACAAGTATCACAAACATCGTAGCGAGGTATCAGTCGTGATACACATACCTCACTGGGCCATAGGGGGACGCTAAAACAAAACTTTTTTTGTCTCTTTCTCTCTATTTCTCTTATGTTGAGAGACTTGTTTACCATAGCGTGGGCTCTACTCATAACGTTCTTGGACATAGTCTACATGACACAGTATGACTCTGGCCTAGGCACATATTCGATTAATGGTTATCATTTCTGGCTTTTGGTTTCGTGTTTTCTGCCCTTCATTGTCATTGGTCTATGGCCATTGGCGGGCCAGAAAAACTGGGGCCGTTTTTACCAAAACGAGGGTGGGTTTCGGGGGATTTTTCTCGACGCTTTTATGCGTGGCTTATTCGTCACGTTGGTCGACGACATGATGTATGGCCTCTTCAAGTATGTCCTGGGCGTCTGGAGCATTGTCGACGTGGCGGAGTGGTATAAGATACAGTTCTGCCTGTCCTGCGACTGGTTCTGGTGGTGGGCTGACTTCTACTTTTTCCACATAGCAGTCACCCCCAGGCTCATGGCCCTCACTATCCTGGGCAGGGCATCGGCCTTGGTGCTCTACGCTGTCTATCGTGTAATCAATATGCGAAACCTTTATAAGCCTGGCCATGCGTTTATTTATTGAAACAACATGAAACTGGAAACACTTGAGACCGACAACGAGGCAAAGACATACGCGATGTTCAGGAACGTGGCATACGTCTGGGACACCGACGACCCCGAGACAATACTCAGCGACGTCTATGCAATCCTGAGCGACATGAGTGTCAACGCCGTCAAGCTCAAGTTGCTGAGGCCGGAGACTTTAAAGGAGCACAGGTTCCTACTCTACTACACTGCCCACAACTTTGTCATTGTCACGCGCCTGCCACACATGTATAGGAGAGACCTCATGAGGCGCATATTCAGGGAATACATCCTCGACGAAAAGACCGACGGCGTAGTCCTGATAAAGAAGTCTGCAATGCGCCACGTCAGACAGGTGTTGAGGGGCAAAGGGGCGGCGGCCAGTGTCGTTTGAGGACTTGGTGGGCTTATACTCTGACAGCGTGTCTATACCGTTCCTAGTAGTCGACACTGGGGAATACCCCGTAGACATCGAGGGCGCCACGAAGACTGCCACCAAAATAGCCCACGCAATGGGCCTCAGCAACATCCGCATAGTCTACGTCCTAGTCAAGATGAGGGACTTCAAGCAACACATCGACGACAAGCTGGGCCCGAGGCCCCAGGCCAGCGAGATAAAGTCCACACGTAACAGGGGCTTCATAGAGAAGCTAATCATAAAGACAAAGTCCCTATACCCGTCGGAAAAGATACTCTTCGTGAAGTTCGTAAACGGCTACGCCATCCTGACCTACGAGTAAAAACCATCTTTTTCTCTTTTTCTATCCCTAGCAGTGTAGCTTTCTCGTTATCTTTCGATTACGTGATAACCGAAACCTTTTTAAATCAGCCCAACGAATATAGTTACTGTATGAAGAGCAAAAAAGAAAAGCTCTGGTATATCGTCCTCATAGCCCTAGACGTGCTGGCAATGCTGATGACGTGGGACTACATGACGCCGGCGCTGAAGAAGAGCATAACAATAGCACAGGGAAACCCGTTCTCCGATACAGCCGTCTACGGCTTCGGCCTAGCAATGCTGGCCGCAATTGTTTCGCCCATAATGCTCATACTAGAGTCTGTCATGCTGGTTTACCTAATCGGCGAGGTGGTGGGCTGATGCTGACGAGGCTCATAAAGAAGATTGCCGCTACACTATTATTGCTCCTAGATGCATTTTTCCTGATAGGCTTCATACTGGCGCTTCTACGAGTAGTTGTGGAGGCGCCTTCTGCACGAACACCCACCAGGATGCTTGCCAGCTTGGTCTTGGCGGCGGTCTACCTATTCCTAATCATTGCGGCGGTCATCGTGGGTGACAGGCTGTGGAAAATAATCGAGGAATAATCGGGCTCGCCCTCTTCGTCTTCATCGGACGCATAGCAGACTACATCAGCACATACTACAACATCTATGTCCTCGGCGAGGTCGAGGCAAACCCGTTCATGGCCATGCTTGTGCCCAACCCGATAGCCCTCATGGTTACACAATTAGCGTTGACAGCGTTGTTTATCTCCCTGATATACTTCCTATATGTCCGATACCCAGAAGTCGTGGGGCAGAGCGTAAAGAACAAAGCACTTGCCTCTTTCCTGCTTAGGGCCTCGAGGACAGCTGTCTACGTCCTAGCGGCCATCTCGTGGCTGGGCTTCATAAACAACATTGAGCCACACCGCTTCGTGGCCACCACATTATACTCAACTCCCACCCCATAAATTTAAGGGATAGGAAAAAGAAAAAATGTTTTTTATGCGACCCAAACTTCCATCTTCTCGACTAGGTCTCCATCGTATTTTGGCAGGACAACGTCTCTGAGGACTTTGAGTAGCTCGTCGTCGTCCCTAACTACTGCTATAGGCCTCAGGTCTTCGTTTATGAGGACGTATTCGCCCGTCAGCACCCTCTCAATAAAGATTATGTCCACGTGGGGCGTATTGGCCCCCTCTATGGCGCGCTCTATCCTGATTGAGTAGGCCTCCGCGAGTGGCTGAACTAGGTGAACACTCACTGGTATTGTTTGGCCGTCGTCCCTTTTCATGTCGAATTTGACTGTTTGCACGTTCATGGTTGGCCGTGATAATAGTGCACGGGGTGGCTTAAATAGTTTGCGGTTATACAAAAAAAGAAAGATTTCTTTTGGGCTCACATTATCCAGACAATTAGCTCTTTGGTGTTGTGGTTTATGTAGGGCTTGACGATTACCTCGATTGCGTTCAAGACCTCTTTTTTGTTGTGGAGGACTGCCGCTGGGGCGCCGTATTCATCTAGGAGGACAATTTCACCCTTATAGTCTGCGGTGCTCGTATACAAATACCTACAACGCGGCAAACCCTCTTTTTTGGAGTTCACTATCAAGACGCGCCTGTAGTTCTCGTTTACCATGTAGACCTTGACGCTTATGGGCTGTCCGTCGAACGGTATCTTTAGCTCTGTTGTGGGCTCCATCAAGACATGTATCGAGCGGATATTTAAATAGTTTTCGGTTAAAAACTTTGAACGAAAAATAAATTCGGCCTTACTTGTGGTTTACCGCCTTCACCCTCACAACTTCATTGCTAGTGGGTGTAGCCACCCACCCCGCTCCATTCGTCCAGCGGTAGACCACGGGCCGGGCCTTCGGCCCATTACCCCTATCCCTCACTACTGGCGTCTCTTTGTCAGTAGCTCCTCGGGACTCGGGGATATGTAGGATGTTGATGGCCCCGTTGAGGTCGGCGTTTATGACCTGCCCCGTGTGGGGACACTTAAACAACCCACGATAAATGCGTCCATTTGGATGGACTTCCCCACACAAGGAGCAGGTCACAGACGTATGGGACTCGTTTACGGGGACAACCCTTATCCCCAGCTCCTCTCCCACCATCTTGAAGCGGTCAACAGCATAGCGATAATGCCAGAAATGGATATTCCGCCAGTTTCTGGTATCTGTGGCTATATACATTGGGTATCCTACGATTAGCTCTGCCACGCCTCGCTGTTTCAGCTCTGTCATTATTTTCCTGACCATGCTGTTTATAACGTGTCTCATGAATCGCTTTCTCTTGTCATAGAGTAGTTTCAGCCTCCTACTTGTCTTCTGTTTATGCCTCGCTAGTAACTTGTCTGTCCTACTGATTTTCTTGATGTAGTGTTCAAACCTAGATAGGACACTGCCACCCTTGAAGAGCATCCATGTCCCATCCTCGATGTAGACTGTGGCCAGGTTGACTATCCCCAAATCCACTGATGCTTTCTTACCTGCTTTGGCAGGCTCGGGCTTTTTGACCTCGACACGTATATATGCATACCACTTTTTCCTGGCAGGGTTATAGACTATGGCCAATCCACGCAGTTTTCCATGCCACCTCAGTGTCCCCAGATACTTTAACGTCATCTTGAAGTGTTTAAGATAGATGCTCCTGTCCTCCTCGTTTAGCTCGTATCGTTTATGCGTGAACAAGATAATCAGCTTGTAGCTACCGTCCTTGTTTTTCCAGTAACCAGGCGGCCTAGGCTTAAGCCAGTTGGGTAGCTCGCCCCTCTTCTTTTTCTTGATTAGCGTGAAAAAGGTTTTCCACGCCCCTGTGTTAGCCCTTATGACCTGTGTCGTAGAGTCTGCACCCAGCTTGCCGCTGTATTTGTGATATACGACCCTGTGAGTTGTCTTGAAGTCAACCCTTTTGCCATTCTTGAACTGTTGTATCCTTAGCCAGTTGACCTCGTTCCAACATTTGGCCGACAATTCTCCAAACTCCACTAGCTTCTTGTGCGTCTCTTTATCAACTACAAGCTCGACTGTGTTTGTCCTATACATGGTGTCGACTCTTTTGTCAGAGGTTGTTCCTCTGGATACAATCTCATCATTTATCAGAGAAACAGTTTCAGTCATTCGATTAATTATTGTCGGGGGATGTTAAAAAGCTTTCGGTTATTGGTAAAGGTAGTTTCAAGGGATGCTTTCGGTTAACGTCACAAACCGATAAGTATATATAGCCCACAGGCACATACATTCATGATGACCAACAAAAAGAGGCGTAACACGAGGAAAAAGAGCTCCAAAGAACAAGAGTGGAGGGCCGAAGCAGTCGAAAACTGGGACATCGTAGACCTAAGCGAGAACAGGCCCAGCGATTACTGGGCCATAAAGGAGGCCAGAGAGGAATACTGTAAAGAGCTATACGGGCCCGAGAACTGCTGAAAAACAAGAGAAAAAACAAAAAAGATTTTTTTCTAATCCCCCTCCTTCTTTAGTATGGTGTTGCTCGTTATTAGGCTCAACACGTCCCTGATAAACATGTTTACAAAGTCAATAAGGGTGTAGTTATGTATTTGTGACAATAGGACATCATCAGGGTCGTCAAACCAACTGAAGTCTTTGCCCGCATAGTCGATTATTTCGGCCTTTATTTTCTTGTTAAGGCTCTGAGTATAACGCTCAACTTCAATGGTAAGCTTGTAGTGCATCTCTGTGTCTGGCTCCGCGGATATCTGTCTCTGGACTACTATCAAGAGGATCCTGTTGTCATTTTCGGATATCTGTAGCAAGATGCATTGTTTGGCGCGGTCGATTATGAATTCCACTGTCCTCTTTTTGTTGTTGGCATCGATGCCCTGTATTATCCGAAACAACTGACTGCTGTCCGTCATGGCGTGTTATATCCGTGAAAAACACCTAATAAGCTTTTCGTTTGTTGTTAATACTCGAAGAAGCATGTAAAGGGGTTGTTAAAAGAGAAAGAAAAAACTTTTTCTTTGTGATGGTTTTAGGGCTCTTTGGGCGCCAACGTCTTAGTGCTGTCCTTCAACCCCTTCAAATCGCTGTATTTCATGATGTAGAGGCGTATGGCCTCACGTATAAAGTCACTCCTGCTTTGGAAAAGGCCCAGCTCGACCAGCCTATCTATCTCCTCGATGACTGCCCCTCGGTAGCCTGAAGGATATGGTCTCGCCGCTATTCGGATTCACTCATCATCCACCTCGCCGACCACTAGGAATAGGTTTACGAAGTCATGGTCAAAAGAATCAAAAAACTTTGCTTTTTTACATTTGTGGCGTCTGCCACAATCAGTGCAGTAGGTGATTTTGATGAAAACAATAGAAAAGTTGAAAAACAACAAAATCCACACAAGCAACAAATCAACATTTTCAACTTCATCCACAAATCACCAACTGTGGCACAAGTTGAAAACCACCAAATGATAAATGGACAAGTCTATCTGACCAACTCGCAATACTTGTAACAAGCGACAAAAATCAACATTTTCAACTTCTGCCACAAATGTTGAAAATCAACATCATCCACAAATGCAACAAATATTGAACATCACCACAAGCCACAAATCACCAACAGCCACAATTGTTGAAAAACACCAGATGAAATAAAACGACAAAAAGACTACTGTCTTGCCTCCTGATACTTTGCAAGCATCTTGGCTGTAACGACTATTAGTTA